>Ga0302347_1000231_pt1 | contig 100903 bp, 88 predicted proteins | sample PhyWR1_FD_202178 | JGI IMG/M metagenome (GOLD analysis project Ga0302347, IMG submission 202178) | Leaf surface microbial communities from wheat plants in UC Gill Tract Community Farm, Albany, California, United States - DLSL W.R1 (v2)... | ecosystem: Host-associated > Plants > Phyllosphere >... | reverse complement strand
ACGTCTGATCCACTACTTCTACGAACCGGGCAGCTTCATCCCCGTCGCCCAAACCGTCGAAAACCGCAGCCTGTCGCTAGTGCGCGAGCCAAGCCATGAAAACGGCTACCACATCGACCGCGACCCGCTGTTGCAACACCAACCCGTGGCAAAACCGTTCAACGCCATGGCCTGGTACCAATGCGACCACCTCGGCACGCCGATGGAACTCACCGACCAACGTGGCGAGATTGCCTGGAGTGCGACCTACCAAGCGTGGGGGTTGGCCAAAGAAAAGCGTACCGACAGCGCAATACGCGAAAACATCCGCAACCCGCTGCGCTTTCTAGGGCAGTACTTCGACACCGAAACCGGGCTGCACTACAACCGCTATCGGTACTATGATCCGCAGGTCGGGAGGTTTATCAGCAAGGATCCGATAGGGTTTGCGGGTGGGCTGAATGTCTATGCGTATGCGCCGAATCCTGTGGGGTGGGTTGATCCGTTTGGGTTGAGCGTAACTCTCGCAGAACGGCTTGCGAACAAAGCCCAAAATTTACCTGCCTCCAAACGTCCGAACACAGTAGCCGTAATCACATCTACTGATGGAAAAATTACTATTGGAAAAAATCAAGGGGGAGTGACCAACCCCGAAGTGCAAAATACCCTAGACGGACTATCTCCCAACGAGTTTTCCGCCCAGTGCGCAGAAGTAAACGCAATCTCAAGAGCAAAGAACAAAGAACAAAGGGATAGAGTTAAAAGATTCCTCAATTTCAGTCGCAAATGTTCGTGGAAAGAAAAGTAGCAGCGGCATTCACGGAACTAGCAAGCCCCCCTGCTCAGTTTGCAATCCACTTTTAAATAAATTTGACATGAACCTATTAGAGAGATGCCATGATAATGGATAGAACAAAAATTTTATCGGAATTCAAAAACCTCCCCGTGTCGGAAATCCAGCGATACGGCTCGTCGTGCCTAAGAGCATTTTGCGCAGAGAAAAAAATTTCACACCCAGCAATCATTGATCTACTCGATCATCTTGAGTACATGCATTTCAGCCAAAATCTACCTGAATGGGATCGTCAAGGGGCTTTATTAGAACTAAATGGAAGAGGAGATGAGATACCAGCAGATCTAGAAGAAATTTTAATAAAAAATAAAGCTACCGATTTTACTGCCCTAGTTGATAGCGTAGTAGAAATCGGAATTGTAGATCTATATGGAGGAAGAACAAACCTTTCCATAGAGTTCCTAGATCGAGCAATGACCATACTGGAAAAAAACAAGATTCAATTACCAGCACCTAGCGCATAATTAATTATCAACCGTTCTTTAATTAAAAAACCATTGGCATTAGCATTGGCGTAGCGTCGCTAATGCTTTATTAGCCCGCCACACCGGGCACAAGGACGGCTTCGAGTGGCAAACCGAAACCTTTGCCTACGATGGCAACGGCAACCTGCTGCTGGTCACCAACCCGACCTGCAAACTGCAGTGGTTTTACGATGCGGCGGGCAACAACACCCGCGAACATCAGCACCTGCACCTCTATAAACCCTGCCACGTTGCCATCTGGCAGCACGCGTACGACGCCCTCAACCAACGCATCGCCACCACCCGCCCCGACGGCCACCGGGTCAGTTGGCTGACCTACGGCAGCGGCCACTTGCTGACGATGAAAGTCGACGACATCGAACTGCTCAGCTACCAGCGCGACGACCTGCATCGCGAAATCGCCCGCCATCAAGGCAACGGCCTACAACAGCGCCAGAGTTGGACGCCCAACGGCCAGTTACAGGAACAAACCGTAGCCCTTACCGGCTCAAGCACGCGCCTGTTGGTACGCAATTACCGCTATGACGACGCCGGGCAGTTGACCGACCTGCACGACAACCGCCGTGGCGACATCAACTACCGTTACGACCCGCTCGGCCGTTTGCTCGGCGCCAGCAGCCAGTACAAAGAAGAAACCTTCGCCTTCGACCCGGCCAGCAACCTGCTCGACCCCAAGGCTCCGCGCCGGCCTATCCACCACCCGCCGCCCAAGCTCCTCGACAACCTGCTGCGCGACTACGTCGGCCAGCACTACACCTACGACGCCCGCGGCAACCTGCTTGAACGCCTCGACAACGGCAAAAAAGCTCGCTTCACCTGGGACCTCTACGACCGCCTGACCCGCTACGAAGACGACCACCTCACCGCCGATTTCGCCTACGACGCACTCGGACGACGGGTAGCCAAATACTCCAAAGCCCACTGCACGTCCGGCACCGGCCAGGCGTGGATCGAGCAACAGCAGCGCACGCTCAACACCCAATACGTCTGCGGCCAAAACATCTACGGCTGGGACGGCGACACCCTCGCCTACGAAACGCGTTACAGCGACAACCCCGGCGAACGACGTCTGATGCACTACTCAAACCGATCAACACCCCCACCCCGTATAACCCAGCGTCTTTTAACACCAGACAGTGGCCGTTTGGTGCCAACGGTGCGTACTATGACGCCCGTTTCAATAACGCGATCCAAGCGCCCCACACGGCGGTGTATGCCTTGCGCTGACACCTTTTGACTTCTTTGAGAACAGCATGACTTTTGACTTCGATACGCTGCTGGATCGTGCCGGCAGCGGCAGTAAAAAATGGGGCCGCTATCCGGATGAGGTTCTGCCGATGTGGGTCGCGGACATGGATTTTGCCGTTGCGCCGGTCATTCAGCAGGCCTTGCAACAGCGCATCGCACACCCTGCTTTCGGGTATTGCCTGGCTACCGACGCGTTGCGCCACACGCTGGTTGATTACCTTTGGCATAACTATGCCTGGCGGATCGAACCTCAGGATCTGGTGTTTCTGCCGGGTATCGAACCCGGCGTCAGTATGGCGCTGCGCTCATTGATCGAACTGGGTGCGGGGGTGGTTGTGCAGACACCAAACTATTCGCCGCTGCGTAATGCCGCCAGCCATTGGCAGTTGCCAAGCATTGAGTTGCCGTTCCAGGCCGATCTCCAAGGCCACTGCTATACCGATATCCCGGCACTGCACGAGGCGTTGGCCAGCGCCGGTGCGCTGCTGTTGAGCAACCCGCACAATCCGTTGGGCAAGAGCTTTTCTGCCAGCGAACTGACAGATATTGGTCATGCCTGTGTCGAGCACAATGCGCTGATCATCAGCGACGAAATTCACGCCGATCTGCAATTCGATGGTCTGCGCCATGTGCCTATTGCGTCACTTGATCCGCAGTTCGCGCACCGCACGGTGACTCTGATGTCGGCCAGCAAGGCCTATAACATTGCCGGTCTGAAGACCGCGTTTGCGGTGATCCAGAACCCGCAGCTACGTGAGCGCTTTGATAACGCCCGCGCCGGCATGGTCGACAGTGTAAATGCCTTGGGTCTGGAAGCCACTCGCGCCGCCTACGCCGATGCCAGACCGTGGTTGATCGAGCTGCTGGCTTACCTGCAGGGTAACCGTGACTATCTGCTTGAGGCCGTGCGCTCGCGGCTGCCGGGCATTACCCTGCACACGCCGCAAAGCACTTACCTGGCCTGGCTGGACTGCTCTGCACTGGGCCTGGAAGACCCGCAACGCTTTTTCCTCGAAGAGGCCAAGGTTGCCCTGAGCGCCGGGACTGAGTTCGGCGCAGCCTGTCAGCAATTTGTACGGCTCAATTTCGGTTGCCCGCGCTCGACCCTGGAAGAAGGTCTGGCGCGGATGGAACGCAGCTTGCGGGGCACCACAAAACCGTAGGAGCGAGCTTGCCTCGCGATCTTTTGAGGTTAAAAGATCGCAGCCTTCGTACCTCGACAGCGACTACAGTTGCGTAGCGCTTTACGGTAGGTGCCAAACATGGCCGCAAACAACACCCTACAACCCACCGGTGGCAGGCCGATGCGCAACCTGCCACGCTTGAGGTCGAGCAGTTCGTTGATTTCAGCGAGCATGTCACTACGCTCAGAGAGCAAAACAAGTGCACGCCGGCAGGCGATCTCACCGGCAGCCGTCAGCTAAACTTTGTGACCGGCGCGGTTAAACAAGGGCATGCCCAACTCGTCTTCAAGGGACTTGAACGCCTTGCTGACGCAGAATTGGTTTTTGCCTATCTTTAGCCCACCTCGGCGACACGGCGCGGTCACTGAGCTCATCTGGTTTTTGAGGAATGATTGACATGATTATTTCATCCGCTTCCGATTATCGTGAAGCCGCTAAACGCAAGTTGCCGCGCTTTCTGTTCGACTACATCGACGGTGGTGCCTACGCCGAGCACACCCTGCGCGCCAACAGCGCCGACCTCTCGTCCATCAGCTTGCGCCAACGCATCCTGCGAAACGTCGAGAGCCTGAGCCTCAAGACCACGCTGTTTGGCCAGGAACACGCAATGCCGGTCATCCTCAGCCCGGTCGGCCTGACCGGCATGTTCGCCCGTCGCGGTGAAGTGCAGGTGGCCAAGGCTGCCGCCAACAAAGGCATCCCTTATTGCCTGTCGACGGTGTCGGTGTGCTCCATTGAAGAGGTGGCGTCGCAGAGCCCGCAGGCGATCTGGTTTCAGCTCTACGTGCTCAAAGACCGCGGCTTTATGCGTAACGCGCTGGAGCGTGCCCAGGCAGCAGGTGTCACCACCCTGGTGTTTACCGTTGACATGCCCACCCCAGGCGCACGTTACCGCGATGCCCACTCCGGGATGTCCGGGCCGTACGCCTCCTCGCGGCGCATCCTGCAAGCCATGACCAAGCCAAGCTGGGCGCTCGATGTGGGCCTGTTGGGTCGCCCCCACGACTTGGGCAATATCACTAAATACCGGGGCAAACCAACCACGCTGGAGGACTACATTGGCTGGCTGGCCAACAACTTCGACGCGTCCATCAGTTGGAAAGACCTGGAATGGATCCGTGAGTTCTGGAAAGGCCCGATGATCATCAAGGGCATCCTGGACCCGCAAGACGCCAAGGATGCGGTGAGTTTCGGCGCCGACGGCATCGTTGTCTCCAACCATGGCGGCCGCCAACTCGATGGCGTGCTGTCCACCGCCAAAGCCTTGCCCGCGATTGCCGACAGCGTAGGCGACGACCTGACCGTCCTCGTCGACTCCGGCATTCGTTCCGGGCTGGACGTAGTGCGCATGCTGGCACTGGGCGCAAAAGGATGCTTGCTGGGGCGCTCCAGCGCTTATGCACTGGCGGCTGACGGGCAACACGGGGTTGAAAACCTGCTGGATATCTTCAGCAAGGAAATGCGCGTCGCCATGACACTCACAGGTGTTACGTCGATTGACCAGATCGACCGCTCTACCCTGACCCAGGGCGATTATTGAAAACGCGCCCCGGCAAGACGTATTGCTCAGGCAGCCAGCCCGCCGTCTATGAGGTAGATGGCGGCAGAAAACGTGACGATCGACAACACGGTACTGATCAAGATGGAGGTCGCGGCCTCGCTCTGATAAACACCGGCCTGGTTGGCGAACATGGCCGGTATCGTCGCCGAGGGCAGCGCACTCAACAAAATCATTTGCTGGGCAAATAAGCCGTGTCTGCCCAGTACCACCATCGCCCCAAACATCAAGGCCGGCTGAACAAACAGCTTGAGCCCCAGGTTGGTCCATACCTCACCCGACATCTTCAACGTGTCGGTAGACATGATCAAACCCAGACAGAACAGCGAAACCCCTGGCGTCGCCTTGCCCAGAAGGTTGAACGACTCGGCGGCCACGGCGGGCAATTTGAACTCCAGCATGGACAGCAGAATGCCCAGCGCTGGCGCCCACACCAGAGGTCTGCGAACTGCCGTTGACAAGCTAGACACAAACGCCTGAACACCACTGCCTTTACCATCGGCGATAGTCAGCAACGTGATAGTCAGGGGGATCATGATCAAGGTTGCGACAAGGTTTAAGACCAGCACCGAATAGATGCTCTGCGGCCCGTACATGGCACCCAGTATGGGGATCCCCATGAACGCGGCATCCGGAAAACCGTTGACCAGCCCTTTGAGGGTCGCCGCCTTGAGGTCGCGAAGGCGCAGCCAGCCAATGCCCAGCGCCAGCAGGAACATGCCGATGATGCCAATCACCGTCGCGAAAATGTACTTGAAGTCCAAAAGTTGCGCTCGCGGCGTGTTTGCCATGCCAACGAAGAGCAAGGCCGGCATGATCCAGCCGAGCACCAGGCGGCTGATCAACAAGCTGTCCGAGTGGGTTAACTTCCCGCGCTTACCGGCGATGAAGCCGAGGAGAATGACGCATGCAACAGGCAAAAGAGGCCCTACTATCCTGTCTAACACTTCTTGAATCCTCGACTTTATTTTTATCTCTGGAGTGTGATCCCGACACGTTCGGCACACGGCATCACACCCGGTAACTGCGGCTACCGAACGTTGCACACGCGGGCGATGAATTCGGGGTCAATACAGCGGATCAGATGGCCAAGGCCTGGGCGCTCATACACAGGCGGTTTATCAACCGTGTCGAGCAGCAGTTGTGCTGGGGTGTTGCGCCGTTTGAACCGGCCACGCGCTGAAGCGCTGTCGGCTTCAAAGTCAGCGGAAAGTAATTGAGCTACCGTTGTTCAGCAAATTAAAAAACATGACTTATTCTTCATATTTGGTCTGAGCGGCGCGCAACATTATTGTGATTTTACGAATAGAGATTGCAGCTAAGCCCTATTTATTCAGCCCAACGAACATGCAAACCTTTAGACAGAGCACGATTAAGCTCACCCGCACGACTGTGCAGACGTGCCGGGGGCCAAGTTATTTTCTTAAGGGTTTTAACTCATGAACACGTCCAGCAAAAAAGTCGCCATTGTTACCGGGTCCTCACGTGGAATCGGCGCAGCCATCGCTGAGCGCCTCGCCCACGATGGTTTCGCAGTCGTGGTCAATTATTCGGGAAGCGCTGAACCGGCCCACGCCCTGGTCGATAAAATCACCCAGCAAGGGGGCAGCGCAATCGCGGTTCAAGCCGATATCAGCGACAGTGCAGCGGTCAAGCAACTGTTCGAAACCACCATCACAACCTTTGGCGGTGTCGATGTGCTGGTCAACAATGCCGGGATCATGGCGCTAGCCCCCTTGGGCGATACCGACGACGCGACCTTCGACCGACTGCTGGCGATCAACTTCAAAGGCACCTTCAATACCCTGCGCGAAGCCACCAAGCACCTGCGTGATGGCGGGCGGATCGTCAACTTTTCGTCCAGCGTGACCGCCCTGCTTCAACCGACCTACTCGATCTATGCCGCCACCAAAGCCGCAGTAGAAGCCATGACCAGCGTCCTGGCCAAAGAGCTGCGCGGTCGCAATATCACCATTAACGCCGTGGCTCCAGGCCCGACGGCAACAGACCTGTTCCTTAACGGCAAACCTCAGGAGGTAATCGATCGCCTGGCCAAACTGGCGCCGCTGGAACGCCTGGGCCAACCTGCGGATATTGCAGCAGTTGTGTCGTTCCTCTCGGGTCCGGACGGTGCCTGGATCAACGGCCAGACCTTGCGCGCCAACGGCGGGATTATTTGAGCCATTGATGACACCTGGTCAGGTCGGCCAAAAGGCCGACCTTTTTTACTGCTCACGCCAACCACCTGCAACCAAGACCACGATGAATTTTCAGGTCAATACAGCGCATCGGCGGCGACTCAATTATCTGTACGGCACCCTCCTTGCGCTGTTGGTCGCGTGGGGACTGAGCCTGTGTACAGGCAAGCGCACACCCGATGCCATGCAAGAGATGACGATGAAACCCTCTATTACCTATTTGCATTTACTGCGGCATACGCCTTTTTTCACCGCACTGTCGACGGAACAACTGCAGTGGGTGATCGATCACTCAATGGAGTGGGCGGCCGAGCCGGGTGCCGTGATCGCCAAAGCCGATCAGCAAGCAACTTCAGCCGCGGATTACTGGATCCTGCTCGATGGCGCATGGCAAGTCGAGCATGACGGCCAGGTCTACCCCAGCCAACATGCCGACCCTGGCAAATGGTTCAGCATCCGCGAAGCAAAAGGCCGCAAGTGTGCCCTGGTCACTACAGAGAACAGTTACGTGATGCGCATCACCGAAGCCGATATGCAAACAATGCTGGAGCACGGCTTTGGGTTCGGCCAGCACCTGCATGACGGCAAAAAATACTACGACGCATTATTCCCCGGCCAAGCGTATGTCCAGTAAACCCAAGAGCCGGGAACAGGCTAGTCAATGCTGCGCAGCCCATTGACCATATCGTCCCGGCATTTCAGGAGAGCTGCTTTCACCGCGTCTTTGGCCTGATCAATACGCCATACCGGGCCAACCACATCGATCGCATAGCGGCCCTGCGGTGTTTGCAGCCCTACAGCTATTGCACCCACACCCAGCGTATGTTCATCAAAATCCAGAGCGAATCCATCCTCGCGGATCGTCTCAAGTTGCTCCAGCAACTGAGACAGCGACGGGGTTTTCTCGGTGAGCGGTTTGAGTGCCTTGCCTAGCAATTGCCCAATGGCTTGATCAGGCATCGTGGACAACAGGATTTTCCCTCCGGCCGTAGCGTAAATGCTCAGAAAACTACCGGCGACCGGCGCAACCCGCAGTGCATGAGGAGAGACCACAGATTGAAGAATCATCATTTGCGCACCACTGGCACTGACCAGGCTTGCTGTCTCACCCGTCACACGAGACAGCTCCTCAAGGTAGGGCCTGGCTTTTTGGGTGATATCAACGTGGCTGTGGGAGGCCAAACGCATCAACGCCGGCCCCAGGCAAACGCCACCACGACCGTGCACCTCCAGCAGTTCTTCCTGTGCAAGTGCGTCTACCAGCCGCTGGACGGTTGAGCGCGGCAGGCCGCTACGCTTGGCGATGGCACCCAGGCTCAGGCCCGAAGGCTCATCCTCCAGACAGCGAAGGATCGCTGCCGCACGTGAGATGACCTGAACACCGCCACGGTCAGTTTCCTGAATAGTCATAAGATTGTCCTTAGTATTGCCTAGTGGTACATTGCACCGCATGTCAGGTTAAATGATTTCAACAGCAGGAACCTTCCCCTTGTCCGCTCCCCTTCCCCCCTCGGCGCCGGCTCCATTTGGCTGGCGAATTGCCCTTGGGCTTATCGGCGTGCTCGTTGCCGCACTCACGTCAGGCATCAATGACCGCGTCACCGATATCACGTTGGTCGACATTCTCGGTATTTACGGCCTTGGTCATGATGAAGGGACCTGGATCAGCTCCGCATACGCCGCTGCCGAAGTGAGTGCCATGCTGCTGTCGCCGTGGCTGGCAGTCACCTTTTCACTTCGCCGTTTTGCCATTGTGGTGACATTTTCCTTTGCTGTCCTGGCCGTCATTATCCCGTTTGCACCCAACGTTGAAAGCCTGGTGCTGCTGCGCGTACTACAAGGCTTGGCCGGCGGCGCATTACCTCCCCTGCTAATGACCGCAGCACTGCGTTTTTTACCTTGGCACGTAAAGCTTTACGGGCTCTCGGCGTACGCGCTCACCGCTACCTTCGGCCCTAACCTGGCCATGCCACTGGCGGCGCTCTGGACCGAAGGCGGTGACTGGCGAATGGTCTTCTGGCAGATCGTACCTACGTGCCTGATGGGGGCAGCGCTTATTGCTTACGGCCTGCCGCAAGATCCGCTGCGGCTGGAGCGGTTCAAGCAACTCGACTGGAGAGGTGCACTGCTGGGTGTCGCGGGCATTTCAATGCTGGTAATTGCCTTGACTCAGGGCGAGCGGCTCGACTGGTTCAATTCATCGCTGATCAGCACGCTGATCGCAGGCGCGATCATTTGCCTGCCACTGTTTTTGCTGAACGAATGGTTCCACCCGCTGCCGCTGTTCAAGCTGCAACTGCTGGAACGGCGCAATTTTGCCTACGGGATTATCACCCTGTGCCTGTTTTTGTTCCTGACCATGGCCAGTGGCTTCATCCCCGCCGCCTACCTGACTGAAGTCAAAGGCTATCGACCGCTGCAAACCATGCCAACGGCCCTGTTGATTGCGCTGCCTCAATTGTTGCTCGCACCGCTGGTCGCGACCGTCATCAATCGAAACTGGGTTGACTCACGTTATGTGATGGCAACCGGTCTGGCGCTAATTGCCATCGCCTGCGCAGGCGGTTCGCTGATCACCAGCGAATGGATTCGTGACGATTTCTATGTGCTGCAGATACTGCACACCTTCGGCCAACCGATGGTAGTCGTGCCCTTGCTGATGAATGCAACGGGGGTGATTCATCCCATGGAAGGCCCCTTTGCGTCTTCGATGGTCAACACGATGCGCGGCCTGTTCTCGGTGGTGGCCGCTTGCACCGTCGAAAACTTCATAACTCATCGCGAACATGTGCATTCAAATACGCTCCTGGACGGGCTGGCCTCAGCACAACCGTCCTTGCCCGGCCTGCTGCATGCCCCCTCTGCCCACGCATTGGCCGAGCGGGTACGAGAACAAGCCTTCGTCTTGAGCTTCAGCGATGCCTACCTCGCCTTGCTGGTCATTATCGCGGTGATGTTTGTCGTGCTGCTGACCCTGCCTAAACGCGCCTTTCCACCGCAACCTCCGGTATCACCATGAAACAACACAGAACTGCTATTGGCTTAGTCACTACCGCCGTCGTCATTTGCGTCGTCTACATCGGCTACAGACTGGTGGGTGGAAGCTCCGTCCAAAGTACAGACGACGCTTACATCAGGGCTGACTCTGTTTTCGTATCACCGCGCCTGTCTGGACAAATTGCCAGGGTTGCGGTCGAAGATAACCAGCAAGTGAAGGCCGGCCAGCTGCTGGCCGAACTGGATGACCGGGACCTTCTGGTTGCCCAGGCTGCCGCAGCCTCCAGCGTGCAAGCAGCTAAGGCTGAATTGGAGAACCTGGGCGCCAGCATTGAACGCCAATCGGCAATCATTGATCAGGCCACCGCGACGATCCGGGCCACGGCCGCGTCACTCAAGTTCTCCCAGGCCAATGCACAGCGCTACCTGAACCTCTCCAACGCCGGTGCCGGTACTCAGCAAGAACAACAAAAGGCCGAGGCCGAGTTGCTGGGCTGGCAAGCCACCCGCGACCGAGATGAAGCAATCCGCATTGCAGCGGTCAAAACCCTGAGCGTCCTGAAAGCCCGGGTGGATGTTGCCAAAGCTGCATTGGCCAAGGCTAACGCGGCCCTGGATCAGGCGGACCTCAATTTGTCGTACAGCAAAATAACCGCGCCTCAGGATGGCATGATCGGCCAGCGCTCCGTGCGCGTCGGCGCTTATGTAGGCCAAGGGCAACCCCTCATGGCGGTGGTCCCGGTGGACAAAGCCTTCGTGATCGCTAATTTTCGCGAGACACAACTGGCGCACATGCATACCCGCCAAGCCGTGGAACTGCGTGTCGACAGTTTTCCGGAGCACAGTTTCAAAGGCTGGATAGAAAGCCTGGCACCGGCAACCGGACTGTCCTTTTCCGCTATCGCTCCGGACAACGCTACGGGCAACTTCACCAAAGTCGTGCAGAGAATCCCGGTGAAAATCATGTTTGATGAGCACCAACCGGATCTGGATCGACTGCGCGTTGGTATGTCGGTGGTTGCCAGCGTCGACGTCACCCAGGAGCGCTGAAATGAAACGCACGCTTCTGTTTATTTCGATAGCAAGCCTTGGCGCTTGCACCGTAGGGCCGGACTTCCAAAAGCCTGAAGCTCAACTACCGGCAACTTGGCAAACCGCTGTTACTTCCGGTGCAAGCCTGGACACCAAGGTAGATAACCTGTGGTGGCAGCGCTTGGGCGACCCGCTGCTGACACAGTTAATCGATCGTTCTGCGAGCGCCAATTTTGATGTGCGCACGGCCAGTATCCGCCTGGAGCAAAGCCGCTTGCTGCGTCAGGTCACCGGCAGTGAAAGGCTGCCCGAGGTCAGTGCCAACGCTGCTTATAAACGAGCGCGAAACAGTGCCGAAGGGGTGCTGGACGAGTCCAACCTCAATGGCAAGGCACCTTTTGAACTGTGGACCAGTGCCCTCGACGCCAGTTGGGAAATTGATCTCTGGGGGCATGTGCGCCGCAGTATCGAGGCCGCTGACGCCGACGTCGAACTCAGCCAGGCACAACGCGACGGTGTACGTTTGAGCATCGCGGCTGAAACCGCCACTGATTACATTCGTTTGCGGGGAGTGCAAGCCAAGCTGGCGGTCGCGCGATTGAACCTGGACATTGCCCGGCAAAGCCAACAACTGACCCGCGCACGCTATGACAATGGTGTGACTACAAACCTGGACACCGCCAACTCGGCCGCACAGGTGGCAACGATTGAAGCCGTATTGCCGTCGCTTGAAGCGGCGCAAAGCCGCTTGATCAACGCTCTCAGCTTTTTACTCGCCACCCCGCCACGCACGCTGCATGCAGAACTGATTGAGCCCAAAGCCATCCCCCATCCAGCTCCCGATGTGCCGCTGGGCCTGCCTTCGGAGCTGGCCCGTCGGCGTCCCGACATCTTGCAAAGCGAAGCCGCATTACACCGGGCTACAGCAGCCATTGGCGTTGCACAAGCGGATTTCTACCCGCGTGTCAGCCTGGGCGCTAGCATGGGCTATCAAGCCCTCAATGGCTCAAATCTGGGGGCATGGGGCTCGCGGGAGTGGTCGTATGGGCCCAGTGTGTACATGCCGATTTTTCAGGGCGGTCGCCTTACCGGCACACTGCAATTGCGTAAACGTCAGGAGCAGGAAGCCGCATTGAACTACCAGCGCGTGGTATTGAGCGCCTGGCATGAAGTCGACAATGCCATGACCGATTACGCGGCCGAGCAAAAACACCACGCCGCGCTGGAAAAAGCCGTCAACGAAAATACCCTTGCCTTGCGTACCGCCAAAGAACGTTATGCCCAAGGCGCCGCAGACTTCCTGAACGTTTTGACCGTACAGCAGGCCTTGCTGGCAACTCAAAACGATCTGGTCGACAGCGCGACCGATGCCGCCATTGACCGTGTACACCTGTACCGGGCGTTGGGCGGCGGCTGGCCCAAGGAGTAAACATGCAACCGTCATCGCGACACGCTTGCCTCCTTGGCTGGTAGCAGGAGGCAAGCCTGAGGCGGCGCTCTAACGCCTGCGCGCAGGCAAGTCGGTGCAACTGCCGAGGGCAACCTCGGCAGCCATGCCGACCGTCTCACCCAAGGTGGGGTGCGGGTGAATGGTCTTGCCGATGTCCAGAGCGTCGGCCCCCATTTCGATGGCCAGGCAGACTTCACTGATCAAATCACCCGCCCCGGTACCGACAATGCCGCCGCCGATCACACGCCGCGTGTCGTCATCGAACACCAGTTTGGTCAGGCCTTCATCGCGGCCGTTGGCAATCGCGCGGCCTGATGCGGCCCACGGGAACACCGCCACCTCTACCTTGATGCCTTGGGCTTTGGCTTCTTGCTGAGTCAGCCCGGCCCACGCCACCTCCGGGTTGGTGTAAGCAACCCCGGGGATCTGCAACGCATCAAAATGGCTGCACACCAGCTCAGGGTTATTCAGGGCCTCACCCGCCGCCACTTCGGCGGCGACATGGCCTTCATGCACAGCTTTGTGCGCCAGCATGGGCTGACCAACAATGTCACCGATCGCGAAAATGTGCGGCACAGTGCTGCGCATCTGCTTGTCGACGCGGATAAACCCGCGCTCATCCACATGGACACCGGCCTTGTCAGCGCCGATCCGGTCGCCATTGGGTTTGCGCCCGACCGCAACCAACACCAGGTCATAACACTGCGGCTCGGCAGGTGCTTGCTCACCGTCAAAGGTCACCCAGATGCCCTGCTCGCTGGCCTCGGCGCTCACCGTGCGGGTATTGACCATCACCCGATCAAAACGCGGGTGGTTGTACTGCTCCCAGACCTTGACCAGGTCACGATCAGGCCCCTGCATCAGGCCATCCAGCCTTTCGACCACGTCGATGCGTGCACCAAGGGCCGAATAAACGGTAGCCATTTCCAGGCCGATAATCCCGCCGCCCACCACCAGCATGCGCTTGGGCACCGTCTTGAGTTCAAGGGCGCCGGTGGAGTCCACGATGCGTGGATCATCCGGCATGAACGGCAACGTCACCGGTTGGCTACCGGCAGCAATCACGCACTGCTTGAACCGGATCAGCTGTTTTTCACCCGTCAGCTCAAGACCTGCGCCCGAACACAGCGAGACCTCAAGGTGATGCGGGTCCAGAAAACGCCCGACCCCGCGTACAACCTCAACCTTTCGCCCTTTGGCCATCCCCGCCAGCCCGCTGGTCAGTGTGTTGACCACCGCCTCTTTATGACGGCGCAACGCACCCAGATCAACCTGGCCAACACCAAACTCAATGCCCATGGCGGCCAAGTGCGGCACTTCCTCCATCACCGCAGCGATATGCAGCAACGCTTTGGAGGGGATGCAGCCGACATTCAGGCACACGCCGCCCAAGGTGGCATAGCGCTCAACCAGCAGGGTTTTCTGGCCCAGATCGGCCGAGCGAAAGGCCGCCGAATAGCCGCCGGGGCCGCCACCCAGCACCAGCACATCGCACTCAACACTTACTTCGTTCACCTGACTCATGTGCGCCCTCCTCACAGGGTAATTCGACGAAAGTCAGCCAACAGCGCTGCCAGATGCTGAAGGAAACGCGCCGCAGCCGCGCCATCGACCACGCGGTGATCCCACGAAAGCGCCAACGGCAGAACCAGGCGCGGGGCAAACGCCTGGCCATCCCACAGGGGCCTGATCTGTGCCCGGGTCACCCCCAGAATGGCTACTTCCGGGGCGTTGATAATCGGGTTAAAGCCGGTGCCGCCAATCCCGCCCAGGCTGGAAACTGTAAAGGTCCCTCCGCTCATGTCAGCAGGCCCCAATTTGCCGTCCCGGGCCTTTTTTGCCAGTTCTGCGCACTCTGTGGCGATCTGGCCGATGCCTTTGTGCTCGACATCGCGAATCACCGGCACCACCAGCCCATTGGGCGTGTCCGCGGCAAAACCTATGTGGCAGTACTGCTTCATAATCAGGATCGGCTCGCCATCTTCGTGGCCCAGTGAACTGTTGAACGCCGGGAAAGCCTTCAGCGTCGCAGCCGCCGCCTTGATCAGGAATGCCAGCAAGGTGTACTTGATCGCCTCCTTGTTGCCCTCCTGATTGAGTTGAACCCTGAATGCCTCCAGGTCGGTGATGTCTACCTCCTCGTTATTGGTGACATGGGGAATCATCACCCAGTTGCGCGACAGGTTGGCCCCCGAGATTTTCTTGATGCGTGACAGCGCCACTTTTTCAACCGGACCGAACCGGGCAAAATCCACCTCCGGCCACGGCAGCAGATTGAGCCCGACGCTTTGCCCAGGGCTATCCAGACGCACCATGGCGTCCTTGACGAAGCGCTCGACATCTTCGCGCAGCATGCGTCCGCCCTTGCCGGTGGGCACCACGCGCGAAACATCCACCCCCAACTTGCGCGCATAACTGCGCACGGAGGGGCTGGCGTGCGGCTTGGCCGCCGATGGGTTCACCGCCGCAACAGCCGCAGGAGCCGACGGCGCAGTGACAGCCACAGGCGCAACACTGATCTGCGCAGGGCTGCTGACTACCGGTTCAGGCGCAGGCTCGGCACTCACCGCCACCTGCAACGTCAGCATGGGGCTGCCCCTGGAAACCCGATCACCCTCTTTGACCGTCACCGCCACCACAACCCCGGCCTCGGGGCTGGGTACATCCATCGAGGCCTTGTCCGACTCCAGGGTCAGCAAGGGCTCATCGATTGCCACTGTGTCGCCCGGTTTGACCAACACCTCAATCACCGGGAGGTCTTTGAAGTCCCCAATGTCCGGGACATGAATCTCTCTGATTTCACTCATGACTTACCGCCGCATAAAAAAGGGAAGACAACCGTTAGCGCGTCCAGGGCGCGGGACGATCAACGCCCAGCCCATAACGCTCAACGGCCTCAGCCAACACCTGTCGCGGTAAACGGCCGTCGCGCACCAGGCCGTCCAATGCCGCCAAAACGATCTGCTGACGGTCCACTTCAAAGAAGTCACGCAAGGCGGCGCGGGTATCACTGCGGCCAAAGCCATCGGTGCCCAGCGCAATAAAGCGCGCATCGACATAACTGGCGATCAGTTGCGGCCAGGCGCGAACATAGTCAGAGGCGGCAATCACCGGCGCGTCGCCAGCCAGCGACGCGCACAGATGGCTGACCTGCTCAGGCTCGGCCGGGTTGAGGCGGTTGTGCCGCTCGACCTCACGGGCTTCACGCGCCAGCTCGCTGAAACTGGTGACACTCCACACCTCACTCGCAACCTGCCAGTCGGTTGCGAGCATTTCAGACGCGGCGATCACTTCGCGCAAAATAGTCCCGCTGCCCAGCAGCCGAACCGAACCACGGGGCGCATCAGCCTCTGTCTGTGCATAGCGGTACATGCCGCGGATAACCTGGGCTTCAACGCCACTCGGCAATGACGGCTGGGCGTAGTTTTCGTTCATCACGGTGATGTAATAGAACTCATCGACATCGCGCTCCATCATCTGGCGCATGCCATGGTCGACAATCACCGCCAGTTCACCTGCGAACGCCGGGTCGTAGGCGCGGCAGTTGGGTACGGTGGCCGCCACCACGTGGCTACTGCCGTCCTGGTGCTGCAGCCCTTCGCCGCCCAAGGTGGTTCGCCCGGCGGTGGCGCCGAGTAAAAAGCCCCGTGCACGTTGGTCCGCCGCAGCCCAAATCAAGTCCGCAACCCGCTGAAAACCAAACATGGAGTAATAGATGTAGAACGCCAGCATCGGCTTGCCATGGGCACTGTACGAGGTCGCAGCCGCCACCCACGAAGAAATCGCCCCGGCTTCGGTGATGCCCTCCTCCAGCAACTGGCCATCGCGGGCTTCGCGGTAATAGAGCATGGACCCCGCGTCTTCTGGCTCGTACAGCTGGCCCAGCGGCGAGTAAATGCCGATCTGGCGAAACAGATTGGCCATGCCAAAGGTGCGCGCTTCATCCGCCACAATCGGCACGATTCGCGGCCCCAGTTCTTTGTCCTTGAGCAAACCGCCCAGCATGCGCACCACGGCCATGGTGGTGGACATTTCCTTGCCATCGGCTTCAAAGGCGAAACGCGCGTAGTCCACCATGGCCGGTATGGCGACGTGCTCACTGCCCTTGTTACGCGCAGGCAGATAACCGCCCAATGCACTGCGGCGTTCGCGCAGATAGCGCATTTCCTGGCTGTCTTCAGCCGGGCGATAAAAGCGTAATTGCGCTACATCATCATCCGACAGCGGCAAGGCGAAGCGATCCCGAAACGCCTTGAGCGCATCGATATCCAGCTTCTTGGCCTGGTGCGAGGTCATGCGTGACTCCCCAGCGCCGCCCATGCCGTAGCCTTTTTTGGTCTTGGCGAGGATGACCGTCGGCTGGCCTTTGTGCGCCTTGGCGGCGGCGAACGCGGCATACAGCTTGCGCAAGTCATGCCCGCCACGCTTGAGGGCATCAATCTCGGCATCCGACATATGCGAGACCAGCGCCTGGATCTCCGGATCCTGCTGAAAGAAGTGCAGCAAATTGTAGGCGCCATCCTTGGAACCCAACGTCTGATACTGACCATCGACCGTCTGGGCGAAGCGTTGCAACAAGGCGTTGTGGGTGTCCCGGGCAAACAGCGGGTCCCAGTCCGAGCCCCAGATCACCTTGATCACATTCCATCCAGCGCCGGTAAACAGCGCTTCAAGTTCTTGAATGACCTGGCCGTTACCGCGCACCGGGCCATCCAGACGCTGCAAGTTGCAGTTGACGATAAAGGTCAGGTTGTCGAGCTTCTCCCGCGCCGCGAGCGTGAGCCCGGCAATCGACTCGGGCTCATCCATTTCACCGTCACCAAAAACGCCCCAGACATGACGCTCGGCGGTGTCGGCCAAGTGGCGGTGTTCGAGGTAACGCATGTACCGCGCCTGATAGATCGCACTGATCGGACCGATGCCCATCGAGCCGGTCGGGAATTGCCAGAAGTCCGGCATCAACCATGGGTGCGGATATGAACTCAGGCCGTTGCCGCCGACTTCCTGACGATAGTTCGCCAGTTGTTCTTCAGACAAGCGCCCCTCAAGGAACGCACGGGCATAGACCCCAGGCGCCGAGTGCGGCTGGAAAAACACCAGATCGCCGCCATGCTGCTCATCACGGGCACGGAAAAAATAGTTGAACCCCACCTCGAAAATTTCAGCGGCAGAGGCGTAACTGGCGATATGCCCGCCCAGTTCGCCGTAGGCCTGATTGGCGCGCACCACCATGGCCAATGCATTCCAGCGAATGATTGCGGTAATCCGTTCCTCGACGGCCAGGTCGCCCGGGTAAGGCCCCTGGCGTTCAATCGAAAGGGTATTTCGATAGGCCGAGTACGGATGCACCTGCGCGGTGACGCCAAGTGCTCTTGCGTGTTGCTCCAGTTGTTTGAGTAAAAACTGGCCGCGCTCGCAGCCAGCCTCCCGAACCACGGCCTCCAGCGACTCCAGCCACTCCAGGGTTTCATCGCGATCACTGTCAACCGGCACACGTTCGTTTGGCACACCCATGGTGGCCTCCTTGATTATTATTTGAGGGCGCAGCTGTAGTCGCTGTTGAGGCACGAAGGCTGCGATGCGGGCCGCAGGACCGCCGTTTCATCTCTCGCAGCCTCGTGCTTCGGCAGCGACTACAGGCTTTGAGTGAAGGTGTCGCGGTAGGCGTAAAGGCCCGGGGTGCCGCCGGTCATAACGAACAACACGTTATCGCCAGCGCGGTAGCGGCCTTGGCGAAGGTCGGCCAGCAGGCCCGCGAAGGCTTTACCGGAGTACACCGGGTCAACCAGCAGCCCTTCGCAACGGGCCATCAGGTGCACGGCTTCGATCATCGCCGGTGTCGGCAGCCCGTAGCCTTCCCCCAGTTGGCTGCCATCGATATGGATGGCCTGCGGCGCAAGGGTGGCTGCATGACCGAGCAGCGCCAGCGCCTCTTGAGTCAGCTGCCGCGTCCTGCTTGCAGAGGTTTGCTGATCGGCCAGCACCGACCAGGACTTCACGGTCGAAGCCCCACGCCCCAGCAGCTCAAAGCCTGCCGCGAGCCCGGCATGGGTGCCCGCACTGCCATTGGGGATCACCACTTCGCAGAAGTGAACGCCCAACTCGATCTCTTGCTGTGCGATTTCTGCCGCGCAACGGGCGTAGCCCAGGCTACCCAACGGCGTCGAGCCGCCAGTGGGAATGACCATGACGTTGCGCCCCGCTGCTCTCAATTCATTGGCCCGGTGCTCGGCGGCGGCCAGAGAGTCGGCCCCCTTGGCCAGCACCTGTATCCGGGCACCAAAAAGCTGATCCAGCAGGACGTTGCCGTTGAGTTCGTAATCGGTGTCGGCCTTGGCCACCGAGCGGGTCAGAATCAACTCGCAGGCCATGCCCAGTCGGGCACACACCGCCGCCGTCAAACGCGCATGGTTGGACTGAATCCCGCCAACCGTAATCAGCGTATCAACACCGTTTTTCAGCGCGGCACCGAGATGAAACTCAAGCTTGCGCAGCTTGTTGCCGCCACCGCCGATGTGCATGTGATCATCACGTTTGAGGTAAAGGCCGACGCCTTGCTCGCGCAAGCCCAACTCCTGCTCAAGCCGTTCGGCGCGTTGAATGCGGGTGGCGCCCTGCAACACATCTGCCCGGGGAAAGGCCGCCAAAGCCTTGTCCAGTCTGGTTTGCATGTTCTGTGACCTCATCGCTGATGTTTATTCTTAATTAATATAGGAACAAACCAGCGGGTAATAAACGCACTGAAAGTTAGTACTTGTATAACCTGAGGTTCGCAATCAATGTCGCCTGCTGTTCAGGCCGCAAACTGCGCTATAAGGGTTTTCAGTTTTTTATCTGTACAGCCAGAAGGCATTTTTTATGAGCAAGCTCAGGCAAATGGAAGTCTTTGTGGCGGTCGTCGAGGCGGGCAGTTTTGCTGAGGCTGCGGTTCAGGTGGGCATGTCGGCGGTCATGGTCGGGCGGCATATTCAGAGCCTTGAAACAGCCTTGAATACCCGGCTGATTCATCGAACAACGCGCCGCCAGTCCGTCACCGGTGAAGGCCGGTTGTTTTACGCCGAAGCCAAAACCGCCCTTGAGCAGATCGAGTACGCCTTCAAGCGCGTCGAAGCCTCCACCGACAGACCCAGTGGCCTGCTGCGCGTGACCGCGCCGATGACCCTGGGCAGCGCGTTGATTTGTCCACTCGTCACCGAGTTCATGCAGCTGTATCCCGAGATACAGATTGAGCTGATCTTGAGCAATAAGGTCGTGGACCTCTACGAAAGCTCATTTGATCTGGGCTTCAGGATTTCCGAGCGGGTGGACGTCAACCTCGTTTGCAGGCCACTGCCGCCCTACCGGATGGTGATCTGCGCGGCGCCCAAATACCTCGCCACCTGGCAGGCACCGCAGACCCCGGAGGATCTGTCCACACACCGGATTTTGACCCACACCTCGTGGAACAATCGCTTTGCCTGGCCCTTACGCCAAGGCAACAAAGACGTTCCGTGGCCCGAGCAGGCGGTCCTCAAAAGCAACGATGGCAAGGTGCTGCTTGAAGCGGCCATTGCCGGCTGCGGAATCTTGATGCAGCCCGATTTTCTGGTAGCCGCGGCATTGGCCAGTGGTGAGTTGGTGCCGCTGATGAGTGCCTGTGCACCGGAGCCCAAGCCGGTGCAAATGGTCTATTTGCGTTCAAAAAAATCACTGCCCAAGCTCAATGCCTTTGTCACGTTCATCAGCGAACGGCTGGGCTCGTCCACGCCTGAGCAACACACTCACTGACCGAAAATAGACGTCCGATGCTCGATCCATTTGAGCAGCTCTTCGGCCCCCACCGATTGCGGCTTGTTGAGCTTGACCAACAGCCGGGCATGCACATTCTGAAACAGCGGGTGATCGATTGAGCGGGTCACCAGCGCACCGCTAACCCGGTCGTTGAAAGCCGAGAACTCGCTCATCATGGTCACCGCATCACCGCTCATCACATACCGCCTGAGAGCCGTCAGGGAGTTGGTGACCATGGCCGGGCGAATGGACAGGTTTTCGGTATGCAGCACGAGCTGAATGATTTGCCCCAAACCGTATTCCGACGGCATCACTGCCAGCGGGTAACGCAAGATGTCTTCCAGCTTCAACGGCTCGCTGAGCTGCGCCAACGGATGGCCCGAGCGCATCAGTAAACGAACCGGCTGCAAGGACGACGCGCGATAGGTCACGTCAGGGTGCGCCGGGGGGTTGTAGGCCAGGCCAATGCTCGCGGCGCTTTGCGCGACTTCGTCAAGCACGCTGTTGACCGGCAACACGTCCAGCGTGATGCGAATGCCGGGATAGGTGTCGGTGAATTCACTCAAGACCTTATCGATCAGCAAGTCGATAAAGCCCTCGCTGATAACAATCCGGATATCCCCTTCCCTCAAGCCTTTGAGCCCGCGCAAGCGGTCTTCGAGGTGTTCTTGCTGCGCCTGGCAGCCACGCCAGAACTCCAAAAGAAACTGCGCCGCTTCAGTCGGCACCACACCGCGTGCTTGGCGTTCAAACAAGACGCTGCCGACCTCTTCCTCCAGCAATTGAATTTGCCGGGTAATCACAGAAGGTGCGGTGTTCAGATTCTCCGCCGCCCCGCGAATGGAGCCGCTGGACAGGACTTCATAGAAATAGCGCATTCGACGTTGATTCAGATCTCTCACGATAAACCTGCTGCTCAATGACTGTTGCTTACAGAGCAACGCTAGCATTAAAAAGTTGCTCTTGCTCACGCAAGGTTTCCACTTGAATATCGATCGAACAATAAAAAGATCCCGTGGAGAGCCGTATGCACAGCAGCAAGCCAGCGAGTGAGCTTTCAGCCATCTATCGAAAGATTGACTGGCGGTTATTACCTTTTTTGCTCGTGTGTTACTTCGTGGCGTATCTGGACCGGGTCAATGTGGGCTTTGCCAAGTTGCAAATGCAAAGCGACCTGAACTTGTCCGATGCCGCTTATGGGTTGGGCGCCGGTATCTTTTTTATCGGCTACGCCTTGTTCGAGACACCGAGCAATCTGCTGCTACCCAAGATCGGCGCTCGCAAGACCCTCAGTCGAGTGATGATCTTATGGGGCACCACATCGGCTTGCATGATGTTCGTCGAGACGGAGCGGGCGTTTTACGTCTTGCGCTTTTTCCTCGGGGTGTTTGAGGCCGGATTCGCGCCGGGCATGTTGTTCTATTTGACCTATTGGTACGGCCGCGAACGGCTGGGGCAAGTGCTGGCAATCGTCATGCTGGCAGCGCCGCTGGGCGGGATCTTTGGCGCGCCGCTCTCGGTATGGCTAATGACTGCGTTCGAAGGCGTACACGGTTTGTCCGGCTGGCAATGGATGTTCTTTCTGGAAGCCATCCCCGCTGTGCTGCTGGGCGTGCTTGCGCTAAAAGTGCTGAGTGACAAACCGGCCACCGCGCCCTGGTTGAGTGAACCTGAAAAACAGGTACTGGCGGCGCACATCGGCACAGGTCGGGGCGACCACCATTCGTTCAAACAGGTATTGAAAGACCCACGGGTTTACCTGATGGCTGCGGGTTATTTCTGCTTGATCTGCGGCATCTATGCCATGAGTTTCTGGCTGCCGACCATCATCAAAGAGTCAGGTATCCACGACACTATGCAGATCGGCTGGTACTCGGCCATTCCTTATATCGGCGCGATGGCGGGCATGTTGATCTTTGCCCGGACCTCCGACCGTTTCTATGAACGGCGCTGGCACACAGCCCTTCCGGCATTAATAGGTGCGATCTGCCTGACCGCGTCGGTGATCTACAAGACCCACTTCGGGTTATCACTGCTGTTCCTGACCTTGGCCACCACCATGATGTGGTCAGCCTACACAGTGTTTTGGGCCATCCCTTCGCAGCACTTAAAAGGTGACGCGGCCGCAGGCGGCATTGCCGTCATCAACACCATCGGGCTTACCGGTGGTTTCCTCAGCCCGACGCTGATGGGCTATGTCAAAACGGCCACGGGCAACTCTGACTCGGGCCTGGTGTTCATCTCGGTGATTCTGCTGCTGGGGGCCGTGCTGCTGGCCGCGAATAAACCTGAACACGCTCAGCAAAGAGCAACGTCTACCCAAACCGTTTAAACCCATAATAAAAAGGTGATTTTACTGTCATGGCCTATCGAATCCTGGTAGCTGGTTTCCAGCATGAAACCAATACCTTCGCGCCCTCCAAAGCAGAATACGAAAACTTCGTCAGAGGCGAAGGTTTTCCGCAAATGGTCAGGGGCGCGGACGTGCTGAAATTACGCGAGGTCAACATCCCCGCAGGCGGCTTTCTGATTGAGGCCGAACGACTGGGCTATGAGGTGGTTCCAGTGATCTGGGCCGGAGCCAGCCCGTCAGCCCATGTCACCCAAGCGGCCTACGAACGCATTGCCAATGAAATCATTCAGGCGGCTGCCAGCCAGACACTGGACGGCCTCTATCTGGACCTGCATGGCGCCATGGTTGCCGAACATACCAATGACGGTGAAGGCACACTGCTGAGCCGGCTGCGTGCCGTGGTTGGGCCGGACATACCGATCGTAGTCTCACTGGACCTGCACGCCAACGTGACCGATTTGATGCTCGAACAGGCCGATGCCATGGTTGCCTTTCGAACCTATCCCCACGTGGACATGGCTGAAACCGGCATAAAAGCCGCGCAACTGCTTGATCTGCGACTACGTTGCGGGAAACTGCAGCACGCCAGTCTGCGACTGCCCTTCCTGATTCCGGTCAATGGCATGTGCACCCTGCTGGAGCCCGCGCGCAGCCTTTACCAGCAACTGGAGCACCTTGAATCAGAAAGCCTGTCGTTGTCCTTCACCCCGGGCTTTCCGGCCGCCGATTTCGAAGAGTGCGGGCCGGTCATCTGGGGCTATGGGCTGGATCCGCAGGCGCTGCAAGCCGCCGTCGGCACTCTGTATGACAAGCTGGTCGGCGAAGAAGATCAGTGGGAAGTGCCGCTTCTGCTTCCAGACGATGCCGTGCGCCAGGCCATGGCATTGGCAGCGTCGGCCCAACGCCCCATCGTAATTGCAGACACCCAGGACAACCCCGGCGCAGGTGGCGACGGCAATACCATGGGCATGCTCAAAGCCCTGTTAAGCCACCAGGCGCGTAACGCTGCCATCGGTTTGATCTATGATCCTGCAGCCGTTCAGGCCGCGATTGCCGCCGGGCTGGGTGGTTTTATTGACATCGCGCTGGGCGGGCAATCCGGCGTGCCGGGGGATGAGCCATTACAAGGCCGCTTTGAAGTCACCCACCTGTCTGACGGCCGCTGCCGCTTCGAAGGCCCCATGATGAATGGCATGGACGTTGATGTCGGCCCGGTGGCGGGTCTGAAAATCGACGATGTGAGCATTGCCGTCAGCTCAAGCAAATGCCAGATGCTGGACCGTACCCTGTACCGGCTGGCCGGCATCGACCCTGAAAAAATGAGCGTACTGGTCAACAAAAGCTCCGTGCATTTTCGCGCCGACTTCCAACCCATCGCCGAGCACATCCTGGTGGCCAAAGCCCCCGGCCCGATGACCGCAGACCCGGCGGACATCCCGTGGACAAGGTTGCGTGAAGGCATCCGCTTAAAGCCCAACGGGCCTGCGTTTCATCACTGAATCAAAAAGGATGACCTGAGCATTTCGTGCAGATGCACTGCCGCATGATGGGACGTATCCGTCAGCAGATAAACGTGATGCTCAGGCAAGCCAGGCAACGCCATCTGAAGAATCAGCGAACCGTCATCGGCCGCCCCCTGGGCTTCCACAATGCCCAACGCCAAACCACTTCTCACACACGCCAATACAGCGTGGGAATTGGCACTCTCCAGCAGGATCCGGTAACGGATCCCGGCGGCTTTCAAGATCGCCAGCGCTGACTCCCGGTACGGGCAGCCACTCAATTGCAGGGCAATGGGCAAAGGCTGATCTGGATCGTACTTGAAGCCAGCAGCCGCCGCCCAGCACGGCTGTGTAGAACGCAGCCGCTCAGCATGGCTCAACTGCTCATGACTGACAGCGATGGTCAGGTCCAGTTGCTTGCGTGCAAACAGATCGAGCAGTTCAGTACTGGATTTGACCACCACTTCAAGCTCCAGAGCCGGATTGCCCGCGACGAACAGCGGTAAAAAGTCCGCCATCAATTGCTCGGCATAACCGTCCGGCACTCCCATACGAACCTTGCCCGTCATCAGTTGTGGCGACAACGTTGCCAACAGCCGGTCATGGGCCATCAAAAAACGCGTGGTTTCGCCCAACAGTTGCCGCCCTGCAGGCGTCAACTCAACGAGTTGATTGTTGCGGACCAAAAGTTGATGCCCAACCTTTGCCTCAAGTTTCTGGATCTGCGTTGTCACTGCCGAAGGGCTGCGATGGACGTAATCGGCCGCATCCTTGAAGCGCCTGAACCTGGCCACGGCCTGGAAGGTTCTGAGCACATCAATGTCGAGGGCTCTGCCCATGAGGTCACCTGATTTCGTTATGTCGAACCAGCGATTCGATTTATTCAACTGTACAGGGTTTACACCCACTCCTATGGTGGGGTCAACACATGCCAGCCACTGCACGCGCAACCTCAACCGGAGCAAACAAGACCACTCAAACCACCGTATGGAGTGACACCGATGAGCCTGAATGACTTTGTTGTAGATGCCCTCATACGCACCGAACGCTATAAGAACACCCGACTATGGACCGTAGAGAACCACGCCAAATACTCGACCCTGACCGCCCCCCTGGCCAGTTCTGGCAACCCTTCGCGCTTCAACTTGCAAATATTTCAGCTCATGTGCGCCTTGAATCAGCAAGGCATGGCCGAGGATGGGCTGTGTGCCGACGCCCAAGGCCAGGGCGCACTCAAAGACATTCTCGGCACGCTTGCCGAGCGTCTGACCCTGCTGAGCAAGAATCGCCATGTGCACTATGTTGAGTTAGGCCCTGAACCGATCAAGACCGCGCACTTGCTGGGGCGGATCACTGAGGCTTGCACCTCCCTGCGCTATACCGCCATCGACATCAATCAGACCTCAGAAAGCGTAATGCGTGACGCGGTGTTTCCAATCGTGGAACAGCATGGAAGCTTCAATTACATCGCCGCCGACTATCGAACCGTTGAACGTGCCGACCTGCATCATGAGCAGGACATTACCCTGATTACCTTGCTTGGCTTTCAAGAAGGCAACGAGTTGCCGGTGACCACCGGACGACTCATTCGTAGCCTCGCGAGCGACGCCACATACATCATTTCGGAGATGCAGATCTACGAAGAAGGGCTGCAAAGCAACATCCACGCTTTTTATGCCAACCCGCACATGATCAGGTTTTCGCAGGTCGTTGCAATGCAGCAAGGCTTCATCCCGCTGGATGAGCATGCTGTCACCCTCGTGAGATTCAAACTGCTGGATGAACTGATCCATGTGGCAGTCACCCTGCAACCCGTTGAGAAGGGACGCCAACAAGGCTGCCTGCTGACCAATATCTGCCTCAAATACACCCCAGAACAGTTCCGTCGCATCAGAGCCCGACACTGCAACTGCAGCGTGCTGGATGAATTCGCCAGCGGTGATGGCTCGGTGCGCTATCAGATTGCCAAATACCTCCAATAGCAACACCACAGGGAGCCATGAACCATGGATCACACAGACCCGCTACCCCTGTTTGAGCGCGGCGTCGGGCGAGTAAAACTGGCGCTGAAATCCACGTTGAGAAAAAGCTTGCGCAGTGCCTCGCCCGCTGCCGACGAGCAAGCGCTCTGGCGTGACGACCTGCTCTGCCAGGCAAACCTTACGATCAGCGATGCGCGAACACTTGCCGACCTGGGCTACGCCTTGAGCCCGCACCCCGACATACCGGCCGAAACCATCACCGCAGTGGCTTGCGCACACCGGTTGTTCACGCCCGAAGCCGTGGCGATTCTTCAAGACATCTGCACGCGTCTGGAAGAATGTGCAGATAACAGCGACTGGATCATTTCCCGGCGCACACGTGCAGTCACCACGCTATCGCCGTTCATCAACGCCATGATGAACAGTCGCCGCTTCCTGTTGGCCATCTCGCGCATTGCGGGCGTCCCCTTGGTGCCCTACCCCATGCTCAATGCCCGGTCGCAGATCAATTATTTCTATCCAAAGCCTGAGCATGAACAGCAGCAACTCGGTATGTGGCATACCGACGGCACCAACTATGTGCTGAACATTGTGCTAACGCGCTCGTCCGACTACACCGGCGGAGAATTCGTCTTTCATAACAGCACAGTCGAGTCTTTCGACGCCCTTAATCACCGTACGTTCGAAACCGCCCCGCTGATCGAACCCGGTGATGCGCTATTCATTTATGGCAGTCGATTGTTTCATGGCGTTCGGCCAGTAAGCACCGGCCGACGCATGTCGTTGGTGCTGTCCTTCCACTGCCCTTACGCCCGTGAAGATTCCAACCAGTTCTGGCACCTCGCCTCAGACGACGGCATCCCCGCGACCATTCCCAACTGGTTAAAACTGCGCTGGGCCTTACAGCGCTCAGCCGCCAGACAATTCGCACGTATCGGTATCGCGCCCATTACCTTCGAAGAACTGCGCTATCCAGAGAGTTGACTATGTCACGCAGCACGCTGTATCTGTTTTCACTGCAAGCCGTCTTCGTCCTGTCCTGGAGTTCGGGCTTTATCGGCGCCCGCTTGGGCACTGAAGATGCTGGCGCCATCAACCTGCTGTTCTGGCGGTTCCTGCTGGTCACTGCGTGTTTGCTGCCGTTTGTCTGGCAGCGACTGTGGGCATTGTCCCGGGCACAGTTGCGCTATAACGCCATTATTGGCTTCCTGTCTCAGTTCGCTTACCTGGTCAGTGTCTATATCGCCATACGTGGCGGCCTGCCCGCCGGGATAGCGGCGATTATCTGCGCACTGCAGCCACTGATCACCGCCGCCCTGGCCGCACGGGGCAACCACGAGCGCAGCGGCTTGCAAGAATGGCTTGGGCTGGTGATCGGATTCAGCGGGGTCGGCATCGTGATCTGCGGCGAGTATGCCCTGTCCGATAACAACATCGGCATTGGCCTGTATGCCCTGCCATTGATCGCGGCGATCACCCTGTCTGTCGCCACGTTGTATCAGCGCCAGCAATCGGTATTGGCAACCGGACACAGCAAGGACGGCCAGCTAATGCCACTGTTTCTACAATCGGCCACCACGCTGGTCCTGCTGTTTGCTGCCGGTTTGGCACTGAATGACATCCAGGTGCCCACCCAGGCCAATGTCTGGGTGGCCGTCGGCTGGTTGACGCTGTTCTCAACGTTTATTGCTTACCTCAGCCTGTGGACCCTGCTCAAGCGAATGTCCGCTACTCGCGTGTCGGCGCTGGTCTATCTGGAGCCGCCGGTCACCTTGCTGTGGGCCGCCCTGATGTTTGGCGACGCCCTGCACTGGACCACCTACCTGGGCATTTTGGTGGTGGCCACTGGAGTCCTGATTACCCGGCGGCGCAGCCATGCCTGCGCCGTTTGCAGTGAAGCATGAGAAGGCATTCAAACTGGGCGACGAGCAATCAGTGGGCAATGCACACCGATTTAAGCTCAGTACAGGCCTCAATCACTGAACGGCCAAATTCACGCCCCATGCCCGATTGTTTAACACCCCCAAATGGCATCGCCGGGTCCAGCAGGACATGGGCGTTGACCCACACGGTGCCAGCTTCGATGCGTGGCACCAGGTTAAGCGCTTTGGTCAGGTCGTTGGTCCAGAGGCTGGCAGCCAGGCCGTAGCGGTTGTCGTTGGCCAGTTCAATCGCGGTGTCCTCATCGTCAAACGGCATGACAGCCAGCACAGGACCAAACACCTCTTCGCGGGCCACCGCCATGCTGTGGTCAATGTCTGCGAGGATGGTCGGCTGCACATAGAACCCCTCACCTTCCTGCGATTCACCCCCCAACACCACGCGCGCACCTTGCTCGCGCGCCAGTTCGATGTGCTTGAGCACGCTCTGTTGCTGTTTACGCGACACCAAAGGATTGATCGCCGCATCGCAGTTCATGCCAGCGCCCATCGGCAGGGCCGAGACTGCAGCGGCGAGCCCTTCGACAAAACGATCGTGAATCGAGCGGTGCACATAGAAGCGCGATGCCGCCGCACACACCTGGCCATTGTTCAACAGACCACCCAGGATCGCGCCCTGGATGGCTTTTTCGACGTCAGCATCGGCCAGGATGATCATCGGGTTCTTGCCGCCCAGTTCCAGGGCAAACCGCGTCATGTTCTCCATGCAAGCCACGCCTACACTTTTGCCCACAAGGGTGGAGCCGGTGAACGACACCTTGCTCACCAGTGGGTGGCTGGTCAACCTACCGCCGACTGAAGCGCCACCGCCGGTCACCACGTTGAATACGCCAGCCGGAATACCCGCTTCAACCGCCAGTTCAGCGAGGCGCATGGCGGTCAGCGGGGTTTCCATCGCCGGTTTAATGATCACCGTGCAACCGCTGGCCAGCGCTGGCATCAGTTTCCAGGCGGCGATCATCAGCGGGAAGTTCCACGGCACGATACCCACCACCACACCGACCGGCTCACGCTTGGTGTACGTGGTGAACTTCGCCCCCTGCGGAAGCGGAATCGACACATCAAAGGTCTGGCCTTCAATTTTCGTCGCCCAACCGGACATGTAGCGCATGAATTCAACGGTGGCATTGAGGTCCAGCGCCCGCGCCATATTGATCGACTTGCCCTGACTCAGCGTTTCAAGCTGCGCCAGTTCTTCAGCGTGCTCTTCAACCAGGCGAGTGAAATTCAGCAGGATCCGTTCCCGATCGGCCGGACGCAAACCGGACCACACACCCGACTTGAAAGCAGCGCGAGACGACTGTACGGCCTGTTCAACCAGGTGCGGCGGTGCATCCAGGGTTTCGCACAGCATTTGACCGGTCGCCGGGTTGAGCACTGCAATGGCTTGCCCTTCTGCCAATACCCATTGGCCGTCAATAAAGCAGCCATGGCGACGATCGAGGAATGCGGCAACCTGTGGCAGGATTTCAACGTTGCTCATAAAGCACCTTTCTTTCAATTGAGTTGCAAGCCGTTCACTGTGACCGGCAAGGTTGACGCGATTGTCGATGCTCGACGCCAAGCCGGGTTTTCCCTGCGTGCCAGTTGTATTGGCTGATTTGCCAAACGTTGCGCAACCTGGATCGCAGGCTGAACAACGGTTGCGAATAAGGCGGCCTGACAATTCAGGCACGCAGCACAAGGATTTTGGCGAGAATCCAAAAGCATCCCTCCACGCGCTGTAGCAAAGTGCTGCCTGACACTGTCCTCGGTTTACCTCAAGGAAATCAGAAATGCTTTCGCCCGCCGCTTTGCTCAAACGAACGCCCCTGGCCCGACTCGCACTGGCCATTGCCCTGGGCACCTTAGGCCTGCCCGGTTTGCAGTCCAACGCCCACGCCCATGGCGGTGCCGCCGAAATGGTGCCGCTGCAGTCAACCCTTGAAGCGTTTGGCGCCACCGTCAAATGGGACGATTACGCCGATGTGTTTGTGATTGCCAAGGACGGCGCCTACCTCAAGGTGAAACCCGACAGCAAAGTCGCCGTGCTCAACGGCAAGCGCATGGAGTTGACGGTGCCGGTGGTGTTCAAGGGCAAGACGGCGTTCATGTCCAAAGACTTTATCAACCAGGTGTTCCAGTCCGGTCTGGACAAAACATTTGTCATCGAAACCCGCCCCAGCCCGCTCAACCCGCTGAGCGCGGATGAGATCAACACTGCGGTCGAGATCATCAAGACATCCGGGCACTACAAACCGGGTTTGCGATTCACCGAAATCTCGGTGCATACCCCGCCCAAGGACCAGGTGTGGAATTTCATCTACACCGGGCAAAAACCTGCGCAGCCGCGTCAGGCCAATATCGTGGTGCTGGACGCAAAGCACGTGATTGAAGGCCAGGTCGACCTGGACAGCAAAACCCTGTTGTCGTGGAAGCCCATTGAAGGCGCTCACGGCATGGTGCTGCTGGACGACTTTGCCACCGTGCAGTCCGTGATCGATACCAGCCGCGAGTACGCCCAGGCGCTGGCCAAACGTGGCATCACAGACATTAAAAAAGTGGTGACGACACCCCTCACCGTGGGCTATTTCGACGGCAAGGACGGTCTGACCCAAGACAAGCGCCTGCTGAAAATCGTCAGCTACCTCGATGTTGGTGACGGCAACTACTGGGCCCATCCGATCGAAGGGCTGGTCGCGGTGGTCGACCTGGAGCAAAAGAAACTCATCAAGGTCGAGGATGGAGGCGTGATTCCGGTCCCCATAAAAGCCACCCCCTACGATGGTCGCGATCGCAAAAGCGTCGCGCTAAAACCGCTGGAGATCATCGAGCCGGAGGGCAAGAACTACACCATTACCGGCAACAGCATTCACTGGCAGAACTGGGACTTGCACGTGCGTCTCGACTCACGGGTCGGGCCGATCCTGTCTACCGTCACTTATGACGACAAGGGCAATAAACGCAAGATCATGTACGAGGGCAACCTGGGCGGCATGATCGTGCCGTACGGGGATCCGGACGCAGGCTGGTACTTCAAGGCGTATCTGGATTCGGGCGACTACGGCATGGGCACGCTCACCTCGCCGATTGCCCGTGGTAAAGACGCTCCGCAAAATGCCGTGCTGCTGGATGCAACCATTGCTGATTACACCGGTGCACCCACCACAATCCCTCACGCCCTCGCTGTGTTCGAACGTTACGCCGGTCCAGAATACAAACACCAGGAAATGGGCCAGCCCAACCTGAGCGCCGAGCGCCGTGAATTGGTGATCCGCTGGATCAGCACCGTGGGCAACTACGACTACATCTTCGACTGGGTCTTGCAGCAGAACGGCACCATTGGCATCGACGTAGGCGCTACGGGTATCGAAGCGGTCAAGGGCGTGAAAAGTAAAACCATGCATGAAGCAACCGCCAAGGAAGACACTCGCTACGGCACCCTGATCGACCACAATATCGTCGGCACCACCCACCAGCACATCTATAACTTTCGCCTGGACATGGACATTGACGGGGAAAACAACTCACTGGTCGAAATAAACCCGGTCATCGCGCCAAACGACCGTGGCGGCCCACGCACCAGCACCATGCAGACCGAACAGCGGGTGGTCAGCACCGAACAGCAAGCGGCACAGAAATTCGACCCGTCGACCGTGCGCCTGCTGAGCAACCTTAATAAGGAAAACAAAGTCGGTAACCCCGTGTCCTACCAACTGATCCCGTATGCCGGTGGCACTCACCCGGTGGCCAAGGGCGCCAACTTCGGCAAGGACGAATGGCTCTACCACCGCTTGAGCTTCATGGACAAACAACTCTGGGTGACGCGCTACAACCCGGACGAAAAGTACCCGGAAGGCAAATACCCGAATCGCTCGCAAACCGACACCGGGCTGGGGCAGTTCACCCATGATAACCAGTCCATCGACAACACCGACAATGTGGTGTGGCTCACCACCGGTACAACCCACATCGCCAGGGCCGAGGAATGGCCGATCATGCCGACCGAGTGGGTACACGTGCTGTTGAAACCGTGGAACTTCTTCGATGAGACTCCGACGCTGAACCTCAACACGGCAAAATAACCTGTATAAGCCATGCCCCTGTCACCGTGGTGACGGGGGCATTGTTGTTTCAGGCGTACTGCTTGCGGTATTCACCAGGCGAAATACCAAAGCGCGACTTAAACGCGGTAGAGAAGTAGCTCGAATCGGAAAATCCCCACGAGTAGCCCAGTGCCGACAACTTCTGTTCGGTACGCGACTGACGAAGGGATTCGGCACACAGGTCAAGGCGGCGATTTTTGATATAGCGCGCAACCACCAGGCCCTTGCGGGCAAACATCCGGTACAACCCGCGCATCGACACCCCCACCTCCCGCGCCAGCAGTTCGGGGCAGAGGTCTTCCGAGCGAATATGCTCATCGATATAGCCGAGGGTCTTGCGAAAAATACGCTCATGCACATCGTCGACGCCTTCACTCTGGCTGATGGCCGGGCGCAGCAGGCTGATCACGGCATCCAGGGTCGCTTCGCTTTCCTGCTGGCTCAAGTTGGTCTGGCGCGCAGCGTCCAGTATCAAGTGGTGCGACAACGTGGCAATGGGTGACTTGGCGCCGATCAGGTGGCCGCACTTGACCGAGGTAAAACGCAAGGACTGCTCGATCAGCCGGTGCGGCAAGATCAATGACAACTGGCGGGAGTTTTCGTGGTAAGTAAAATCGCTGGGCTGGGAGGCGTCGATCAAGGTGATGTCACCGGCGCACAGCGACACCCGGTTGTCGCCCTGTGCCATGCAGGCGCTGCCGTCAAGCTGGAACACCGCAAAGTACTTGCCGCCTTCGCTCGCTGCGACTTCCTTTGGCGTGCGGTACAGCCGCGCCTGACAAGCATCGACAAAGCTGAGTTTGAGTGCACCGCTCTGGTATTCACGGATGTGACCGGAAAACTCATCGCCCAAGGTTTGCGCACTGAAGGCGCCGCAGATGCGGTTGACCTGATGGATCCATTGATCGAAGCCGTCACGGCGCTGTGCAATTGAAGAATTCATGTGAGGCCTCACGCAGGTTTATTGTTTTTATCTACGTTGATCCACGCTAAAACGAACAGCGACTCTCCTGGGATGATGGCGGCTTATTTAAGCCCGCCAAAACGCCGATAGAAACTCTCTCCGACATCCGGCAACGGCCCATCGGCCGTTTCCAGTGCACTGTTCAACCACTCCTCCGCCTTGGCGAAGATCAAACGGTAGATATTTCGACACAGCTGTCGTGCAGCCCGGCCCTCCCAGTCGCCGGGCAGCAGTTCGTCTGGCAACTGCGGGTCACGCAGCAGCAATTTACGGTACTCATGCACTAGCAGAAGACGTGCCAGAAAGCAGTCTGACGGCAGCAAATTGTCCTGCTCGCGCAGGGCTTGCCAGAGCGGTCGGAACAACTTGATGAACTCGCTGTAATGGGTCGCCAGCTCCTCGATATTCCAGCTTTCACGCACCTGCAGACGCAAGGCCTTGGAGGCCATTACATCCTGCGCGGTGGTCTCGAAGACAATGGTGTCTTCCTGGGCATCGAGGTCGGCCAAGGTCGCGTTAACGTCGGCACGATCACTGCGCGGGCAGGCCAGCAGCACCGGAGAAATTGCACCAAAACCTTGCCACTCCAGCTCTTCGCGCACTTGTTTGCGCTTGTCCTGAGCCAGTTGCGTGAGCATCACCAGGCACCACGAGCCATCCCAGGCCGGTACGGTCGAGCTGTAGACCCGCTTGAACGCCTTGTCGAAACGCCGACGCCCGGCACCGGTGAGGCTGTAGTAACTGCGCCGGCCGACTTTTTCGGCGCTCAGCCAGCCTTCCTTGGTCAGGCGAAAGATCGACGTGCGGATCAGCCGTTCATTGATCCCGACAGGCTCGAGCAGTTGAATCAAACTCCCCAACCAGACCGTTCCGCCATGGGGCTCAATGGCATCCCCGTACAAGGTGATGATCAGGGAACTGGCGCGAATCGGCGTTTGCTCCTGAAAGCGCGTAATCAGTTGATTCAAGGGGGTCAGGGACGACATGGACGTACCGGGCTGAAAAAAGAAAGGAATATACCGAAAAATTCGGCGCCAGAGTTCACTGGGCGCTGCGCTTGGGGCGCAAACCGCTGTCGCTGATACGCGGCCGGTCGGGCTCCGCTTCGCCAAGCGGCGCGCATTCTTGCATCTGCGTCAGGCAACGCTGGGCCAGGCGCTGATATTCAAGGGTACCGGTGCGCTTCCAGGCCACTTCTTCATCACTGAGTGTGCGTTTGACGCTGGCCGGTGTGCCCATGACCAATGACTGCGGCGGGCACTCGAAACCGGCTTTAACGAACGCCGCCGCCGACACAAATGAGCGCTCACCGATGCGCGCATGGTCCATCACCACGGCATTCATCCCCACCAGCGCATCAGCGCCCACCCGACAGCCATGTAAAACCGCGCCATGGCCGATGTGGCCGTTGCGCTCCACGACTGTGTCGCTGTCCGGAAAACCATGCATGACGCAGGTGTCCTGAAGATTGGCGCCCTCTTCGAGCACGATCCGGCCGAAATCACCGCGCAAACTCGCCAGCGGGCCGACGTAACAATGCGGGCCAATGATCACATCGCCGATCAGCACCGCTGAAGGGTGGACATAGGCGGTGGGATCGACCACCGGGGTCAGGCCATCGAGGCTGTAACAGGTCATGAACGCTTCCTTTTGACTCAGTGCCTGGCGTATTCGCAAAGCGATGCCAATGTTCGGGCATTTTGTATCACATCACTTTTGTAATCACAATTTACAAAAAAGCGTATCACTTAAAAACCTCTCACCAGCAACCCCGTAAAACCGGCCATACAACGCCTTAAAAGCCCATTAAATTGCGGGTCTCAAGTCATAAACCCTCATTAAAAAGCGCTACACAAAAACTCAAATCAACAGAATAAGACACGTTAAATTAATTTTATCATTGGATTTGTGTATCACGTCAAAGCTATACTTGGGCAAAACCGGCCCCTCAGGCCGATCCAATAATGAGCCGGCTGACCGCCGAGCGTGCACCGTGAGGGCATCCGCCATGCCACTAACCCTTGCCGTCGAGTTCATCGAGCCCGGCGTGCGTTTGATTACCTTGCAGCGCCCGCAAGCCTTGAACGCCCTGACCACCCAATTGCTCGGCGAACTGGCAGACGAACTGAACGCTGCGCAAAGCGATCACAACACCCACGCGGTGGTTATCACCGGCAGCGCCAAGGCCTTTGCCGCAGGCGCTGACATCAACGAGATGGCCGAACGCAATCTGGTCGGCATCCTCGACGACCCGCGCCAGGCGTCCTGGCAGACCCTCACTCGTTTCAGCAAGCCGTTGATTGCAGCGGTTAACGGGTTTGCCCTGGGCGGTGGCTGCGAGCTGGCAATGCATGCCGACATCATCATCGCCGGTGAAGACGCACGCTTCGGCCAGCCGGAAATCAACTTGGGGATCATGCCCGGCGCGGGTGGCACCCAGCGTCTGCTGCGCGCCGTGGGCAAGTCGATGGCCATGCAAATGGTCCTCACGGGCGAACCGATCAGCGCCCGCCAGGCCCTTCGTTCAGGATTGGTGAGTGAAGTGACACAGCCCGAATTCACTGTCGAACGCGCCCTGCACATCGCCCACAGCATCGCCACCAAGGCGCCGCTGGCCGTGCGTCTGGCCAAAGAGGCGTTGCTCAAGGCAATGGACACTGACCTTGCCAGCGGTCTGCGCCTGGAGCGCCATGCCTTCACCCTGCTGGCCGGCACCCGTGACCGCGACGAAGGCATCCGCGCCTTTCAGGAAAAGCGCCGACCGGCCTTCACCGGCGAATAAACCGCGCACTCGAACGACTACTCAAGCGAGCATCAAGACCATGACTTTCGAACACATTGTGTTTTCCATTGAGGCCGGCGTTGCGCTGCTCAGCCTCAACCGCCCCGAGCAGCTCAACAGCTTCAACACGCAGATGCACGGCGAGGTCAAGGAAGCCCTGAAACAGGTGCGGCAAAACCCCGAAGTGCGGGTATTGCTGCTGACCGGTGAAGGCCGCGGCTTTTGCGCCGGGCAAGACCTCAGCGACCGCAATGTGGCGCCCGGCAGCGAAGTGCCGGACCTGGGGCTGTCCATCGAGAAATTCTACAACCCGCTGATCCGCCAACTGCGCGACCTGCCCATGCCGGTGATTTGCGCCGTAAATGGCGTGGCGGCCGGGGCCGGGGCCAATATCCCGCTGGCCTGCGACCTTGTGCTGGCGGCGCGTTCGGCCAGCTTTATTCAAGCGTTCTGCAAAATCGGCCTGATCCCGGATTCCGGCGGCACCTGGACCTTGCCTCGTCTGGTCGGCATGGCCCGGGCCAAGGCTCTGGCCCTGCTGGGCAATAAACTGAGCGCCGAACAAGCGGAACAATGGGGTTTGATCTACCGCTGTGTAGACGATGCTGAACTGCGCAACGAAGCCCTGATCCTCGCCCGCCACCTGGCCACGCAACCGACCTACGGCCTGGCACTAATCAAGCGCAGCCTCAATGCCAGCCTGAGCAACACCTTCGATGAACAATTGGAGCTGGAAAAAGACCTGCAACGCCTGGCCGGGCGCAGCGACGATTACCGTGAAGGCGTCAGCGCCTTCATGGAAAAACGCAGCCCGCGTTTCAAGGGGTGCTAGCCATGAGCGCACTCAACCTCAATGCCCGCATCGGCGTGATTGGCGCCGGGGCCATGGGCGCCGGGATCGCCCAGGTCGCAGCGCAGGCCGGCCATCAGGTGCTGTTGCTGGATAACCGTCCGGGCGCTGCTGCCCAGGCCATTGACCACATCGATCGGCAACTGGGCAAACGCGTCGAAAACGGCAAGCTCGCCGCCGAAGCCCGAGACGCCACCCTCGCCCGCCTGCACCCGGTCGAAAACGTACAAGCGCTGGCTGACTGCGCATTGGTCATCGAAGCCATTGCCGAGAACCTCGAGGCCAAGCGCGCGCTGTTTGTGCAGCTGGAGAGCGTGTGCAGTGCGCAGTGCGTATTCGCCAGTAACACCTCGTCACTGTCGATCACCGCCATCGCCGCGCCACTCAAGCACCCGCACCGCCTGCTCGGCCTGCATTTTTTCAACCCGGCGCCGGTCATGGCGCTGGTAGAAGTGGTGTGTGGCGTGGCCAGCGACCCGGCGCTCGCCGACTGCTTGTACGACACCGCCAAGGCCTGGGGCAAAAAACCGGTGCACACGCGCTCCACGCCCGGATTTATTGTTAACCGTGTCGCCCGGCCGTTTTACGCCGAAAGCCTGCGCCTGCTTCATGAAGGCGCAGCCGATTGCCCGACGCTCGATGCGCTGCTGCGTGAGACCGGTGGCTTCGCCATGGGCGCTTTTGAATTGACCGACCTGATCGGCCATGACGTCAACTACGCAGTCACCTGCTCGGTGTTCGACGCCTATTATGGCGACCCACGCTTTCAGCCATCACTGGCACAAAAAGCGCTGGTCGACGCAGGACGCTTGGGGCGCAAAAGCGGTCAGGGTTTCTACTGCTACAGCGAGCAGGCCGAACGCCCCGGACCCAGCACCCTGCCCGATGCTCCAGCTCCGCAAACCTGCGTGGTCGAGGGCGATCTGGGCGCTGCGCAACCGCTGCTCAGCCGCTTGCAAGGCCAGGGCGTGAAGGTCATCCGCCGTGACGGGGGCGGCCTGCTGCGAGTTGGCGATGCAGTACTGGCCCTGAGTGACGGGCGCATGGCGTGCCAACGGGCGCAGGAAGACGGCCTGCGCAATCTGATACTGCTCGACCTTGCCTTCGATTACCGCCAGGCCACGCGCATTGGTATCAGTTGCGCCGCCGGTATCGATCCGCAGGCTTTTGAACAAGGCGTGGGGCTGCTGCAACGGGCCGGGCTGCACGTCAGCCTGCTCAGTGACACCCCGGCGCTGGCGGTGTTGCGCACCGTGACCATGCTGGCCAACGAGGCTGCCGACGCGCTGCTACAAGGCGTGGCCTCAGCCGCTGACATCGATCTGGCGATGCGCGCTGGCGTCAACTACCCCCAAGGTCCGCTGGCCTGGGCTGACGCCATCGGCCCGGCCTATGTGCTGCGGGTGCTGCACAACCTGCAAGCCACGTACAGCGAAGACCGCTATCGGCCGTCGTTACTGCTGCGCCGCCGGGTCGCTGAAGGGAGAACACTGCATGACTGACCTTCAAGCCATGAACCTGGCCAATCAATGCGCCCAGGCAATGCTCAAGCGTGACGCGGCCAGCCAGGCCATGGGCATGCATTTATTGGCAGCAGCACCCGGTTGCGCGCACGTGAGCATGAGCGTGCGCGCAGACATGATCCAGGGGCACGGCACCTGCCACGGCGGCTACCTGTTTGCTTTGGCCGACTCGGCATTCGCCCTGGCCTGCAACAGCTACAACGATGCCACCGTCGGCCTCGGTTGCAGCATCGACTACGTTGCTACGGCCCACCTCGGTGACACCTTGAGCGCCGAGTGCCGCGAGCAAAGCCGCGCCGGGCGTACCGGCAACTACGACGTGCGCATTACCAACCAACTGGGCCAGCTGATTGCGCTGTTCCATGGCAAATCCTACAAAGTGCGCGGCACGGTGCTGGCGCAGGAGACCCCCAATGAAAGACGCCTTGATCATCGACGCGGTACGCACCCCGATTGGCCGTTATGCCGGTGCCTTGAGCAGCGTGCGCACCGACGATCTTGGTGCGGTGCCGCTGCGTGAGCTGCTGCGCCGTCACCCGCAAGTAGACTGGAACAGCGTCGACGACGTGATCTACGGCTGCGCCAACCAGGCCGGCGAAGACAACCGCAACGTCGCGCGCATGTCGGCCTTGCTCGCAGGGCTGCCAGTGAGTGTGCCGGGCACCACCCTCAATCGTTTGTGCGGTTCCGGGCTGGACGCCATCGGCAACGCCGCCCGCGCCATTCGCTGTGGTGAGGCCGGTTTGATGCTGGCCGGTGGCGTTGAGTCGATGTCCCGCGCGCCCATGGTCATGGGCAAGGCTGAGCAAGCGTTTTCTCGCGAGGCACAGCTGTACGACACCACCATCGGCTGGCGCTTTATCAACCCATTGATGAAGCAGGCCCACGGCGTCGATTCGATGCCCGAAACCGCTGAAAACGTCGCGGAGCAGTTCGCTATCACCCGAGCCGATCAGGACGCCTTTGCTTTACGCAGTCAGCAACGCGCAGCGGCTGCCCAGGCCAGCGGGCGCCTGGCCAAAGAAATCGTCGCGGTACAGATTGCCCAGCGCAAAGGCCCGGCCAAAGTGGTCGAGCACGACGAACACCCGCGTGGCGACACCACCCTCGAACAACTGCAAAAACTCGGCACGCCATTTCGTACAGGCGGCAGCATCACCGCAGGCAACGCCTCGGGGGTCAATGACGGTGCCTGCGCGCTGTTGCTGGCCAGCCCCGCAGTGGCCAAGCGCTTCGGTTTGGTCGCCCGCGGCCGGGTGGTGGCAATGGCCGCCGCCGGTGTTGAACCGCGCATCATGGGCATCGGCCCGGTACCCGCCACCCACAAGGTGCTGGAGCTTGCCAACCTGAACCTGGCCGATATGGATGTAATCGAACTCAACGAAGCCTTTGCCGCACAAGGCCTGGCGGTTCTGCGCGAGTTGGGCCTGGCCGACAACGACCCACGAGTAAACCCCAATGGCGGCGCCATTGCCTTGGGCCACCCGCTGGGCATGAGTGGCGCGCGACTGGTCACCACCGCCCTGCATGAGCTGGAAGAACGTCGTGGCCGCTATGCCCTGTGCACCATGTGTATCGGCGTCGGCCAGGGCATAGCGCTGATCATCGAACGCCTGGGCGACTAAAAGATTCGCGATTCCCGGGGAGCCGAGCGGTATCCTTGGGGCATGCACTCAAGGCCCGGCATGTAAGCCGGGCTGATAGACAAAAATAATTCGAGTGAACTCATGAACATGCCAATGTCAACGACCGTGCTTAACCCGCTGCTGGACCCGATGGAAACTGCCAGCGTCGATCAATTGCGTGAACACCAGCTCGAACGCCTGCGCTGGAGCTTGGGCCACGCCTACAACAACGTGCCGCTGTACCGTCAGCGCTTCGATGCACTGGGCATTCACCCCAACGACGTCACATCTCTGGCGGATCTGGCCAAGTTCCCCTTCACCACCAAGAAAGACCTGCGCGACAGTTACCCGTACGGCATGTTTGCCGTGCCCATGAATGAGGTCGTACGCCTGCACGCCTCCAGCGGCACCACCGGCAAACCAACGGTGGTGGGCTATACCCAGAACGACATCGACACTTGGGCCAATGTGGTTGCCCGCTCGATTCGCGCCGCTGGCGGCCAGCGAGGCGACAAGGTGCATATTTCCTATGGCTACGGCCTGTTTACCGGCGGTCTGGGCGCTCACTACGGGGCCGAACGCCTGGGCTGCACGGTGATCCCGATGTCCGGCGGGCAAACCGAAAAACAAGTGCAACTGATCAAGGATTTCCAGCCGGACATCATCATGGTCACCCCCTCGTACATGCTCAATATTGCCGATGAGCTGGAACGCCAGGGCATCGACCCGCACAAGCTGGCCTTGCGCCTGGGGATCTTCGGCGCCGAGCCGTGGACCGGCGAACTGCGCAGCGCCATCGAAGCGCGACTGGGCATCACCGCACTGGACATCTACGGCCTCTCGGAAATCATGGGCCCCGGCGTTGCCATGGAGTGCGCAGAAAGCAAAGACGGCCCGACCATTTGGGAAGACCACTTCTACCCCGAAATCATCGACCCGGTCACCGGCGAGGTACTGCCAGACGGGCAAATGGGCGAACTGGTGTTCACCTCCCTGAGCAAGGAGGCGCTGCCCATGATCCGCTACCGCACCCGCGACCTCACGCGCCTGCTGCCAGGCACGGCGCGGCCCATGCGGCGCATCGACAAAATCACCGGGCGCAGCGATGACATGCTGATCATTCGCGGGGTCAACGTGTTCCCGACCCAGGTCGAGGAGCAAGTACTAAAAGTAAAACAACTTTGCGAAAGCTATGAGATCCATCTGTATCGCAATGGCAATCTCGACAGCGTGGACGTGCACGTAGAGCTTAAAGCCGAGCACCAGCACCTCAGCAGCGAACAACAGAGCGCCGTGACCAACGAGCTGAGCCGACATATCAAAACCCATATCGGCATCAGTTCCCGTATCGTTTTGCAGCCGCTGCATTCGCTCAAACGCTCGGAAGGCAAAGCCTGTCACGTGATCGACAAACGCCCTAAAGCCTAACTACTGGCCTGTAGGAGCGAGCTTGTCTCGCGATCTTTTCAGTATCAAAAGATCGCGAGGCAAGCTCGCTCCTACAGATGATTGACGTACAGCCCCGCTTTTGCGGGGCTTTTTTTCGCCTGGCAAAAACCCGAATTCGCCGAAAGCGATACAAAAACAAATAGAACACAGTATTTTGTGTTTGATATTAATTTTTGTATCGCTTATAAAGTTCTCCATGCCTATGAACACATGCAAGGCGGGAGAGCCCCATGTACGCACAGCTTGTAGAAACCGGCGTTAAGCGCATCAAGGACCTGGCGGAGATGTCCGATCAGGAACGCGCCTTCCAGGAAAAAATCGACGCCGAAATCAAGATCGAAGCCAAAAACTGGATGCCCGACGCCTATCGACAAACCTTGATCCGTCAGATCTCTCAACATGCCCACTCAGAAATCGTCGGCATGCTGCCGGAAGGCAACTGGGTCACTCGCGCGCCGTCGCTCAAACGCAAACTGCAATTGATGGCCAAGATCCAGGACGAAGCCGGCCACGGCCTGTACCTGTACAGCGCGATGGAAACCTTGGGCGCCGACCGCGACGAAGAAATCGCCAAGCTGCACAGCGGCAAGGCCAAGTACTCGAGCATCTTCAATTACCCGACTCTGAACTGGGCCGACATGGGCGCCGTCGGCTGGCTGGTGGATGGCGCGGCCATCGTCAACCAGGTAGTGCTGCAGCGCACCTCTTACGGGCCTTATTCACGGGCCATGGTGCGTATCTGCAAGGAAGAGAGTTTTCATCAGCGTCAGGGCTACGAAATCCTCCTGACCATGATGCGCGAAGGCAATCAGGCACAAAAAGACATGGTCCAGGACGCGATCAACCGCCTCTGGTGGCCGTCGCTGATGATGTTCGGCCCCAGCGACGAACACTCCCCCAACAGCGCCCAGTCCATGGCCTGGAAGATCAAGCGCCAGAGCAACGACGAATTGCGCCAGCGTTTCATCGACCAAACCATTCCTCAGCTTGAACTGCTGGGCTGCACCTGCCCCGACCCGGACCTGAAGTGGAACGCCGAACGCGGTCATTACGACTTTGGCGAAATCCAGTGGAACGAATTCTACGAAGTGCTCAAGGGCAACGGCCCGTGCAACCAGGAGCGCGTCGCCACCCGCCGCAAGGCCATTGAAGGCGGCGCCTGGGTGCGCGAAGCCGCCGTCGCCCACGCCCGTAAAAAACACAATAAGAACGCTGCCTGATCCGGAGTTACCGTTATGTCTGAATGGACCCTCTTTGAAGTCTTTGTGCGCAGCAAGCACGGCCTCAACCACAAACACGTTGGCAGCGTTCACGCCGCCGACACCACCATGGCCATCGAGAACGCCCGCGAGCTGTACACCCGCCGCAGCGAAGGCGTCAGCCTGTGGGTGGTGCCCTCGGCCTTGATTACCGCCTCGTCGCCGGATGAAAAAGACCCACTGTTTGACCCGGCCGACGACAAGGTCTACCGCCACGCCAGCTTCTACGAGTTGCCGGCCGAAGTCGGGCACATGTGAGGTCAACCATGAAGCCAACTACTGATCTGATCGAATACCTTCTGCGCCTCGGCGACAGCGCCCTGATCCAGGGCCAGCGCCTGTGCCAGTGGTGCGGCCATGCACCTGCACTGGAAGAAGAACTGGCGCTGATGAACGTCGGCCTCGACCTGGTCGGCCAGGCACGCAACTGGCTGGAATACGCCGCCGAACTGTTGGATGACGGCCGCGATGCAGACCACCTGGCCTTCCGCCGGGATGAGCGGGCCTATCGCAATTTGCTGCTGGTGGAGCAACCCAATGGCGATTACGCGGTCACCATTCTCAAGCAGTTTTTGTATGACGCCTGGCACCTGCCGGTCCTCGAAGGCCTGAGCCAGTCCAGCGACGAGCGTATCGCCGGTATCGCCGCCAAAGCCGTCAAAGAAGTCACTTACCACCTGCGCCGCTCCAGCGAATGGGTGGAGCGGCTCGGTGACGGCACCGACGAAAGCCATGCGCGAATGCTCGCCGCCCTCCCCGAGGTGTGGCGCTTTACCGTGGAACTGACCAGCGCCGATGACAGCGAACAGCGCCTGTGCGAGGCCGCCATCACGCCGGACACCGCCCACGTTGCTGCCACATGGCAGGCCACCGTCAGCGACACGTTTACCCGCGCCACCCTGCCCGTGCCCGCGGCACCGAGCTATTTCTACCTGAATGCGCGACGCGGCCTGCACACCGAACACTTGGGCATTTTGCTGGCCGAAATGCAGTTTTTGCCCCGAGCGTACCCCGATGCAACCTGGTGAGCTGATCGCCAGCGACCTCGGCGCGCGCCCGGCGCAACCCACTGATCTGGCGGCGGCGTGGGCCATCCTTGCGCAGGTCATGGACCCGGAAGTGCCGGTGGTCAGCGTGGTCGACCTGGGTATTGTCCGCGATCTGGCCTGGCAAGCCGGGCACTTGCATGTGGTGGTCACGCCCACCTATTCGGGCTGCCCCGCCACAGAAGTGATCGAGAGCGACATTCGTGAGGCATTGGAGCTGGCCGGTTTTCGCGCACCGCAACTGGAGCGCAAGTTGACCCCGGCCTGGTCCACCGACTGGATCACCCACAGTGGCCGCGAGCGCCTGCGCGCCTATGGCATCGCACCGCCACAGGGCAGTGCCAGCAAGCGCACGTTGCTCGGCGAAAGCCCGGTGATCGCCTGCCCGCAATGCGCCAGCACCCACACCGAAGTGCTCAGCGAATTCGGCTCCACCGCCTGCAAGGCACTGTACCGCTGCCGCGACTGCCTGGAACCGTTCGATTATTTCAAATGCATCTGAGGCGCCCTCGGCCGTCTTGGTTGGAGAATAACCATGAGTAAGTTTCACAGCCTGACCATCAAGGATGTGCGCACCGAGACCCGTGATGCGGTGTCCATCGCCTTTGATATTCCGCAGCACCTGCAAGACAGTTTTCACTTCACCCAGGGCCAGCATCTGGTCATGCGCACCCTGCTGGACGGCGAAGAAGTGCGCCGCTCTTATTCGATCTGCACCGGGGTCAATGACGGCGAGCTGCGAATTGCCGTCAAACGTGTCGCAGGCGGGCGTTTTTCGGCCTTTGCCAACGAGCAGTTAAAGGCCGGGCACAGCCTGGAGGTGATGCCACCCGCCGGGCATTTTCACGTAGAGCTGGACCCGGGGCGCCATGGCAATTACCTGGCGGTGGCCGCAGGCAGCGGCATTACGCCGATTCTCTCGATCATCAAGACCACCTTGCAGACTGAACCGCACAGCCGCGTGACGTTGCTGTACGGCAACCGTTCCAGCTCCGGCGCGCTGTTTCGCGAGCAGCTCGAAGACTTGAAAAACCGCTATTTGCAGCGCTTGAACCTGATCTTCGTGTTCAGCCGCGAACAACAGGACGTCGACCTTTATAACGGCCGGATCAACGCCGAAAAATGCACCCAGCTGTTCACCCGCTGGCTCGATGTCAAGCAACTCGACGCCGCGTTTATCTGCGGCCCGCAAGAGATGACCGAAACCGTGCGCGACTGCCTCAAGGCTGAGGGCATGGCGCCAGAGAACATTCATTTCGAACTCTTTGCCGCGGCTGGCAGCCAGCAAAAACGCGAGGCCCGCGAAGCGGCCCGCCAGATCGACGCGGCGGTCAGCCAGATCACCGTGATCAGCGACGGTCGCGCTCTGGCTTTCGACCTGCCGCGCAACAGCCAGAGCATCCTCGACGCAGGCAACGCGCAGGGTGCCGAGCTGCCGTATTCGTGCAAGGCCGGGGTGTGCTCGACCTGCAAGTGCAAGGTGATCGAAGGCGAAGTGGAGATGGACAGCAACCACGCCCTCGAAGACTACGAAGTGGCTGCCGGATATGTGCTGTCGTGCCAGGCATTCCCGGTCAGCGACAAGGTGGTATTGGACTTCGACCAGCTGTAACACCGTCTCGCCCCACTACAACAATAAGAAGGAGCACACCACCATGTCCCCCGACGACATCCAACGTATTTGCCAAAACCCCGATTTCATTCAGTTGGTACGCCGCAAGCAAAACCTCTACTGGTCGCTGTCGCTGATCATGCTGGTGATCTATTTCGGCTTTGTGCTGCTGGTGGCGTTCTCCCCGGCAACCCTGGGCCAGCCCCTGAGTGACGGCGTGACCTCGGTGGGCATGCTGGTCGGTGTGCTGGTGGTGTTGGCGGCCTTCGCCCTGACCGGCTTTTACGTGTACCGGGCCAACCGGGTCATCGACCCGCTCAACGATAAACTCAAACAGGAGTGCGCCCTGTGAGCCGCCTGAATGTTGGGTTTGTTTTGCCTTTGGTGATGGTCGCGGACCTGGCGCTTGCCGCCGAGGAAACATCACGGCCATTGAACTGGAACGCCATCGGCATGTTCATGGTGTTTGTGCTGTTTACCCTCGGCGTCACGCGCTGGGCCGCCTTGCGCACACGCTCGGCCAGTGACTTCTACACCGCTGGCGGTGGCATGAGCGGTTTTCAGAACGGCCTGGCGATTGCCGGTGACATGATCTCGGCGGCGTCGTTTCTGGGCATCTCGGCGATGATGTTTCTCAACGGCTATGACGGGCTTTTGTACGCGCTGGGCGTATTGGCCGGCTGGCCGATCATCCTGTTCCTGATTGCCGAGCGCCTGCGCAACCTGGGCAAATACACGTTTGCCGACGTGGTCTCGTATCGCCTTGAACAAACACCCGTTCGCCTGACTTCAGCGTTCGGCACCCTGACCGTGGCGTTGATGTACCTGGTGGCGCAGATGGTCGGGGCCGGCAAGCTCATTGAATTGCTATTTGGCATCGACTACCTCTACGCGGTGATCCTGGTTGGCGTGCTGATGGTGTTCTACGTGACCTTTGGCGGCATGCTGGCCACCACATGGGTGCAGATCATCAAGGCCGTCATGCTGCTGTTCGGCACTAGTTTCATGGCCTTTATGGTGCTCAAGCACTTTGGTTTCAGCACCGAAGCGATGTTCGCCCAGGCGAGTGCAGTCCATACCAAGGGCACCGCGATCATGGCGCCGGGCGGCTTGCTGGCCAACCCTGTCGAGGCCATTTCCCTGGGGCTTGGCTTGATTTTCGGCACCGCTGGCCTGCCACACATTCTTATGCGTTTTTTCACCGTCAGCGATGCCAAGGAAGCCCGCAAGAGCGTGTTCTACGCCACCGGCTTTATCGGCTACTTCTACCTGTTGCTGATCATCGTCGGCTTTGGCGCCATCGTCATGGTCGGCACGGCCCCGGAGTTCCGTGACGCCAGCGGCGCAATCATCGGCGGCAGCAACATGATCGCCGTGCACCTGGCGCAGGCGGTGGGTGGCAACCTGTTTCTGGGGTTCATTTCGGCGGTGGCCTTCGCCACGATTCTGGCGGTGGTGGCCGGGCTCGCACTGTCGGGGGCCTCAGCGGTGTCCCATGACGTGTATGCCTGCGTCATCCGCAAGGGCCAGGTCAGCGAACAACAGGAAATTCGCGTGTCGCGCATCGCAACCCTGTGCATTGGCGTGCTGGCGATCATCCTCGGCCTGTTGTTTGAATCTCAGAACATTGCCTTTCTCTCCGGCCTGGTGCTGGCAATTGCCGCCTCGGTGAATTTCCCGGTGCTGTTCCTTTCCATGTACTGGAAGGGCCTGACCACCCGCGGCGCCGTATTCGGCAGCCTGTCGGGGCTGGTCTCGGCGATTGTGCTGCTGGTACTCAGCCCGGCGGTGTGGGTCAACGTGTTGCAGCACGACAAGGCACTGTTCCCGTATTCCAACCCCGCGTTGTTTTCCATGAGCCTGGCGTTTTTCAGCGCGTGGTTCTTTTCCGTGACCGACCGTTCGCCCCGCGCGGTCCTTGAGCGCGGCCGATACCTGGCGCAGTTCATTCGTTCCATGACCGGCATTGGCGCTGCGGGCGCCAGCAAACACTAATCCCATCTTTTAAACCCGGAGGAACCGTGATGCCTCACGCCCCTACCCTGCAAAGTTTTATCGCTGGCCGCTGGATCGGCCAACACGGCGCTCAAGTGCTGCGCAGTGCCATCGACGGCCACGAATTGGCGCGCACCCACGAGGAGCGCCTGGACTTTGCCGAAGCCATCGAGCACGGTCGCCATCAAGGCATCAGCGCCCTGCAGGCCCTCGATTTTCAACAGCGCGCCCAGCGTCTCAAGGCATTGGCGCTGTACCTGAGCGAGCGCAAAGAGCAGCTCTACGCGCTGTCCCACCACAGTGGCGCGACACGTGCCGACAGCTGGATTGATATCGAGGGCGGCAACAGCACGCTGTTCACCTATGCCAGCCTCGGCTCGCGCGAACTGCCGTCGGGCAACATCGTGCACGAGGGCCCGGCGATGCCACTGAGCAAGCTGGGCACGTTCGCGGGCACGCACATTCTGGTGCCCCGTGGCGGCCTTGTGGTGCACATCAACGCCTTCAACTTCCCGATCTGGGGCATGTTGGAAAAATTTGCCCCCAGCTTTCTGGCGGGCATGCCGTGCATCGTCAAGCCAGCCAGCGCCACCAGCTACCTGACCGAGGCCGTGGTACGTCTGATGGACGAATCGGGCTTGCTGCCTGCGGGCAGCCTGCAACTGATCATTGGCAGCACCGGTGACTTGCTCGACCGCCTGCAAGGCCAGGATGTGGTGACCTTTACCGGCTCTGCCGACACCGCCGCCAAGCTGCGGGTCAACCCCAACCTGATCCGCCACTCGGTGCCGTTCAACGCCGAAGCTGACTCGCTGAACTGCGCAATTTTGGCCCCGGACGTGAGCCCGGACGATGAAGAGTTCGAACTGTTCATCAAGGAAGTGGCCCGCGAGATGACCACCAAGGCCGGGCAAAAATGCACTGCCATCCGCCGCGCCATCGTCCCGGCCAAGCACATCGATGCGGTAGCCAGCCGCTTGCGTGATCGATTGCGTAAAGTCGTGGTCGGCGACCCGTCGGTCGAAGGCGTACGCATGGGTGCACTGGCTTCCCATGATCAACACAAAGACGTCAGCGAACGCCTTGAAAGCCTGCTGCAAAGCAGCGACCTGCTGTTCGGTGTCCGCGACGGTTTTGAGCCACGCGGTACAAACGTCAGCCAGGGTGCGTTCTTTGCCCCAACCTTGCTGCAAGCCCGTGACCCGCATGCTGAAGGCGGCGCCCATGACATCGAAGCGTTCGGCCCGGTCAGCACCTTGATGGCCTACGACGATCTCGACGAAGCACTGGCACTGGCCGCACGCGGCAAAGGCAGCCTGGTGGCCAGTTTGATCACCAAAGACCCGCACATTGCGGCCAAGGCCATCCCGGTGGCGGCAGCCTGGCACGGCCGTTTACTGGTGCTTGATCGTGAATCGGCGGCAGAGTCCACCGGCCACGGCTCGCCCCTGCCGCAACTCAAGCACGGCGGCCCGGGCCGCGCGGGGGGCGGCGAAGAGCTCGGCGGTTTGCGTGCAGTCAAACACTACCTGCAACGCGCCGCCGTACAGGGCTCGCCGAGCATGCTGGCAGCGGTGACCGGTGAATACGTACGCGGCGCCAAGGTCATCGAAACCGAGGTGCACCCGTTCCGCCGGTACTTCCAGGACCTGCAGATCGGCGAGTCACTCCTGACCCACCGGCGCACCGTCACCGAAGCCGACCTGGTGAACTTCGGTTGCCTGTCGGGTGATCACTTCTATATGCACTTCGACGACATCGCCGCCAAGGAATCGCAGTTCGGCAAGCGCATTGCCCACGGCTACTTTGTGCTGTCGGCAGCGGCTGGCCTGTTTGTCTCCCCGGCACCCGGCCCGGTACTGGCCAACTACGGGCTGGACACCCTGCGGTTTATCAACCCGGTGGGGATTGGCGACACCATTCAGGCGCGCCTGACCTGCAAGCGCAAGATTGACCAAGGCAAGAAGAGCCCCCAAGGCATCCCGCAAGGGGTAGTGGCGTGGGATGTAGAAGTGACCAACCAACTGGGCGAGCTGGTCGCCAGTTACGATATTTTGACCTTGGTGGTTAAGCGCGAAGCATAAGCACCTTCCACCTGAATCGGTCGAGAACCATACTGCATGCGCCTCAAAGGACTGAACTAAGTCTTTTGGGGCGCATTTTGTTCTGAACTTAAAATGGCAAACCTACACGCGCCTTAACAGGATTGATCCACATGACACACCCCATCTTCCGCCAGGCAGTACCCACTGATGCGGATCGCTGCTTCGAAATCGAAACCCAGGCCTACGAAGGCGACGAAGCCGCCACTCACGCAAAAATCGCCACGCGTATCGGTCAGTATCCAGAAGGCTTCCTGGTGCTGGAACTGGAGGGCGAAATCGCCGGTTTCATCAACAGTGGTTGCGCCCATGAAGTGGTCATGTCTGACGAGTCTTTCAAAGAGCTGATAGGCCACGACCCAGACGCTGCCAATGTCGTAATCATGTCGGTGGTGCTGGATCCGGCCCATCAAGGCAAGGGCCATGCGGGCAAGCTGATGCGCCAATTTGTCGAACATATGCGCGGCATGGGTAAATCCACCATTCACCTGATGTGCAAAGAACAGCACATCGAGCTCTACAAACACTTTGGCTATGTCTACGTGCAGCCTTCACCCTCCGAGCATGGCGGGATGGCGTGGCACGAGATGGTGATGGTGCTGTAGGAGGGACCGTCTTAGACGCCGCGCTGTCGCGCAGCAAACAGACCACTGTAGTCGCTGACGAGGTACGAAGGCTGCGATCGGCTGCGTGCAGCCGTAAAACCATCTACCTCGGCATTCTTGGGTACATATCCATTGCTGCGGCAACGGCCACTTAGGGTTCCGCCCTTACGGCGCGTCACTTTGAAAGCGCAAAGTAACCAAACGCTTTTTGCCCCACCACTCGGTGCCTCGCTGTGGCTCGGCATGCCCTCACCACAGGCCTTGCTTCGTGGGCCCGCCGCGATCGGCCATCCATGGCCGTGTCGCGGCTAACCCGGCGTCCTGCCGTGTTACCCACTGCGCAAAACCTGCGTTCGGCCAGCGTGGTTTAACGGGGCCCCTTAGATCAAGAGCAAAAGCCAGATCAAGATCAAAAGATCGCGAGCAAGCTCGCTCCTACAGGGCCTTTAGAATCAATCAATTTTTTTATTTGATAAGAAAGGCCGCGCCGTCTTGGACACCGCGCTGTCGCGCAGCAAACAGGCTACCGAGAATCTTCAGCATTCCCCAATCGGTTCCCTCTCCTTCGGGAGAGGGCTAGGGTGAGGGGGCTCTTGATTTGAGTACATATCCATTGCTGCGGCAACGGCCACGTAGGGTTCCGGCCTTACGCCGTGCCACTTTGAAAAGCGCAAAGTAACCAAACGCTTTTTGCCCCAACCCCTCGGTGCCTCGCTGTGGCTCGGCATGCCCTCACCACAGGTCAGCGTGGTTTAACGGGGCCTCTTAGATCAAGATCAAAAGCCAGATCAAGATCAACAGATCGTGTGGCAAGCTCGCTCCTACAGAGCCTTTAGAGTCAATTACTTATTTTATGTTTGATAAAAGCGAGCTTGCCTCACGGTCTTTTGATCTTGAGCTGTTCGCAAGTTTTAACCTCGCTGTCATACAAATCACCATGACTTGACCGTAACGTGTCGTCGACATTGTCACGGCCTGCTTCCCCTCCCCATGCTGAAAACCACTCATAAATCCAAAAAACTGACACACATGTCAGTTTTTTTCAGTTTGAGCCAGCAACTCACCTACATCCTGCGCCCCAAAACAAAACCCTTAAAATCACGTTAAAATCCATAAAAAACCGCGACTTACACAGCGCCTTTACAGAAACAACACACATCCAGAGCTTTCGTAACAAAATAATATTGCTGAAATCAAAATGAAACACCGCTCCCCTACTCTCCAACCTGTCACTTGAGACAGGTTCGACAGCTACTGTGCCCTGGCTAACCACAAGTGAGAATCTGAATGGGCGATCAGCTGTGTGATCCCCTCTGTGGACTGGAGTACACGTGATGCGAAGCTGGGAAGAACCTAAGAAAAAACGCCTGCATATCGAGATCATTCCGATGATCGACGTGATGATGTTTCTGCTGGTGTTTTTCGTATTGATCAGTCTCAACGTGATCCCTGCGCTGGGGATCAAGACTCAGTTGCCAGGCGCTGCACACGCGCAACAACTCAAGCCGCAAAACAAGGCTGTGATTACCCTGGGCCTGGACGACCGTCTGCAACTGGACGGCAAGGATCTGGACCAGACCGAACTGGTGGTACAGCTCAAGGCCATGGAAAACCCTGAGCAGAAGATGGTGATCATCCTCAACAGCGATGAGGGTGTTGAAGTAGCGCGTTTGGTGAGCGTGATGGACGTGCTCAAAAGCAGCGGTTTCTCCTCCGTTTCCATCGCGACCCGGAAGCTCTAAGTCATGTCGGTTCTTTTCAAATCCCGCAAAGCAATCGCCTGTCTTCCAGCGATTTGCCTGCTGGCGGTGGCCATTCATAGCGCCACACACACGACCTTGAAGATCACGCCGAAGTACGACGATACAACCGTCGAAATCGCCCTGATCGATCCTGAGGAATTGCTCCCGCCGCCACCTGAGCCCGAGCCTGAGCCAGTGGTTGAACAACCGCCACCGCCGCCGGAAATCGAAGAGGCCGAAGCGCAAATCGAAGAGCCACCACCACCGCCACCCAAGCCCAAGCCGCCGGCACCAAAACCGCCGCCGCCCAAGCCCAAGCCACAAGTGGTCAAGGCCGCACCGACACCGCCCAAACCTCAACCCGTGGTGCAGGCACCGGCCCCCGCTCCGGCAGCAGCACCGCCAGCGGCAGCCCCGGTGACCAGACCTGTTGCGCAAGTGCCACACACCAACCCGGCAGACCAGGAGAGCCGCTATACCGCTCGCCTGCTGGCGGAGTTAGAGAGATACAAGCAATACCCGCGAGGTCGCGAAGCTTCATTACAACGCCCGGAAGGCAATGTGGTGGTGTGGTTGCTGATTGACCGAAGCGGCAAGGTGCTCGATTCGGGCATTGAAAAGAAGGCGGCAAACATGTTGCTCAATCGGGCAGCACAAACAAGTTTGAAACGCCTCGACCAAGTTGTGCCTTTTCCCGATAACACTTTTTCGGGCAAGGATAAATACCGCTTTAGCGCCACGCTTGTATACAACATTGAGCAATAACTAAAACCACTTCTGCTCCACTCATGATGTTCAAGAGGAAAGCGTTTTGAAACTCAATACTTTATTTGCAACGTTGCTGGCCGTTGGGGTTGGCGGCTGGACTTTGTCTGCGCTCGCGCAAGATTCAGTTGATATAGGCGACGTTAAAGTAACCGGCCAAAGTCTGGGCAATGGCCATATGGTTCAGGAAGACTCGGCCAAGGCACGTTCAACGGTAACCAAAGAGGCGATGGACGAAATGGCACCCACTGCCAACGCCCTCGACAAACTCAAGTACACGCCCGGCATCAACGTGTCCAGCACCGACGCCTCGGGCCTTAGCGGCACCAGCTTCACCATGCGCGGCATGAACTCCGACCAGGTCGGCGTCTCGGCTGACGGCATCCCGATCAACGACTCGGGTGACTACTCGATCTATCCAAACTTGCTCGGCGACCCTGAGAACTTCAGTGAAATATTCGCCACTCAAGGTTCTTCGGAAATTGACGGCCCGCATATTGGTTCCAGTGGTGGCAACATCGGCCTGGTGACCCTGCGCCCGACGAAAGACTTTGGTGTTTTCGTTAAACAAGCGGTGGGCTCAAACAGCCTCGATAAATCGTTTGTGCGTATTAACACCGGCGACATCAACGGTTTTAAAACCTATATATCGGCTTCGCACACCGAAGGTGATAAATGGCGCGGTAAAGGTGTTGTACGCGCAGACAAAGTTGAATGGAACACCTTGTTTGAAGACGGCAATGGCAACTCGACCAACGCCATCATTAAATACAACCGCCAGGACAACTATAACTACAACACGCTGAGCAAGGCGCAGTTCGAGAAGTCGGGTCGCAGCCTTGATTACGCAGAAAACCCGATCTACAACAGCAGCGGCAAGTTGACCTCGTATTACAAGATCAACCGTAACCCGTTTGAAAACGTGTCCGCCACGCTGACCCAGCGCTTCCAGTTGCGCGACGACCTGTCACTGTCCATTGCGCCTTACTACATGTGGGCCAACGGCGGCAGCTTCAGCGGCCAGACCGCGTCCGCCTTGTCGTCCACCAGCAGCAAAGCCGGCAACTACGACCTCAAGGGCCTGCCGTACGACACCTACTACCGCCCTTCCTGGACCGAAACCTGGCGTACAGGTATCTACAACAAGCTGAAATGGGACATGAACGAGTCCCACAGCATCGACCTGGGCTACTGGTACGAGCGCGCCCGTCAGCGCCAGACCCAGCCATTTATCAGCATCGATGCCAACGGCGCGCCAAGCGACATCTGGGGCGATTACAACTCGGGCAACCAGGTTAAAGACAACAATGGCGTGACCGTACAGGGCCGCCATCAGTACACCGTTACCCCGGCGCAGAAACTCTCGCTGCAAGACACCTGGATCGTGACACCCGACCTGACCCTGGTCGGTGGCCTTGCCTACCAGTACGTCGAGCGTGACGGTAACAACCTCGGCGACCTGTACAACAAGCCTGAAAAGCGTGACGCCAAGTACCACCAGTTTCTGCCGAACTTCAGCGCCCGTTACCAGATCAACGAGCAGAACCAGGCGTTCTATAACATCACCCGCAACATGCGTACCCCGCCTAACTACGTGCTGTACAACGTCGGCGACTCGATCAGCACCAAGCCTGAGCTGAGCTGGAACCAGGAACTGGGCTGGCGCTTCACCAAGGACGACATGGCGTTGAGCGCAACGCTGTTCCACATCTCGTACCGCGACCGTCAGTTGTCGACCACCAACTCGGATGGCGACTACGAAATGCTCAACGTCGGCAGTGTGGTCAACAAGGGTCTGGAACTGGAGTGGAGCGGCCTGCTGCCGTACAACTTCAACTACTACACCTCGTACACCTACACCGATTCCGAGCAGAAAGACGACATCTCGATCCGCAACAAAAACCTGCCGACCGCGGGCAAGCAACTGGCCAACGTGCCGAAAAACATGCTTAACGCCAGCATCGGTTGGGACAACAAACGCTACTACGCCAACATCGCCGGCAAGTACGTCGGCAGCTACTACGGCGACTTGACCAACGACCAGGAAATCGCTGGCCGTACCACCGTTGACCTGAGCGCCGGTGTGCGCCTGCCGGTCGACAAAAAGATCTTCAAATCTGCCGCCATTCGCGTCTCGATGCTCAACGTCTTCGACAAGGAATACCTGTCGTCGGCACGCACCGTGGTGCTCAACGCCGCGCCGGTTAACGGTCTGAACGCGGCAACGCCGTACTACAACGTCGGTGAAGAACGTACTGCCATGGTTTCGTTTGAAGCCAACTTCTAACCCTTGATTTGACCTGTAACCAGGCCCGGCTAAACAGCGGGCCTGGGCTGTACCCACCCATAGGAAGAACCTGATGAACATGAATCTGCTGCACGATCTCACTTTCTACGTCATGTACGGCGCTGCTGCGCTGGCCGCCTTTGTCGTCGTTGAACGTTGCATCTTTTTCAGCTACTCCCTGCGCAAGGCCCGCCAACTGGTCCCGGCCATCAGCGGTAAAGTGCGCAGTGTCGATGACCTGCCAGCAGCCTTGACCCAACGTGACAGCCTGCCACTGCAATTGCTCTCGCAGATTTACGACGGCCGTCGCCAACTGCACTCGCACCAGGAACTCGAAGACCTCGGCCAGGCCATTTATATCTCCATGCGCGGCAAGCTGTCCCACAGCATGTGGATCCTCGAAGCCGTCGTCGCCGGCGCACCGCTGCTGGGCTTACTCGGCACCATCATGGGCATTATCGACACTTTCAAAGCCCTGGCCGAAGCCGGTGTTTCCGACCCGGGTGAAGTGTCCCGCGGTATCGGTACTGCGCTGTACGCCACCGCGCTAGGTATCGCCATTGCACTGGTGGGCATGGTCTTCAACAGCCACCTGCAAGATCGCCTGGAACTGATCAACGACAACCTGAAAATGCTTCTGCTGCGCGCAGGCCTGGGCACTCAATACGTCGCCTCCCCTACACCTGCCGCCTCGCTGGCCGGCCAGCCACGTACCGCCTGAGCCAAGCCAAGGAGCCCCCATGTCGAATGTATTCTCGCGCCTGTGCCAGGCCAGCCTGATTCTGCCGCTGGCCCTGGCAATAGCCGCCTGTAACCCGCCCGGCAAAACGGTCGAGGTCAACATTGCTGCCATCAACGACTTCCACGGCAACCTCGCACCCAACCCGTTCACCTACGCCGATGCCTCGGCGCCGGGTGGCAAGGTGACGATGCAGGCGGGCGGTATCAACGCCCTCAGCGGTGTGGTCAGCGAACTGCGCAAAAAAGACCCGCAAACGCTGTTGGTCGGCGCCGGGGACATGATTGGGGCCAGCCCGCCGATGTCTGCCATGTGGGCCGACGAGCCGACGTTGACGGCTCTCGGCACCCTGGGGCTGAAGTTCAGCGTGATCGGCAACCATGAACTGGATCAGGGCACGATCGAGTTGCAACGCCAGATCAACGGCGGCTGCGACTCGCCGCGGCCGGAAAAAGCCTGCCTGTACAGCAAGGATTACAAAGGCACGCGCTTCCCCTATGTGGCAGCCAACCTGATGGACGCACAAACCGGCAAAACACTTTTCCCGGCTTACCAGATTGAAGAAGCCAACGGCGCGAAAATCGCGTTTGTCGGCGCCGTACTGCGCAATGTGTCGACCTATGTCAGCACCCAAAGCATGAACGGCCTGTACACCATCGATGAAGCCGAAGCGGCCAACGCGCTGTTGCCAGAACTGCACAAGCAAGGCGTGGATGCGGTGATCATGGTGATTCACCAGGGCGGCGAAACTGCCGAATCCTTCGATAAGACCGATTGCAGCCAGCTCAAAGGCGACATCCTCGACGTGACCAACCGTCTGGCCCCGGAAATCAAGGTAGTGATCACTGCGCACACCCACCAGGGCTACATGTGCCGCCTGGGCGACAAACTCATCACCCAGGCCAGCTCGTACGGGCGTCTGGTCACGCACCTGAACCTGAAGATCGACACCGGCAAGCACCAGTTACTGGATGCCAAGGCCGAAAACATTGTGGTCGACCCCAAACGCTACCAGCCGATGCCAGAAATCGCCGCGCAGCAGGCCGAAGTCGAAGCCCGCAGCCATGAGCAACTGAACAAGCCCATCGCGCGCATGGCCGCGACAGAAGTCAAACGCACCCTCAATGCCGCAGGCGAGTCCGCCATGGGCGACCTGGTGTCCGATGCGCAATTGCATGCCACCCGCTCGCTGGGTGCGCAAGTGGCGTTCATCAACCTCGGCGGGATTCGTACCGACCTGATTCTCGACCCGGGCCAGGACCAACTCAGCTACAGCCAGGTGGCCTCGGTCCAGCCCTTCAACAACACCCTGAACATCCTCACCCTGACCGGCGCACAGCTGAAACAACTGCTGGAACAACAGTGGCAAAACAACGGTTTCGGCTTTTACCCGTTGCAACCGTCGTCTTCGCTGACCTACAGCTGGGATGCCAGCAAACCTCAAGGTGACCGGGTACTGGCCAACAGCATGAAAATTGACGGTGTGCCGGTGATTGCCGACTACCCGTACCAAGTCACCGTCAACTCGTTTATGGCCGGCGGCGGCGATAACTTCACGGTCTTCAAGGACGCCAGCGAACGTCTGGACACCGGCCTCAATGACCTCAATGCGTTGATCGACTACCTGCAAGTCAACGACCGCGCCGGTAACCCGGTGGGCGAACACACTCCGGCGCAGCGCATTCACAAGGTCGACGATGCATTGGCCAAGAGTGCCCAACGATGAGCCGCACGGCCCAAGCGCAAGCACTTTACGAGCGCCTGCTGCCCGAGGCCATTGCGGCCTCGAAAGCCGCCTGGTGCCCGCACTCGGACTTCCCTGTCGGGGCCGCCCTGCTGACTGCGGATGACCAGATCATCCGCGGCTGCAACGTCGAAAACGTCTCGTACGGGCTGACCAACTGCGCTGAACGCAGCGCACTGTTCAGCGCCATCGCCCAGGGGCATGCCCCCGGCAGCTTCAAAGCAATGCTGGTGTATGCCCCCAAAGTGGCGCTGATTTCCCCCTGCGGCGCCTGCCGTCAGGTCATGCACGAACTCATGCTTGCTCACTGCCCGGTGTTTTGCGTCGGGCATCAAGAATCGGCCAGCCACGACTGGACCATCGAGCAACTGTTACCCGGCGCTTTCCGTTTTTAACGACCCACTGCCCTGCCCGCCGCAGCACCCAACAGAGGTGCAGGCGATTTTGATGCTTTACACATGGGAATGCAGTCATGAGCTTCATTGGTGTAGGTGTATTGATCCTTCTGGCGGTCTTGCTCTCCAGCAACCGCCGGGCGATCAAGTTACAAACAGTGGGCGGAGCCTTTTTGCTGCAAGCAGGTGTCGGTGCATTCGCGCTGTACGTGCCATGGGGACAGACCACCCTGGCGGCCATTTCCAACACCGTTTCGTCGCTGCAGGACTATGCCAACGAAGGGATCAGCTTTCTCTTCGGGCCGCTGGCCAGCGAGAAGATGTTTGAGGTGTTCGGCCATCAAGGGTTTGTCTTTGCGATCAAGGTGTTGCCGCTGATTGTGTTCTTCAGCAGCTTCATCGCCATTCTTTATTACCTGGGCGTGATGAACGTAATCATCCGGGTGATCGGTGGCGCATTGCACCGCATCTTGGGCACCAGCCGCACCGAGTCGATGTCGGCCACCGCCAACATCTTTGTCGGCCAGTCCGAAGCGCCGATGGTGGTGCGCCCGTTTCTGGCCAGCATGACCCGCAGCGAACTGTTCGCGGTGATGGCGGGCGGTCTGGCCTCGGTGGCCGGCTCTGTATTGATCGGCTACGCCAGCCTCGGCATCGAGCTTAAATACCTGATCGCTGCCAGCTTTATGGCCGCCCCCGGCGGGCTGCTGATGGCCAAGCTGATGGAGCCTGAAACCCACCTGCCCCATGACGACCCGAGCTGCGTTGAGGTCTACCCCGAGGACAAACCGGCCAACGTCATCGAAGCTGCGGCACTGGGCGTCAGCAACGGCCTGCACCTGGCACTCAACGTCGGCGCCATGCTGCTGGCCTTTATCGCCCTGATCGCCATGCTCAACGGCATTCTCGGCTGGTGCGGCGCCTGGTTCGGCCTACCGCACCTGAGCATGCAACTGATCCTCGGTCACCTGTTTGCGCCGCTGGCCTTTCTGATTGGCGTGCCATGGAGCGAAGCCACGATTGCGGGCGGGTTTATCGGTGAAAAACTGGTGCTCAACGAGTTTGTTGCTTACGTCGACTTCGCGGCTTACATCGATCCGGTGCAAGCGGCAAGCAAAGGCGTCAGCGTGTTGTCGGCCCACACGCAAGTTATCGTGACCTTTGCCCTGTGCGGTTTTGCCAACCTCTCATCGATCGGCATCATCCTCGGCGGCCTGGGGGTCATGGCCCCCTCCCGTCGCAAGGATCTCGCCCGCATGGGCCTGCGCGCCGTCACCGCCGGGACATTGTCTAACCTTATGAGTGCAGCACTGGCCGGCGTGTTTATTTCACTGTGAAACGCCCCTTATTACCCCAACAGGCGCCCGCCACTGACCGGGCGCCCTTGAAAGATCGAAGAACCGACATGAATGACACCGAACTCCAACTGGCACGTCGAGTCATCGCCCTGCTGGACCTTACCTCACTCAACGCCGACGACACCGATGCCAGCATTCAGGCGCTGTGCCGCAAGGCCCTGACCCCGGTCGGGCCTGTCGCCGCAGTGTGTGTCTACCCGCAGTTTGTCCGTTTGGCGCGCAGCACCCTGAATACCCTGGGTGGCGACTCAATCCAGGTGGCCACTGTGTGCAACTTCCCCGAAGGCGATGCGCCGCTGGCCGAGGTGCTTGAGCAAATTCGCCAGGCACTGGCAGACGGGGCCAACGAAATCGATGTGGTTTACCCGTACCGCGCCCTGATTGGCGGCGACGAACAACGCGGGCGCGAGCTGGTCGCCGCCTGCAAAGCGCTGTGCGAAGGCCGCGCGCTGCTCAAAGTGATCCTCGAAACCGGCGAACTCAACGCCTTGCTGATCCGCCGGGCGAGCATCGACGCCATCGAAGCCGGTGCCGACTTTATCAAGACCAGCACCGGCAAAGTGAAGGTCAACGCCACCCCTGAAGCGGCTGAATTGATGCTGCATGTGATCGCCAAAACCAACCCGAACGTCGGCTTCAAGCCCGCAGGCGGCATGCGCATGCTGGGCGACGCAGCGGTGTACCTGTGGTTGGCCGAACACACGCTTGGCAAAGCCTGGGTCATGCCGCGCCACTTGCGCTTTGGCGCCTCCAGCCTGCTCGACAACACGCTTGAACTCATCGGCCTGAGTGCCGACACCCCAGCGCAAGGAGCGTACTGATGAACTGGTTGCCACAAGAAGTCATTCGCCGCAAAAGCGCAGGCCTGACCCTCAGCGACAGCGATATCCAGCGCTTTGTTCGTGGTATCACCGACAACAGCATCGGCGAAGGCCAGATCGCCGCCTTCGCCATGGCCGTGATGCTCAAGGGCATGACGGTGCAGGAACGCGTCGCCCTGGCGCTGGCCATGCGCGACTCAGGGCAAGTCATGAGCTGGAACCTGCCGGGCCCAGTGGTCGACAAACACTCCACCGGCGGGGTCGGTGACATGGTCAGCCTGCCGCTGGCACCTTTGCTGGCCGCCTGCGGCTGTTACGTGCCGATGATCTCCGGGCGCGGGCTGGGCCACACCGGTGGCACCCTCGACAAACTCGACAGCATCCCCGGCTACAACAGCCTGCCCTCGCCTGAGCGTTTGCAAGCCATCGTCGCTGACGTGGGTTGCGCGATCATTGGCCAGACTGGTGATCTGGCCCCGGCCGACAAGCGCCTGTACTCGATTCGCGACGTGACCGCGACCGTCGAATCCATCGACCTGATCACCGCCTCGATCCTCAGCAAAAAGCTCGCGGCGGGCCTCGATGTGCTGCTGATCGACGTCAAAGTGGGCAACGGCGCGTTTATGTCCACCGCCGACAACGCCGTGGCCCTCGCCGACTCGCTGGTGTCCGGGGCCAACGGCGCCGGAGTCAAGACCCGCGCCCTGATCACCGACATGAACCAGCCGCTGGCGCGCTCGGCGGGCAACGCGCTGGAGGTCGAAGAAGCGATTGCCCTGTTGCGTGGTGAAGTGCGCAGCGAGCGCCTGTGGGAAGTAACCTTGGCGCTGGCCACCCAAGTGCTGCTCTGTGCAGGCCTGGCCAGCAGCGCCGAACAGGCCCGTGAGCACTTGCTCGACGCCTGGCGCAGCGGTGAAGCCCTGCGCCGCTTCTCACGCATGGTCGAAGCACTCGGCGGCCCGGCCGACCTGGTCGATCACCCGCAGACCTACCTGGCCTCAGCCGAGGTAGTGATCCCGGTCTGCGCCCCGGTGTCGGGCGTGGTCAACAGCATTGATACCCGGGCCATCGGCATTTGCGTGGTGTCTCTGGGCGGCGGCCGCCTGCACCCGCAAGACCGCATCGACCCAAGCGTCGGGCTCAGCCAGTTGAAGCTCCCCGGCGAACACGTTGAGGCGGGTCAACCGTTGGCCATGGTGCATGCCAGCAACCCGTTCAAGGCCGAGCAAGCCGCCAAGGCCGTGCTTGCGGCCTATACCATTACCGAGCACACCGACAGCGCCTCGCCGTTGATCGTGCAGTTGTTGATGGAGGCTTCATGAGCCGGGCACTGCTGCTGGTGCTCGACTCTTTCGGCATTGGCGCCAGCGCCGATGCCGACGCCTTTGGTGACAGCGGGGCCAACACCTTGTTGCATATCGCCCAGGCCTGCGCCCGAGGCGAAGCCGACACCCCACAACGCCAAGGGCTGCTGCACCTGCCCAACCTGGCCCGCCTCGGGCTGGGGCATGCCGCTGCATTAAGCTCCGGGGTGTTCCCGCCCGGCCTGCCAGCAGATAGTCAGGTTGATGGCGCCTACGGCTACGCCCGTGAGCTGTCCAGCGGCAAAGACACTCCGTCCGGGCATTGGGAAATGGCCGGTGTGCCGGTGCTGTTTGAATGGGGTTACTTTTCCGAACAGCAAAACAGCTTCCCGCCCGAACTGCTGGAGGCTTTGATCGCACGGGGCAATCTGCCGGGCATTCTCGGCAACTGCCACGCCTCCGGCACAACCATCCTCGAGCAACTGGGCGACGAGCATCGGCGCAGCGGCAAGCCGATTCTCTACACCTCGGCCGACAGCGTGTTGCAAATCGCCGCCCACGAGGACGACTTTGGTCTTGAGCGGTTGCTGGCCCTGTGCGAAATCGCCCGTGAATTGTGCGATGCGTACACCATCGGCCGGGTCATCGCCCGGCCCTTCAAAGGTGATAGCCCGAGCACCTACGTGCGCACGGGCAACCGTCATGACTACACCGTGCCGCCGCCCGCCCGGACCGTACTTGACCGCTTGAGCGAAGCCGGTGGCCAGGTATTTGCCGTGGGCAAGATCGGCGATATTTTTGCCCACCGTGGTATCAGCCGTTTGTACAAGGCCGACGGTAACGATGCGCTGTTCGACGCCACCCTCAACGCACTGGACGAAGCCCCGGACCACACGTTGGTATTCAGCAACTTTGTCGACTTCGACATGCTCTACGGCCATCGCCGTGACATCCCCGGCTATGCCGCAGCGCTGGAGGCCTTCGACCGGCGCCTGCCCGAGTTGCTCGCGCAGATGCGCCCTGACGATCTGCTGCTGCTTGGCGCCGACCATGGCTGCGACCCCAGCTTTGCCGGCAGCGATCACACCCGCGAACACATTCCCGTGTTGGCCTGGGGCGCAGGCATTACGCCTGGCAGCCTCGGCGAACGCGACAGTTTTGCCGATTTTGGCCAGACCCTGGCTGATTTCTTCAGGCTACCGCCATGCTCCCATGGGCGGTCTTTTCTTCACGAAACACCGGCGCGAGGCAACTGACCATGGCCACTGTGCACATCAACGCCGAACCTGGCGCCTTTGCAGACACCGTGCTGATGCCCGGCGACCCGCTGCGCGCCAAGATGCTCGCTGACACCTACCTGACCGACGTGGTGCAGGTTAACGGTGTGCGCAACATGCTGGCCTACACCGGCCGCTTTAACGGCCAGCGGATCTCGGTGATGGGCTCCGGCATGGGCATCCCCTCGGTGTCCATCTATGCCCATGAACTGTTCAGCCAGTTTGGCGTGGAGCAGATCATCCGCGTTGGCAGTTGCGGCTCGGTGCAGCCCCACGTACAGCTCAGCGAGCTGGTCATCGCCATGGGCGCCTGCACCGATTCCAATGTCAACCGCAAACGTCTGGCCGGCCACGACTTTGCCGCCATCTGCGATTACCGCCTGCTTGAGCGCGTGGTGCGTCAGGCCGACAGGCAAAAACTGCCGGTACACATCGGCAATATTTTTTCCGCCGACCTGTTCTACGAACCTGAGACCGGGCTGTTTGAACGCATGCAAAAAATGGGCTTGCTGGCCGTTGAAATGGAAGCCGCCGGGCTGTATGGCGTTGCCGCCGAACTGGGGAAAAAAGCCCTGACCGTACTCACCGTCAGCGACCACATCCTCACCGGCGACAGGCTCAGCGCCCAACAACGCCAGGACGACTTCCACGCCATGATGCAGTTGAGCCTGGAGGCGCTGACCACTCCGTAACCCCTGACGCTTAAGACCAACACTTCCCTACTTGCCTGGATCGATCCACCATGAAATTCCTCCGTGCCCCTATCGCCATTGCGCTGAGCGTCCTGTGCCTGAGCGCCTGCACCCCCCATCACAGCACCGACACAGCGCGGGTGTCGCTGATGACCTATAACGTCGAAAACCTCTTCGATACCGTGCACGACGAGGGCAAGGACGACTACGCCTACCTGCCCCTGAGCGTCAAACAGGCCCACCCGGAATACCTCGCCACCTGCACCAAAATTGACGTGGCGGCGTGGCGCAAGGAATGTGAAGAAAACGACTGGACCGACGCCCTGCTCAACGAAAAACTCAAACGCCTGAGCGCCGTCATCCAGCAGGTCAACCAAGGCCGTGGCCCGGACATCCTGATGCTCGACGAAGTTGAAAACATCAACGTGATTGAGCAGCTCAACAGCCACCTCGGCAAGTCGGACTACAAAACCCGTGTGCTGATCGAAGGTTGGGATGCGCGGGGTATCGACACCGCCGTGCTCAGCCGTTTACCGCAATGGGACAAGGCCCGGCTGCACCGCGTGCCGTACAAAGCCCTGGGCAACGAAGATCAGGAACGTGTGAGCAAAACCCGCGGCATTCTTGAAGTGCGCTTGTTGCTGCCGGGTGGCCAAAAGGCCGCCGTGTTCGCCGTGCACCTGCCATCAGGCGGCGCTCCGGGCTATCTGCGCCAGCAAGCCGTGGCGTATCTGGCACACCTGAAAAGCGAACTGCCAAGCGATGTGCTGCCCATTGTCGGCGGTGACTTCAACATCAATGCCGGGGAAGAAAAACAGAATGGCTATATCGCCAAAGACCTGGCCAGCACCTGGGCGGTCTCGCAATTCATTGGCTGCAATGACTGCAAAGGCAGCTACTACTACCACACCAAGCGCGAGTGGTCGTTCTTCGACATGTTGCTGTTCCCCAAGCAAATGACCACGGCGGGCGGCTTCAATGGCTGGCAGGTTGACCCGGCAAGCATCCGGTTGGCCAACCATAGCCCGTACCAGGTCAATCGCTGGGGCAGCCCGGCACGTTTTGACAGTGCCCGGCATGCCGAAGGCGTGTCTGACCACTGGCCGCTGTACGCAGAAATATTCCGCCCTGCGCCTTGAAAAAGCGGGCCGGTCGGCCGTCTGTTCAGGCGGCCGACCTGATTTTTGTAAATGATTTGAACTATGCTACGCACGCATAGGCCCGAGCTGATCCTTCGCCCGAATATGGAATTCGATGACCAATCCTAAAGTTAAAATCCGCCGAAAAAACGTCGAAAAAATCCTTTTAGCCGCGGAGAAAATTTTTGCCGAACAAGGCTATGCCGGGACCAAAATGGCCGACATTGCCCTGCATGCCGAACTGCCACGCTCCAACCTGCATTACTACTTCACCACCAAGGAAGACCTCTACCGCGAGGTGCTGGTTAACCTGCTCGGCACTTGGGATCTGGAAGGCGACTGCTTTGTGCAGTTCGACGACCCGCGCGTGGTACTGACCAGCTACGTGATGAAAAAAATGACCCACTCGCGTTTGCGCCCCCACGGTTCAAAACTCTGGGCCAACGAGATCATGCGCGGTGCGCCACTGTTTCAGGACATGCTTGAAGAACACATGTCCAAGGGCGCCAAATTCATGGAAGAGAAGATCCGCCAGTGGGTTGAAGAAAAACGTATCAACCCGGTCGAGCCCTCTGCCCTGCTGTACATGATCTGGGCCTCGACCCAGCACTACGCGGACTTCGACTACCAGGTCAACGTGCTCAACGGCCACCAGCCGCTGTCAGACCAACAGTTCGACCAGGCGGTACAAACCATCACCACAGTCATACTGCGCGGCATCGGGCTGGAGCCGTAGGCTGCCCTTGCCCCCCGTTGCCTCGCGATTTTTCAAGATCAAAAGATCGCGAGGCAAGCTCGCTCCTACACATTGATTACCCCACACCCGCCCCAAAACGTGGCGCCCGGTAACAAATCGCACCGCTTAGGCGCACCTTCCCCCCTCAAAAAATCATTTATCTGACTCTAAAGCGCTCTTTCGCACGCCAAAAATAATAGTTGGCACGAAATACGCTTACTCACAAATAACAAATTGTTGAACAATCATTGCCGCACTGCTGTCACCCACCGAGGATACGAAGATGCGTAAAGGTCTGATGAGCAAAAACACCAAGCACACCCTGGCGCTGACAGTCGCCCTTGCGTGTTTAGCGCCGCTGGTATCGGCGGCAGAGGTCAAAGGCACGCTCAAACAAGGGGAGCTGTCGGTCGGCTCCGACCTGACCTACCCGCCTTACACCTACCTGGATCAAAAACAACCCGCTGGGTTCGACCCGGAGTTCATTCAGTTGCTCGGCCAGCAATTGGGGCTGAAACCGCGCTTTCTCGATACTCGCTTCGCCAACCTGATTCTCGGGGTCAACGCCCAGCGCTTCGACGTGGTGGCCTCGGCGCTTTACGTCACCCCGGAGCGCGCCAAGCAGGTCGACTTTGTCAGCTACCTGAAAACCGGCTCATCGCTGATGGTGCTCAGCGGCAGCGACTTCAAGCCTCAGCAACCCCAGGACTTGTGCGGCAAGCGCGTTGGCTCGATCAAAGGCGCCTCGTGGGTACCCAAGCTCAACCAGGTTTCCGCCGAGTACTGCCTGCCCAATGGCAAGCCAGCAATTGAGTCCCGCGAGTTCCCGACCTCGCCGGAAGCCACTCAGGCCCTGCTGTCACGCGCGGTCGACGTGCAAATGGAAGACCCCGCCGTGGCCAAGATCACCGTCGAAAAACTTCAGGGCAAAACCGTTATCAGCTCCAACGAACTGATTTACCCGGTGGTCATCGGCCTGGCCGTGCGCAAGGGCAACCAGCCGCTGCTGGAAGAACTGACCGAAGCCCTCGCGCAAATCAAGCAGAACGGCAGCTACGGCCAACTGCTCGCCCGCTACAACCTGGCTGAACCCACGGCTCAGGAAATCAGCACGGCATTGGGCAACTGAAACACCCCGTGAGGCGTAACCGGTAGCGGATTCCCCGGTGCTTCCCTACCGGCGCAACGATCACAGACATTCGGAGCAAGTACATGCAATTCGATTGGCACTACACCCTGGGCCTGTTGTGGAACGGTGACTTCTGGCGGGCCGTCGCGACGGTGGTTGAACTGAGCCTGGAAACCTGGGTGCTGGGGATCATCTTCGGTTTCTTTCTGGCCCTGGCCAGACAGTCGCAACGCCGCTGGCTGCGCAATGCCGCGGGCCTGTATATCTGGTTCTTTCGCAGCCTGCCGCTGCTGGTCCTGCTGATTTTTGTCTACAACCTGCCGCAGGTGTTTCCGTCCACCAGCGTGGTGTTGTCCAACCCCTACAGCGCCGGGCTTATCGCGCTGGTGCTCAGTGAAGCGGCGTATATCGCCGAGATCCACCGTGGCGGGCTGCTGGCCGTGGTCAAAGGGCAACTGGAGGCCGGCAAGGCACTGGGCGTCGGCTATAAAGGCATTCAACGCCTGATTGTGGTGCCCCAAGCCTTGCGTGTCGCGCTGCCCACCCTGGCCAATGAATACATCACGATCGTCAAACTGACCTCGCTGGTGTCGGTGATTTCGCTGTCAGAAATCCTTCTGGTAGGCCAACAGCTTTACACCCAGAACTTCCTCGTGATGGAAACCATGCTGGCCGTGGCGTTCTATTACGTGCTCATCGTCACAGTGTTCAGCCGCCTGCTGCACCTGCTGGAAAACAATCTGGACGTGACCCGCCGCAAACCCAAAACCATCGCCCCGGCTGAACTGGGTCAAGTGGTTACCCGGCGTAACAGCGATCAGGCTGCGCCCGGCGAATTCGCCCTGCAAGCGCAAAGCGTGCGCAAGTCGTATGGCGAGCTGGAAGTGCTCAAAGGCGTGGACCTGAATGTGCGCTGGGGTGAAGTGGTGTCGATCATCGGCCCTTCCGGCTCGGGCAAAACCACGCTGATCCGCACCATGAATGGCCTCGAAAGCCTCGACCATGGCCAGATCACCCTGCAAGGCCAGCCATTTCTGCGCGGCACGCAAGACCCTGAAGGCCCGCTCAGCCACAAAGTGCACATGCAAAACATTGTGCATGTAGGCATGGTCTTCCAGGGCTTCAACCTGTTTGCCCACAAGACCGTGCTGGAGAACGTGATGCTCGCCCCGGTCTATCACGCCCACGGCGCGGGTGAAGAACTGCGCCTGCTGAGCCTGGCCCTGCTGAAAAAGGTCGGCATGCTCGACCACGCCGGAAAATACCCGCATCAACTGTCTGGCGGCCAGCAACAGCGGGTGGCCATCGCCCGGGCATTGGCCATGCGCCCTTCGGTAATGCTGTTTGACGAACCCACCTCGGCCCTCGACCCGGAACTGGTCGGTGACGTGCTGGCGGTCATCGAAGAGCTAGCCCGCGAAGGCATGACCATGGTCATCGTCACCCACGAAATGAACTTCGCCTTCAAGCTTTCGGACCGCGTGGTGTTTATGGAGGGCGGCCAGATCATCCAGGACGCGGCGCCGCGCGAGATGCTCGAACAACGCAGCGAACGCATGACCAAGTTCCTCAAAGACGTACAGCTTGCATGAGCCCAAGGAGTCTCAGCGTGAATCAACCCAAGGAAAAAAGCCTGTCCCTGTCGGATCAGGTCGCCATCGAATTGCGCGAAGACATTATTGGCGGGCGCCTGCTGCCGGGCATGCCGCTGACAGAAAGCGAGCTGGTGAATGCCTACAACGCCTCACGCAACACCGTGCGCGAGGCCCTGCACCAACTGGGCCGTGAAGGCCTGACCAGCTACGTACGCAACAAAGGCGTGATGGTACGGCGTATGGGCATCGACGACGTGCGCGACATTTTCAATGTGCGCCGCACCCTCGAATTACAGGCCATTGCCGCCAGCAAACCGCTGCGCGAGTACCAGTCCGACCTGATGCTTGAAGCCATCGAAGCCGCGCAACTGGCCCAGGACCGGGAAAACTGGCAAGCCTTCGGCACCCACAGCTTGCGCTTTCACCAACACATCGTCGGCTTGCTGCGCAGCCCGCTGTTCGATGAGTTTTTCACCCAGGTCGCGGCGCAAATGCGCCTGGTGTTTTCCAGTGCCCCCAGTGAAGAAAACTTTCAGAAACCCTGGCTCGAACGGGACCGGCAGATCCACGACCTGCTCGCCGAAGGCAACAAGAAAGCCGCCGAGGAAGCCATGAGCAGCTACCTCAATGATTCCGAAACCGTGCTGTTGGACATTCTGGCCAGCACGCCCAAACCCTGAGAAGAGGACCCACTATGTACAAGGACTATCCAGCGGCCTACCAAGTCAGCAAAGGTGCCGCGCTACAAGTCGACAAGCCTTTCTATGACCGCGTGCGTGAATCAGCCGGCAAACGCACCCTGATCGAGCAGTTCGAAGTGCCGATCCGTACCGGCCGTGCCTGGAAAGTGCCCGCAGGCCATGTGTTTCGCGTGACCACGCCGGTAGGCCCGCAAGTCGGCGACTTCAACATCTGGAACGCCAACGACCCGCGCGAGCGGATGTGGGCCGCCCGTACCCGCCAGTTGCAGGGCGCGCACGTGACCACCTATGACCGCCTGTGGTCGAACCTGCCGTTTTTGCGGCCCTTGGTAACCATCACGGACGACAGCTTGGCCGATTACGGCATTGACGAACACGGCGGCCGCCTGCACGACTTGCTCGGCACCCGCTGCGACCCTTACGTCAACAAGATGCTCACCGGCGAAGACTTTCATCATCACTGCCACTCAAACCTGACCCGCGCAGTCCTGCCCCACGGCCTGACCGAGTTCGACGTGCATGACGTGCTGAACATCTTCCAGTGCACCGGTCTGAACCACGATGACATGTACTTTATGAAGGCATGCCCGGCAAAACAGGGTGATTACCTGGAGTTTTTCGCCGAAATTGACGTGCTGTGCGCCCTGTCGACCTGCCCTGGGGGCGACCTGTCATTGCCCATGTGGGGCCCGGACGCAGAAGACCCGCTCAAGGTCTGCCGCCCGCTGGGCGTAGAAATCTACAAGCTCGACGAGTCGCTGCTCGAAGGCTGGAAGCAACCCGAACGCGCCGCCTATAACGGCAATCACGGCTTGCTGATTGCCAAGGCTGAGTGGGAAAAGTAATCCCCGCTGCAACCGTGCACGTGTAACCCGCAGCGGCGCCGTCAACGCCGGCCCGCTGACGGGTTTGCACAAATCAGTCATTATCTGCTCCCTACCCGGCCCTCTATTCAGGAGCAAGAATGGACAAGCACATTGCCGCCGTCCCGCTGGACAAAGCCTATCGACTGATCAACCACGGGCCGACCATTCTGGTGTCGGCGCGCCATGCTGGCGTGCAAAACGTCATGGCGGCCTCCTGGGCCTGTGCGCTGGACTTTGCCCCGCCCAAGCTCACCGTGGTGCTGGACAAGAGCGTAAAAACCCGCGAACTGGTGGAGCACAGCGGCTTGTTCGTGATTCAGGTGCCGACCGTGGCGCAAATTGAACTCACCAGCAAAGTCGGCAGTTTGAGCCTCAACACCGACCCGAACAAACTCAGCGACAGCGGTGTTGAACTGTTTGCTATTGAAGGGCATGACCAGCCATTCGTAGCCGGGTGTTCGGCATGGCTGGCCTGCAAACTGATCCCCGAACCGCACAACCAGACGGCCTACGACCTGTTTATAGGTGAAGTGGTCGGTGCCTGGGCAGACACCCGCGTTTTCAGTGACGGCCATTGGCACTTCGAAACCGCCAACCCGGCCTGGCGCAGCCTGCACTACATTGCCGGTGGCCATTACTACGCAACCGGCGAAGCGCTGGACATTGACGAGGCCTGACCCTCGCTACGGGTTGTACGCGATCCAACTGTAGGAGCGAGCTTGTCTCGCGATCTTTTAACTTTGGCTCTTTTTACGGCCGATGCTCGACCGATCGCAGCCTTCGTCCCTCGTCAGCGACTACAGGTGCACGCAATAAAAGCGTAGGAGTTGCCGAAGGCTGCGATCTTTTTACGTTTTAAGATCAAAAGATCGCGAGACAAGCTCGCTCCTACAGATTTATTGCGTCTCGCAGACTATGGTCAATCCTTCTTGCTCATCCGGGGCCTTGAAGTAACGGGTGATCAAGTCGAACTCTGCATCGGTGGCGGCGAAGTCATGCTCGCCCTTGGCGTTGCGCGCGCGCAATCGGGCGCGGCAGGTATCGTCATCGACGTCCAGGTAATGCAGACAATGCGCAACCTGTGCCTGATCAGCCAAGGCCCGCAGCCATTGGCGGTCGGCGACGGTGTTGGCCGGAAAATCCAGCACCACGTTGACACCGGAACCCAGCAAGTCGATCACCAAGGGCTGCAACACGTCACGCAGGCGCCGGGCGCAGCGCAGGTAATCGGTTACCGAGCGAATCTCCTCAGGGTAAAGCGCCGCCAGCCAGCGATCTTCGCTAATCAAAATCGCCGTATGCTCTTCGACCAACGCCTTTGCCAGGGTCGATTTGCCCGAAGCGATCTTGCCGCACATCAAATGCAGAACGGGGGTGGTCATAAGCAGCCTTCCTGAAGGTGAGCCAAAGATCATGCCCAACCGGTATCGGGCCAGCAAGCAATGCCCAGCCGAAACACGCAACTTTCACCTTTGCGTCCGCTTGGCTATGCTCGGCGCTGGCCGAAGCTGCCCGCCCTTTTGCCTCTCTTGAGCATCGAGGCTTGGCAGTGCGAGCCCCCAGACATGTCGGTGACAGGAGGCAGCATGTTTTCAATCGAATTCGAAAAACCCATTCCCATCTTGCGAATGTTTGACGAGGCCAAGGCGCGGGAGTTTTATCTCGAGTTTCTGGGCTTTAACGTCGAGTTCGAGCATCGCTTTGAACCTGGCATGCCGCTGTACCTGGGCATCAGCCGTAACGGGCTGGAGCTGCATTTGTCGGAACATCACGGCGATGCCAGCCCGGGTTCGACGCTGTTTGTCCCGATGCACAATATCGAGCTGTTTCACGCTGAGTTAGCAGCCAAACACTATGGTTATGCGCGCCCGCAAATCGTTCAACAGGACTGGGGCCAAGTGCTGGAAGTGCACGACCCTTTCGGCAACCGCATACGGTTCTGTCAACGTTGATCGGCCCACCCGCGAGGGCTGATAAAAAATTATGTGGAAATGATACTGGTTCTCATTAGAATGCTCCCCGAGCACGCTGGATTTGCGTGGGAATGGCGGGAGCGGTTCAGCATGAGTACAGAGGACAGTCAGCAAAAACTGAGCGAGCTTTTCATCAATCAGCGGGTTTCGCTGGTGCGGATGCTCTCGCGGGTGGTGGGCTGCGCCAGCATGGCAGAAGACCTGGCGCAGGAAACCTATGTAAAAGTGGCTAATGCGCTGAAAACCCGGCCAGTGGAGTTTCTGCACCCTTTTTTGTATCAGACTGCCCGCTACCTGGCCTTCGATCACCTGCGCAGCTTACGCAGCAAAAGGCGCTTCGAATGCCAGGTCAGCGATGAGCGCCATTTGACCGAAATCGCTACCACCGCCCCCGGCCCGGACAGTCAGCTGCAAGGCCAGCAGTCCCTGAAGCAGTTTCAGGCTGCCCTCAAGACCTTGCCCAAGCGCCAGCAACAGATTCTGGTGCTGAGCCGATTACAGGACCTGTCCAAAGGAGAAATCGCCCAGCGCCTGGATGTTTCGATCAGTACGGTTGAAAAAGATTTGCGTACTGCGCTTAATGCCTGCGCCAAAGCCATCCAGAAGCAAGCCGCCCATGACTGACTCACCCACCGCCCCTGTTGTGCCCAGCGAGCACGTGCAACGTCAGGCAACCGACTGGTTCGCCCAGCGCGAAGAAATGGCCCGGCAACCCGCCTTGCGTCAACGCTTTGAACAATGGCGTACGGCAAACCCCGAACACAGCGCCGCCTACCAGACCCTGGAAAACCTGTGGCAAAGCCATGCGTTCGAGCAGGCGCTGCGCAGCCTTGACCTGGATCTCGACCTGCCCGCCGCCCCGCCCCACAAGCCGCGCAAGGCGTGGGCGTTTGCCACTGCTGCGATGCTGCTGCTCATGCTCACCAGCGCCTGGTTGTCAGACCTGCCGATGCACCTGCGCGCCGATCAAATGACTGGCGTGGCAGAGGTCAGACACCTCACCCTGGGCGATGGCTCGCAGATTGTGCTGGGCAGTAACAGCGCCATCAGCACCGACATCAACGCCGAACACCGGCGCATCCGCTTATTGCGGGGTGAGTTTTTTATCGAAGCCTCCCATGACCCATCGCGCCCGCTGGAAATCGACGCCGCCGACGCCCGCGTCACCGTAGTCGGCACCCAATTCAGCGTGGCCCTCCAGGGCGAGGACGTTACCGTCGCAGTGCGTGAAGGCAAGGTGCGCTTTACCGACAAGGCCGGTGAGCAAAGCCTGTTGCAGGCCGGCAACTGGCAACAGTTCGAAAACGGTCATTTGCAAGACCTCAACAGCGACGGGGCTGAACGGCAAATGGCCTGGGTACAAGGCCGACTGTCATTTCAGGACCAGCCGCTGGCGCAGGTGCTGAACACCCTCGGGCGTTACTACCCGCAGCCCATCCTGTTGTTCAACGAAACGGCGGCCAAACACCGTGTCAGCGGCAATTACCAACTGAACAACCCCGTGGCAATCGTTGAGGCGCTGAATAAAGTCACTTCAACCCGACTGACGCGTTTGCCCGGTGGCATGCTGGTGATTCATTGAGACGCCCGCCATGGCGCACCCACCATGGCGGTGTCATTCAGGTCAGCGCGAAGCCCAGGCGTTGAACCGCTGTTCCAGTTGTTCGCCGTGATCGGCCCAGAACAGCGCATCTACCGGGATCTGCTGCGCCAGGTTGGCAGGCGCGGTGGGCAGTTCGGCGATCCGGACCTTGTCGAGCAGGTCCATGGCGCGCATGTTGGCGGCGCCGTAGTCGATGTTTTCGGCGAAGTTTTTCTGCTGCTCAGGCTCTAACGTAAAAGCGATGAACTCGCGGGTCTTGTCTTGATGCTTGGCGCCTTTGGGGATAGCCCAGGAATCGAACTCGTAGAGCCCGCCGTTCCAGACCAGGTCCAAGTCATACTTTTTCTTTTGCTCGGCCGAGAGCCGTCCGTTGTAGACGGAACTCATCACCACGTCCCCGGCAGCCAAAAACTGCGGCGGCTGGGCACCGGCCTCCCACCATTGAATGTGCGGTTTAATCTGGTCCAGTTTGGCAAAGGCACGGTCCTGACCGGCCTTGGTCGCCAAGGTGGTGTAGACCTCGGCAGGCGCAACGCCGTCAGCGATCAAGGCAAACTCCAGGGTCGATTTAGCCAGCTTGCGCAGGCCACGTTTGCCCGGGAATTTCTCGACATCCCAGAAGTCCTGCCAGCCGGTAGGCGCCTCTTTCAGCTTCTTGGTGTTGTAGGCCAGTATCGTCGAGTAGACGAGAAAGCCGATGCCACATGGCTGGATGGCTCCCGGCACGAAGTCTTTGGGGTCGAGGCCGATTTGCGCCGGATCGAGGGTTTCAAACATGCCCTCGTCGCAGCCGCGGGCCAGCTCGGCAGACTCAACTTCCACGGTATTCCAGGACACACTGCCGGTGTCGACCATGGCTTTGACCTTGGCCATTTCCCCGTTGTATTCACCGGAAATCACCTTGCTGCCATCGGCCTTTTGCCAAGGCTTGTAGAAGGCTTTTACCTGGGCGTCCTTGTTGGCTCCGCCAAACGAAACGATGGTGAGGTCGGCCGCGAGGCCGTGGCTGGCAGTGACGATCCCCGTTGCCAGAACTGCGAATTTCAGAGCTTTGATCATTATTGTTATCTCCTACTGTTCAAGGGTGATTGCACATCACTCGAATGGGTCTTGCTCTCCTGTTGCGGGCTGAATGAACGTCGTAAGGTGGCACGGTGCTATTGAGGGTAAAAGTCTGCTTTCCTGATGCTTGGATCGGTTTTGACTAAACAATCGCAGGCTTCCACGCAGTTCATTGCAGGCAGAAGCGGGCCCCGCGCAAAAAATTTTCAAAAAGTTTTACGGCTTTCGCGAGCTCAACCCGTCAAGGTGTTTGTTATTGCAAATACTTCCTATTCACTCGGGGCTCGCATGTACTTTCCTACCCTCAACACCACCTATGCACGCAGCGCATTGGCGCTCGCTGTTTTCCTCGCATACAGCAACGTTCAGGCCGTCGAGCCCGCAACCACCTCCGTCAGCAATACAGCGCTGGACACTCACAGTTTCGCGATTGCCCGCCAGCCGCTGGCCAACGCGCTGGACCAACTGAGCACCCAGAGCGGGCTGCAAATCGCCTACTCCGCAGACATGGCCCAAGGCATTACCTCGCCGGGCGTCAACGGCACCATGACCACCCGCCAGGCCTTGACTCAACTGCTGAGCGGCAGCGGCCTTGAGGCACAGTCGAGTGGCGAAAATGCCGTGGTGCTGGCGCCGGTGCCGCAAACCGGTTCGGCACTGGAACTGGGCGCGACAGCGGTCACCACCAACCTGCTGGGTACCGTAACCGAAGGCTCGGGGTCCTACACGCCGGGCACCATCGCCACCGCCACACGTTTGGTGCTGACACCGCGTGAAACACCGCAAACAGTCACCGTCGTGACCCGTCAGCACATGGACGACTTCGGCCTCAACAACGTCGACGACGTGATGCGCCACACCCCCGGCATCACCGTGTCGGCCTATGACAGCGACCGCAGCAACTACTACGCACGCGGGTTCTCGATCAGCAACTTCCAGTACGACGGCATTCCGTCGGCCACCACCAACGTCGGCTATTCGTCGGGCAACACCTTGAGCGACACGGCCATTTATGACCGTATTGAAGTGATCAAGGGTTCCACCGGCCTGCTCACCGGGGCTGGTTCGTTGGGCGCGGTGATCAACCTGGTGCGTAAAAAGCCCACCTCCGAGTTCAAAGGCCATGCCACGCTCGGTGCGGGCTCGTGGGACGACTACCGCAGCGAAGTGGACGTAAGCGGCCCCCTGACCGAAACCGGTAACGTACGTGGCCGCGCAGTCGCGGCCTATCAGGACAAAAACTCGTACCAGGACCACTACTCGCGCAAAACCTCGGTGTTCTACGGGATTCTCGAATTTGACCTGACGCCCGACACACTACTGACCGTGGGCGGCGACTATCAGGACAACAAACCCATGGGGTCGAGCTGGTCCGGCAGCTACCCGCTGATCAATTCCAAGGGCGACCTCAACAGCGTCAAACGCTCATTCAACAACGGCACCGACTGGAGCAACTGGAAGCAATACACCCGCACCGTGTTCGCCACGCTTGAGCATGACTTGGGCGAAGGCTGGGTGACCAAGCTGCAACTGGACCACAAGCTCAATGGCTACGATGCGCAGATGGGCTCGATCCAGGGTGACTATCCGTATGAAGACGGCACTACCCCGATCAATGCCCAACGCTACGTTGGCAACACGCGCAGCAACTCGGCCGACCTGTATGTGAGCGGTCCCTTCCAGCTGTTTGGTCGTGAACATGAAATGGTCCTTGGCGGCTCGATCAGCTCGGCCCACTGGAAGGGTCAAGGCTACTGGAACCCCATCTACCAGGGCACCAACCTGGTGGACTTCAACAACTGGGACGGCCACGCCGAAAAGCCGGCCTGGGGGCCTGTTGGGCAATATACCGATGACGTGATTCGCCAGACCGGCACCTACATGACCACCCGCTTCAACGTCACTGATGACTTGAAAGTGCTGGTCGGTGGCCGCGTGGTGGACTACCACATGACCGGCAACACGCCGTCGTACCGCGAATCCGGGCGCTTCATTCCCTATGTCGGGGCCATTTACGACCTGAATGACACCTACTCGGTGTACGCCAGCTACACCGATATTTTCATTCCGCAGGAAAACTACAACCGCGACCGAAATGATCGCCTGATTGATCCGGACAAAGGCGAGAACTACGAAGTGGGGCTCAAGGCCGAGTTCCTGGAAGGCCGCCTGAACGCTAGCCTGGCTTACTTCGAGATCAAAGAAAGCAACCGTTCAGTACCCGATGATGCCTACAACAACCTCAAGCCGACCCCTTCCAACTATGCGTTCGTCGGCACCAAAGCCCGGACCAAAGGCTTTGAATTTGAACTCTCGGGCGAGTTGAGCCCTGGCTGGCAGGTACAAGGTGGCTACACCCACAAGATCGTGCGCGACGACAACGGCGAGAAAATCTCCACCTTCGAACCGCAGGACCAGTTCAAGGTGTACACCAGCTACAAACTGCAAGGCCAGCTGGACAAATTTACCGTGGGTGGCGGCGCACGCTGGCAGAACACCGCGTGGCAAAACATCTGGAACTCACCGCACGGCCAGTACGAGAAGTTTGAACAGCCGGACTACTGGGTGGTTGACCTGATGACCCGTTACCAGATCAGCAAAAACCTCTCGGCTACGGTGAACGTCAACAACCTGTTCGACAAATACTACTTCACCAACATCGGCTTCTATAACTCGGCGGTGTACGGCGAACCGCGTAACTTCATGGTGACCACGCGCTGGGATTTCTAACGCAGTTCTCTGTAGTCGCTGACGAGGTAGGAAGGCTGCGATGCGGGCCGCAGGACCGCCGCTTGGGGGCGCTTAGCTCCCCATCGCAGCCTCATACTTCGGCACCGACTACAAGTACAACCATGCCCATGCGCCGCAATTCTCTGTAGTCGCTGACGAGGCACGAAGGCTGCGATGCGGGTCGCAGGACCGCCGTCTGGGGGCGCTTCGCTCCCCATCGCAGCCTCATGCTTCGACAGCGACTACAGTACGGTCTCGAAACACCCAGTAGCTGGCCGCCATCAACAACCATGCTGCCATCGCGCCATACAGCATCACCCAGCCAAAGCCGTGGGCCAACGCAGCGCCCTGCCCCACACCATTGACGCTACCCGCTGAAATAGTCTGCGCCAGCACGCGCAATTGCTCCTCATCGACCAGGCCGGTCACGCTGCCACGCAGCGAAGACAGCGTGCCTTGCACGAGGATAAAACCCATCAACGCGATGTTCACCGCGAGGCTGATCATGCGCGCGCTGATGTCGATGCCCGAGGCCATGCCTGAACGCTCGCTGGGTACAGAACCGGTGGTGGTATTGGTCACTGGGGTGTTGGTCAGGCCAAGCCCGGTCCCGGCCAGCACACAACCGGCCAGCATGGTCAGCCAACTGGCCTGCTCGACGCTGCTGCCCCATTTCATTAACAAAAAGCCCAGGCCGATGGTGAACAAACCCACGGGGATCACCCTTTCGGCGCGGTAGCGCAGCGCCAGACGTTCGCCAAATGGCGGCACCACCAGCGTCGGCAAGGTGTACGCCAGCAGGGCCAAGCCGGTCCCCACACTGCTGTAGCCAAGGCTGTTTTGAAAGTACAACGGTAGGTAGATCATAAAAGGCCAAAAACTGAAGTTCATCGCCGCAGCGCCAATCAGCGCGCCCGAAAAACGCCGAATACGCAGGACCGAAAAGTCGAACATCGCATCGCTGCGACGGCGCTGCGACCCTACAAACACCGCAAAACTCAGCACCGCCGCGAGCAAGCTGAACAGGGCCTCGCGGGTGCCAAATCCGGTGACCGCACCTTGAGTCAAAAACCACGAAAGCCCCAGCACCGCCAATGACAACGACGTAATGCCCAGCACATCCAGACGCCGACGTTGCGGGTCTTTGGACTCGTCGACCCCGGCGATCACCAGCAGCAGCGCCAGCACAGCAATCGGTGCATGCACCAGAAACACCCACTCCCAACTCGACACGGCGACAATGCCCGCGCCAATGATCGGACCAAAGCCCAGGCCAATGCCGAAGACAATGCCCCACGCGCTGAAGGCTTTACCCCGTGCAGCCGCTGTCTGAAACCTGTGTGAGAGCACCGCCACCTGGCAGATCAACATCGCCCCTGCCGCCATGCCTTGCAGAAAACGGCTGGCAATCAGCACGTCATTGTCGGGTGCCAGGCCGCAGCTCAACGAGGTGATGCCGAACAACACCAGGCTGATCATAAACACGCGTTTACGCCCGTAACGATCCGCCAGTGTACCGATGGCCATCAGCACCATGGTGCAGGCGATGGTGTAGGCATTCATGATCCACTGCAAATCGCTGAAATTACTCTGCAGCTCTGCCTCAAGGGTAGGCAGGATGGCCGGTACGCTGGATATTTCGAGGCCAAACATCAGAGCTGCAATGCACACGGCAGCCAGGGTAAAAGCATCTTTTTGTTGGGGCGAGAACAGCATTGCGATCTTCCAGATCAAAGGGATAGGTACTGGCAAAGGCTCCATAAGGTATTGCTGCCAGCATCACCCGAGGTGTCTTCAGGCGACCGCGCGCATTCTGCGAGCAATTAAAAAATGACAAAAATGATTTAATTTCGTAGGTTTTATTAACTTTCATCATGAGTGGGCCAAATGGATTTCGACCCGGCGCTGTTGCGCGCCTTTATTGCAATCAAAGAAACCGGCAGCTTCACCCGTGCCGCAGAGCGGATGCACATCAGCCAATCGGCCATAAGCCATCAGATCCGGCGTCTCGAAGAACAGGCCGCAACCAAACTGCTGAGCCGCACCACCCGCAGTTTGACGCTGACCGAAGATGGCGAGGATTTTCTGCGTCACGCCGAATGCATCCTCAAGGCACAGGACGCGTTGATCCGCCGTTTTGCCACATCATCGGTGTCAGGTGCCGTGCGCTTTGGCCTGCCCGAGAACTTTATCGGTGATGGTTTGCCGCCCTTGCTGACGCGCTTTACCCGGCAATTCCCGGCCGTGCGCCTGGACGTCACGGTTTGCCCTTACCTTGACCTGCGCGCGCAGGTCGACACCGACAAGCTCGATCTGGCCGTGGTGCTGGCACTGCCGGGCAGCCCGCCGGGGGGCACGGTTTTGCGTGAAACTCACTTTGTCTGGGCGGCTGCGCACGACTTCGAGTTCTCAGGGGAGAACCCGCTACCGCTGGCCTTTGCCCCCATGCCTTGTGTACATCGGCAAGTGGCCATCGACGCGCTGCAAAACTCCGACGTGCAATGGCGGGTGGCGTTCACCTCACCCAGCCAGCAAGGCTTGCGCGCAGCGGTACTGGCCGGGCTGGCCGTGACCGCTTTGCCTTTGGGTGATCTGGAACCCGGCATGCGCGTGATTGACGGCCACTACGGCCTGCCAGCGTTGCCCGAAGCGGACTTCCGGCTTATCTGGAGCACCACCACCAAAACCCCGGCGGCCTGCGCATTCGGGCAATTGCTGATCGGTGAATGTGAATGACAGGCATCGCAGAAACAACCTGATCAAGCGCCTTCAAACTTGAACGGCGCTGCCACTTCAAAGCGACCCGACACTTCGCCAGAGAAGATGTTGCTCTGATTCGGCCCCAGATCGAGCTTTTTGACCTTGCCGGTGGCTTGGGACAGATCCAGTTTTTTCAGGTCCACCCAGAATGTATTCGGGGTGACGGCGGACTCAAAAAAGTACAGCCCCTGCTTGTGGTCGATAACCGAGCGCCAGCGGGTCGAGGAGATATTCGGCTCGCCGGGGGTAGTGATGCCGTAAGGCACCGACACGTTGCGGATCACGCTAAACACGCTGGCCAATGACAAACGCGCATCTTGATCCTTGGGCACCGCGTTCACGTAAAACGACGCACGGGCAAAGCGGTCCGCAGACCGGTTGGTGCCGGGCAACATGACCGTGCCGCCAATCGCCTGCCAGTAAGCGTTCATCGCCAACTGTGCCTCGAATGCCGGGGAGTTGGTCATCACCTGATACTTGCGGCTGTGGTGAATCACTTGCTTGCCGTCGATGTATTCAATGATCGCGCTGTCGCCCGAGGCATCAGACATCGACAGGTGCAGCGTGGCCAGTCGGCTTTCGCCCGGCACTTGCGCAGTCACTACATTGAATGGCTCGGTTTTGAGCACTTCAACGGCCTCGGCCACAGTGCTGAAGTTGTCCAGAACGTATTGCGCCCAAGCGGCAATGCTCAAGCCAGGTTTGTCCTTGTTGAACGGCGGATACTCCGACTCCACCAGCCACAAGACGTTGGCCGCGAGGCCCGCTTCATTGACCCCGTCGGTGGTGGAAATGTCGTAACCGCTGGCAATCAGGCTGCCGTACTTGGAGGTCCATTTGACGGACGAAGGCCCGACTTCACCCGTGCGCTGCATGCCCTTGGGAAACACCCACAGGTTGGTCGCGACGTCGGTTTTCCAGTCCATGGAACGGGCCGTGATCACGCTGTGATCGTCGCCCAGGTACACCAGTCGGGTGCACGCCTGAGCCAATGGCAGTGATAAAACAAACCCTGATACCGCCAGTACCAGCGCTTTGAGAACAGGCTTTTTCATTCCGTTGATCCTTGCAAAAACAGATTAGAAACGCATGGACAAGCCCAACACCGGGCCGCGCTGAGTCACATCGTATTTAAAGGTGTTGCCGGTAAAATCCCGACTTTTGTATTCCTGCGCCAGCACCCGATAACCGACCCGCACAATCGTCGGGTTTTCGAACAGGTACAGGCGGTAGCCGAGGTAAGCCTGGGCGTTGTAGGTCTTTTTCGATGAAGTATCAAACCCGCCGGTGTCCGCCGCGCCAGACAGCGTCCAGCGATCGGTCAGGTCGGCCTGCATGCGCAGCCCTACAAATGGGTCGGTCCACTCGGATTTTTTCTTGGTGCTGTAGCCCACCGGGTCGATCTCGACCTTGGTCGACAGCTTGGTCCAGCGCAGCCCCGCCGTGGGCTCGACCCGCCAGCTACGTGGCTCGCCAAACACATTGTTGCCGCCTAAAGCGTATTCATACACCCGGTAATACACGCCCCCGGCCAAAGTGCTCTGAGTGATGTCCAGGCCGATTTTCTGGCCGTAGGCACGTTCAGACTGGCTAGTCTTGGCGTAGACGCCGTCCAGGTAAAAGCCCAGTTTGCGGTTGGTGACTTCCAGGTTGCCCATAAAGACCCGGTTGAGATTATTGAAAATCTCGCGAAAGCCAACATCCGCCTTGGCATCAACCCCGCCAAACGCGACCTGACCATTCATGGCCGGGGCCCAGACAAAAGGGCTGACCAACACCAGCCATTTATCTTTATCAGCCCTGGATTTGCCCTGAGAATCGTCGGCATTTGCCGTCGTGTAAACGCCCATTAAAGGCCAGGCAATGCACATCATTCTGAACATCTGCTTAGCCGCAACTAGCCTCAGTGTCATCGCTTTCGTCTTCCTGACTGCAAGTTCTAAATTTCTGACCACTGTGTATAGCACAGCCATCCTGAACCGCTAATGCATGCCCGCGAAAACCTGGAGCGAGTATGCTAGCGGTCTTTAAATCATCGCCCAGCCGCTATTTAACCAGGCGTTTTTCCTTGGACGGCCGATAGCCAAAGTAGGCGCTGTAGCATTTGCTGAAATGACTGGGCGATACAAATCCGCACGCCACCAGCACATCAACCTGGGACAGTTCGGTGTGTTGCAGCAAGCGGCGCGCTTCGGTAATGCGCAACTCCATGTAATAACGCTGTGGCGTGGTGCCCAGCTGTTCCTTGAACAATCGCTCAAGCTGGCGACGCGAGCGGCCTGCGTATACCGCCAACTGTTCCAGTTCCAGCGGCTCTTCAAGGTTGGCATCCATCAGTTTCAACACTTCACGCAAGGGCGCGCTGACGCTGATTTTTTCGGTGGGTTTGATACGTCGATAACGCGACTCTTCAAACGCCAGAATGTCCTCGACCCCTTCGACCAGCGCTTTGTCATGCAAGCTCTTGATCCATGCAAGGGCCATCTGAATCGCCCCCGAGGGGCTGGAGGCCGTGAGCCGGTCGCGGTCAATCACATAAGGCTCGCTGGTCACATGCGCCGTTTTGGACACTTCGGCTAACGCCGGGCGATGCTCAGGGTGAATCGCACACCGATAGCCCTCCAGCAACCCCGCACTGCCAAGAAACCAGGCGCCATTCCACAACCCGGCCAGGGTAATGCCCTGTTGCGCAGCGGTTTTAAGCACGTGGGTAAACGCCTCATCGCTGTTCAGTTCAGTGCGGTAGCCGCCACACACCACCAGCACATCAAGCGCGTTGAGCTGCGACACATCAAGCTGCGAATCGGGCCGGATCACCAGCCCCAGGTCACTGACCACCTCGCCTTGCGCCAGACCGAAAGTCTGGGTGGCAAACAACCCTGGACGCAACAAGTTGGCGGTGATCAGGGCATCCAGCGCCTGGGTAAACGCAGGCAAAGAAAAGTGCTCAAGCAGGACAAAACCCACGCGCACCGTTGGCCGGTCCAGACCCGGGTTTTCGGTTAGATAACGCAGGTTCTTGCCTTTAAGGCCTGCACTGAATTGACGACGCTCAATCACGATTCGATCCATCTGGTCAGGTTAACGAACAGCCGCATGTACCGGGCCGATCATACCTGCACAGGTATCGATTATCAGAACAATGCTGACTTCACCCGTGAAGGGTGAATGCCTGCATTCGCCAAGCACCACACGTCAACGCCGATGTGCCAACGAACGCACCATCCGGTCGCCCAGGCTTTGCACGCTCTGCACCAGAACCACCAGCACGATGACGGTGACCACCATCACCTGGTTGTTGAAGCGTTGATAGCCGTAGCGAATGGCCAAATCACCCAGCCCTCCGCCGCCAATAACCCCGGCCATGGATGAAAAGCCAATCAGCATGACCAGGGTCAAGGTCACGCCCGCCACTAACGCCGGCAAGGCTTCGGGCAGCAGCACTTTAAAGATCACATCACGCAGATCACCGCCCATGGCGAGGATCGCTTCGATGCGGCCCTTGTCGACTTCGTCAAGGGCGTTTTCGACAATTCGCGCAAAGAACGGGAACGCGCCAATGGTGATGGGCACCACCGCCGCCGTGCTGCCCAACGTGGTACCGACAATAAGCCGGGTCAGCGGGATCAAGGCGATGAGCATGACCACGAACGGCAATGAACGCCCGAGGTTGACCAGCCCGCCCAGGCTTTTATGCAATTGCGGCATCGGATAAATGCCGCCACTGCGACTGATAAACAGCAATACCCCCAAAGGCAGGCCGATCAGCAGGGTAAACAGCCCCGCCAGCAGCACCATGTACAGGGTCTCTCCGGTGGCATTGAACACCAGTTGCAAAATCTCGTTCCAATCGATGGTTCGGTTCATGTGCGTTCTACCCTGACGCCGCGCTGTTTAAGAAAGTCCACGACCTGGGTCAACTTCAGTTCGCTGCCTGGCTGACGCAAGGCCACGCGCAAACGGCCCACATTTTGCCCGCCAACCGACTCAACCCCTTGGGCCAGTAAGTCCACTGCGACACCGTGCTGGCGAGTCAATTCGCTGAGTACTGGCGTGGCCAGCAGCGAGTCAAAAAAGCTCAGTTCCAGTACCTGGGCGTCACTGCCCAGCGCGGTGCTGTAGCCCGGTAACAAGGAGCGACCGAGTACAGAGTCGGGGTTGGCCAACAACTGAGCAATCGGCCCCGCCTCGACCAGACGACCATTGGCCAGTGAAGCCGCGTGGTCACAAATGGACTTGACCACGTCAAGCTCGTGGGTGATCAGAACGATGGTCAGCCCCAACTGGCGATTGATGTCGCGCAGCAGTTCGAGAATCGAGGCTGTGGTTTCCGGGTCGAGGGCGCTGGTTGCTTCATCAGAAAGCAGGTAAGCAGGCCGCGCGGCCAAGGCCCGGGCGATGCCCACCCGCTGCTTTTGCCCGCCGGACAACTGCGACGGGAACGCCAGTGCCTTGTCGCTCAAGCCTACCAGCTCCAACAACTCCAGCACCCGCGCCTGACGCTGCGCTTTACTGACCTTGGCAATTTCCAGAGGCACGGCGATGTTGTCAAAAACATTACGCGAGTGCAGCAGGTTGAAGCCCTGAAAGATCATGCCGATGCGTTGCCGTTGCAGGCGCAATTCACGATCTGACAACGCTGTCAGGTCTGCGCCGTCCAGCACAATACGCCCGGCACTGGGCCGTTCGAGCAGGTTGAGACAGCGCAGCAGCGTCGATTTACCCGCCCCGCTACGCCCAAGAATCCCGTAGATGGCACCGTCTGGAATGCACAATGACACTTGATCCAGTGAAGGCGCCTGCCCCGGTACGTACGTCTTGCTCAACTGCTCGATGCTGATCATGGTTGGGCACCCACCTGGGTCACGGGCAACACCGAGCCGGTGTAGGAATCGGTAATAAACGTGGCCACCTCGGGCGACGTCAGGTCCTTGGCCAGGCGCTTGATGCGCGGGTCATCCAGCAACTTGGGGGTGGTCACCAGGACATTGGCGTACGGGTTGTGCTCGACCTTTTCAAGCCCCAAGGCGTCCTTGGCCGGCACCAGCCCGGCTTCCAGCGCGTAGTTGCCATTGATCACCGCCAGATCAAGATCGCCCAGCGCCCGTGGGATCTGCGCCGACTCGACTTCGAGGATTTTCAGTTGTTTGGGATTTTCAGCAATGTCCTTGGGGGTTGCCTGCTCTGCGGCGGGGTCGTTGAAACCGGGTTTGAGCTTGATCAGGCCGTTGTCTTGCAGCAGATACAGGGCACGGCTGAGGTTGGTCACGTTATTGGGCACGGCGACGGTGCCCTTGACCGGCACATCGGCGAAGCTTTTATGGCGCTGGGAATAAATGCCCAGTGGCTCGATGTGCACGGTCGCGGCCACGGCAAATTTTTGCCCTAGGGCCTGCTCCTGAGACTTCAAATACGGCAAGTGCTGGGTGTAGTTGGCATCAACATCACCGTGGGCCAGCAGCTCGTTGGCGTTGATGCCGCTGGTGAGTTCGATCACCTTGATCTTCAGTTCCGGGTCGATTTTGCGCACGTACTCCAGAATCTGCGCATGGGGCACCGGGTCTGCCGCTATCCGCAGGGTTTCCAGTGCCAATGCATCGTAAGACGTCAGCAAGCCGCCGAGCACCGCCAGGGTCAATCCTGTTTGCTTGAACATGGTCAAAATCCTTGATCGGGTGAGGAACTCAAGCGCTCAGCGCGTCGGGAATCAGTGCATCGGCGTAATAACGCTGTGCGACATCGGGGTGCGAACGCAGGCGACCCTTGAGGTAGTTCCAGCCCACATCCCGAAACAACGGGTTGTCCGGGTCGCTGGCAGGTCCACGGGCCTCGCGCAACAGCGCCGCAGGCAATGGATACAGCGGCACCACGGCATCCAGTCGGGCCCCAAGGAAGAACGCGATCGACAAACGCTCGCTGCCCTGGGCCGGTGACACCACACGGTGCACGGTGGCGCGCAGATAGCCATTAGTCGCCAGCTCGAGCAACTCGCCAATGTTCACCACCAAGGTGTTGGCCCGCGGCAGTGCGTCAATCCAGCGGCCCTCTTCAACCTCGACTTGCAAACCCGCCTGCTGGTCCTGCAACAGAAAACTCAGAAAGCCAGAATCCTTGTGTGCGCCAACCCCCTGGTTGCTGGCGTCTGCCGCCTGGCCCGGATAGCGAATCAACTTGATGTGCTCATTGGGTGTGTCGCCGTACAACTGATCAAAGGCGTGCTCGGGCAGCGACAGCGCCTGGGCAAACGCACGCAACAAACGCAAGGACATGGCGGTCATCGCCTGCTGCCATTCCAGCAGCAAGGGTTTCAGCTCGGGCAGCGCTTCGGGCCACTGGTTGGGGCCTTGCAGACGTGCCCAGAACGGGCTGTTCGGGTCAGTGGGCAGCACCGCCCGTTCAGCGCCAAGGTCAAACTGCTCGCGCAGATCGGGCTTGCCACGGGTGATCTCGGAAGCGGCGCGGTTGTAGCCGCGAAAGTGCGGGGAGTTGATCATCCCGACGGCCGCTTTATCGGCGTCGGGCAAGGCGAAGAATTGCCGAGAATGCTGTTGCACCTGGCTCAACAACTCGCTGTCGATGCCGTGCCCGGTCAAATAGAAAAAGCCAACGTCCCGTGCCGCGTTACGCAACTCCTCAAAAAAGCCCTGACGCTGCGCCACGGTGCCTTCAAGCAGCGACAAGTCGAGGACTGGCAAGGCGGTGATATCCCTTGTATGCGACATGCTTCACTCCCATGTGAATCAATGAAGATCGCGGACGATGCAACTGCCCTGCGTTTCATTAAAGCTAAACGATCTTAAAAATTACCATCCAATACCTTTTTAGAATTAGCTTAGGTAAAAACTCACCTTGTCTCACGATCTTTTAAAAGATCAAAAGATCGCGAGGCAAGCTCGCTCCTACGGAGTTTTTTTGCCTGAATAGGTGGACACGCTAAGTCCAAAATCGAATTAACAAATGAAAATTCAGTATTTATAGAAATAAGAACAACGGATTACTGTGGAGCCATTGAGTTGCCACTGCCCAAGGATCTGACCATGTCCGTATCTGCCAATGTGATTGATTTCGCCCTTTACCGAAAACGCCGTCAGGCACGTGCGGCGGCTGAGCTGATGTGGACTGCCTACGCAGCACGAGCCGGGATCGCCGTGTTTTTTGCCCCGCCGGTGAGCTCATCCAGTGATACCCGCCGGGCGTAACGTGGATGAATTACCTGCACACCGTTCCTGATCTGCCCGAACTCCATCCCCCCGCCAAAGACTGTAATAACGGCGACGATGACGCCATTGGCCAATGCGTCGCCCTCAACCTGCAACGCCTGCGCAGCAAGCGCTATTTGTCACTGGATGCACTGGCCCGCGCCAGCGGCGTGAGTCGGGCGATGCTGGCGCAGATTGAGTCCGGGCGCAGCGTGCCGTCGATCAAGGTGCTGTGCAAAATCGCCAAGGGGCTGAAAGTTTCGGTGGCCGCGTTTCTGGAAAACCGCGCGTTTGAAGGGGTCGAGCTGCTGCCGGCGCAACAGAGCAAGCGGCTGGTCAGTGCCAGTGGTGCGTTCACCAGCCGGGCGTTGTTCCCCTACGACAGGGCGCGCCAATCCGAGTTTTACGAGATTCGCCTCAAGCCATTGGGCGAAGAAGTGTCCGAGGGGCATGGCCCCGGCATTCAGGAGAACCTGGTGGTGGCCCAGGGAGTGGTAGAAGTCAGCGTTAACGAAGAACGTTATTTACTCTCTACCGGGGACTCGATCCTGTTCTATGCCGACCAGCCCCACCGCTATCGCAACCCGGCAGACAGCGAGGCCGTGGCGTTTCTGGTGATTACCTACCCGGAGCGCCTGGATTAAATGCAAAAAACCCGGACGGGGAACGTCCGGGTTTTTCACAAGCTTGCACCACCCGTAGCAGCTGACGAGCTTGGCGAGGCTGCGTCCAATTGCGCAGCGATTGCAAAGCCTGACGTTCTGGACCATTTACGACGACTGCGTCGCCGGACGTAGCCTCGCGGTGCTCGGCAACTGCTACGGGCGGGGTGTTACGGGTTGATGGGTTAGCAGGTGCAGCACATCATTGGCATGCCATTGCAGCTCATCATCATCGGCATGGCGCAGTCGTTCATCATTTTCATCATCAACATGCAGCAGTTGTTCATCATGTCCATGCTCATGCCGGGCATCGGCATCATCATGCAGGTCATGCAATCTGCTTCCATTTTGCATTCCATGACGCATTTCATCATCGGCATAGGCATGCCCATTGGCATCATCATCGGCATGTTCATGCTCGACATGCTGTTCATCATCGCCATGCCCTCTTCAGACATGCACATCATCGACATGTTGGCGCACTGCATCATCATCGGCATGCCGCAATTCATCATCATCGCCATCATTTCGGCGTTGTTTTTGAACATCGCCATGTCCATGCCCGCAGCTGGCTTCATGGTGCACTTCATGCCCTTGTCGGTCATTTCGCACTTCATGGTGGCCATCATCATCGGCATGCCCATCATCGGCATCATTGGCATGGAGGTGTTCATTGGCATTTGCATGGCGTTCATCATGTTCGAAACTCCGTAATCGACAGTCATGTAGAAATTCTGGGTTCGATTTTAGAGCGCCCCGAGGCCCGCGCAAGGTGACGGCCGAGCAGCAGAAATAGCCGTTGCACCGCCTGTTTACCCAAGCAATACAGCCTTTATCGCTGCCATTGCAGGTAAACACTTGTTGCAACTGCATTATCTGTCTGCTGCTACAGCGATACCGACGCAATAGATATTCATTCGAGGAATATCTAAAGACCTGAAAGAAATAAACGGTCTAACCAATGATCAATCAAGGCCAGACCGGTTCGCCCAGGTTGAGCATCAAGCGATTGGCCCAGGCAAAAATGGCAATAGCGTGGATCAAGTCGAGTATTTCACCGTCATTCAGGCCCTGTTCGCGCAATGCCAAGAGCCGCTCGGGCGGCAAGTCACCGGGGGCCAGGGTCAGGTCAATGGCAAACTGGACAATCGCCTGCTCCCGTGGCGTGGTGCCCGCCGTGTGCGGGTCGGCAAACACCTGGGCGATGGCGTCGTTGCGCTTGGCCAGTTGTTCGAACCGCTGGGCGTGCACCGAAGCGCAAAACACACACTGGTTGATTCGCGACACCACGGCGCTGGCCAGTTCGCGCTCGGCACGGGACAAACCGCCCGGCGCATACATGATCGCGTTGAAGGCCAATGAACGCTGACGCAGCACCTCAGGCTGGTGGATGAGCGTCAGGTAGTACTGCGACACTTTCGCCTGCGGGTGACTCTCTTCCAGCACCGCCTGCTGCGCGGGGCTGGCTTGCGCCGGATCAAGAATCGGCAGCCAGGCCTTCCAGCCCAAGGTGCGGTTGGTGAAGCCTTGAATATTCAGTGACTCGCTCATTGCGCTGGCTCCAGTGCTTGCAGTGCGCTAAGGCCCGCCGCCAGGCGCACTTGGTAGGAAATAAAGGCAATCAACTGCCCCAACGTGACCACGTCGATGGTCTCAAGGCCTGCGGCCAGCAATGCATTGAGCGCCTCGCGATCACCCTCGACCGGGTTGCGCACCAACGTGCGGGTAAAGCCCAGCATCGCCTGCAAGCGCGGCGATTGCAGTTCGGTCAATGCGTCCTTCTCGACTGCCGCCAGGGTTTGCGGGTCGGTCGCCAACAGGTGCAGCGGTTCGCGGTAATGCGCGGCCAAGGGTGCATGCGGGGTCAATCGGCACGCATACCAGGCCACCAGCAAACGCTCTTCCAGGCTGAGGTTGCCGGGCAAGTCGGCATCGAACAACGCCTCATAACTGCCTTGCGTGGCGCTGACCACTTTGCCCCTGGCCTGACGCAACTGTTGCACCGGGCCTCCGGCCGTGAGTAACAACCGATCCAGCAGATCGGGTGTGGCAGAACTGTTCATTGCAACTCCTTGGATTGCGCCCGGCGTGCCGCCACGGCGTTATGCAGAAAATCCCTGACGGCCTGCCACGATTGCTCATTGGCCTGGGCATTGGCTGAAGGTTCGCCGTCGTCGCTGTAGGTGGCGGGAATGTAGGGCAGCAAAATACTGTGCCCGGCCTGCGGGTAATCGTGCTGAGCCACCGGCCACGGGTGTTCGAACCGGGCAAGGCGCTGGCTGACCATCTGCCCGAAATGGCTGGATGGCCAGGCGGCATCGTCGCCTGCGGTGAGCAACAGCACCGGCCCGCGAATGTGCTCAACGGCGATCCGTGCCCGCTCCACGGCCTCTTCGTCTCGCAGCGCGGTATTCATCGACACGGCATTGCGCTGCCCGGCATCGCGGGCGGCCCATGAGGCATGCCGATTGTGGTTCCACAGATGCACCAAAGGCTGCCCGTTTAACAGCCAGGCCGGGCCATCGCGGCCAACGGCCGGGTCTGCCGCTGCTTGCCCGCCATGCACCAGCGCACTGGGCACGTAACCGATCACAGCGCTCACCGCGTCCGGGAACAGGCTGCCCAGCAAGAGCACCAGTTCACCGCCGCGCGACTGTCCGCTGAGGGCGATAAAGTCATGGGCCGGGGCCAGTTCACGGCGCATCCAGGCCAAGCCCTGCTGGAAGTACTCCAGCGGCGTATTGGAGATGTAATCCGACAGGCCCGGCGCCTTGAAGTAACCCAGCGCCAAGGCGCTGTAGCCGCGCGAGGCATACAGCGCGGCGCGGGCTTCGTTGATCCCGCCGCCAGAACCATTGAGCACCATCACGGCCGGGTGCGGACCTGCGCCTGCGGGCTCAAACAAGGTGCCGACTAGGCCATCCTCGCGGATCTCGCGGCGCGTCACGCCGGGGGCGGCAAGGCGCTGGGTCAGGGTGTGTTCCAGGTCGCTGCCTTGCAGCTGAATGCGGGTCAGCAGCGGCTCCAGCACGGCGTCCGCAAACACCGCCGAGCTGCGTCCCTGCTCGGGCCGCTGGCTCCACAACAGGCCCATGGCCGAAACACCAGCGTAATCGCCTGCCACCGGTGCGTCCTGCGCCAGGTCAACCCGGCCCTGGGCGTTGGCGATAAACGTCGCCGAACTGCGCCAGAGCAGCCCGTTGCCGCGCACAGTCTGGCTGGTCAAGGTCACCCGTGCGCCCGCTGCCAAGCCTTCCAGGACAATCTGCCGGGGCTCATCGAGCAAGCCGTCGGCCGGGGTGATATGCAGGTGCGCCATTACTTTTTTTCCTCGGTGACCATCATCGCCGTGGTCCGGTCACTGAGCCATGGCTCGACCCGCAGCCCTTTACGCGCCGCCCAGATGTTCTGGTAATGAAACAGCGGCAACACGCCCACGTCGTCGGTCACAAGCTTGACTGACTCGCGCAAAATGGCCTCGCGCTTGCTGTCGTCAAACTCGGCCGAGGCCTGTTGCAATGCCTGGTCCACCAGCGGATTGCTGTAGCGCCCCCAGTTCGATGAGCCCAGGCCTTTGTTGGCGTCGGCCGTGGCCAGCACGTTGGCCAGCCCGTAGCTGGCCTCGCCAGTGCCGTTGCCCCAGGCGATCACCGTGACGGCGTATTCGTTTTTGTTGGCGCGGCTGGCGTAGACCGACCACGGCACCACTTGCAGATCAACCTTGACCCCGATGCGCGCCCAGAACTGCGCCACGGCTTGCAGGGTTTCCGGGGCCAGCGGGTAGCGATCACCCGGCACGTGCACGGTCAGTTGGAAGCCGTCAGGGTAGCCCGCCTCGGCCAGCAGTTTTTTTGCCTGCGCCGGGTCATTGGCGATGTCTGTAACCGCCGGGTTGTAGCCGAAGGTGTTGGCCGGCATCCACTGGTTGGCCGGGGTCACGGTGTTTTGCAAAATGCGCTCAGCAATTGCCTTGCGGTTGATCGCCAGCGACAGCGCCTGGCGGACCCGCACATCACGCAGCGGGTTTTGCGCCAGCGGCTGGCCCGCATTGTCGCGAATAAACTCGTTGGGACCAGGGCGGAAGCTCGGCTGAATCAGCAACGCGCGCAAGCCGGGATAGGCAAAGACGCTGACACTCGGGGTGGCGCTGAGTTTTTTCACGTCCGAGGGCGACACCTTGTCGATCACGTCCACGTCCCCCGCCAGCAAGGCGGCCGTGCGGCTGGCCGGGTTGGCGATGTAACGGTAATCAACCGTGTCCCACGTCGCAGGCTTGCCCCAGTAGCCGGTGTTGCGCTCAAACAGGGTGCGGTCGCCCTGGGCATTGGAGACCAGCCGATACGGCCCGGTGCCGGTCATCGCCTTGCCGCTGTTGTAGTCGGCGGTGCTTGACTGTTCACCGACATGCCGGCTGACGATGTAAATCGAGTCGATGTTTTGCAACAGCAATGGATTGGGTTCAGACGTCTTGACCCGCAAGGTGTAAGGGTCAGGGACGCTCACCGACTCGACCGTGCGCAGCGAACTGGAATACGGCGCCACGCTGCCGGGAACGTTACGCGCCCGTTGCAGGGAATACACCAGGTCATCGGCGGTCAGCGGCTGGCCATCCTGCCATTTGACGTCCTTGCGCAGGTAGAACTCCCACGTGGTGGCATCCACGGTTTTCCAGCTTTCAGCCAGCCCCGGCAGGGTCTTGTCGTCGCGACGTTCCAGCAGCGACTCAAACACATGCAGCGCCAGCGAACGGTCACCGGCGTGGTTGTTCAATTGCGGATCCAGCGACGACACCGGATCGGCGTAAGCAATGCGCAGGGATTGGGCATTGGCCCCCGCCGCGCCGGTCAACAGTGCAGCGGTCAGTAACGTAAGCAGCAGCGGTTTCATGGCAGGTATCCGAAGGTTCAAGAAACAAGGTTGAGATGGCAGGCGCTGAGGTGCCCCGGCGACACTTCACGCAGCGTCGGCGCCTGTTCGCGGCAACGTTGGCTGGCGTGCGGGCAGCGCGGATGAAAGTGGCAACCGGACGGCGGATTCAGCGGGCTGGGCATTTCGCCGCGAATGGCCTGGTACTGGCTGCGGCGCAGCTCGAAACGCGGGATCTGCGCCAGCAATGCCTGGGTGTACGGGTGGTTGGCGCGGCTGAACAGTTCATCCACCGTGGCCGACTCCACCACCCGCCCCAAGTACATCACCACCACCCGGTCACACAGGTGCTCGACCACGCCCAAGTCATGGCTGATAAACAGGTACGTCAGGCCCAGTTGCTCGCGCAGGTCCATAAACAGGTTGAGGATCTGCGCCTGAATCGACACGTCCAGCGCCGCCACCGACTCATCGCACACCAGCAACTCAGGCTGCACCGCCAGGGCCCGGGCAATGCCGATGCGCTGGCGCTGGCCGCCACTGAACTGATGCGGGTAGCGCTGACGCAGATCCGGGCTTAACCCGGCACGGCGCAGTTGCGCACTGACGTAGTCGTCAAAATCGCTGCGGCTGGTCAGGCCCTGGCGCAAGGCGCCCTCACCGACAATGCGGTCAACCCGCAAGCGTGGATTGAGGCTGGCGTAAGGGTCCTGAAAGATCATTTGCACCTTGAGCCGCGCACCTGCACTCAAGGACTCATAGGGCTGCCCCTCGACATTGACGCTGCCGCTGGAGGCTGGCAGCAGGCCCGCAACCATGCGCCCCAATGTCGACTTGCCGCAGCCGGACTCACCCACCAGCCCCACCACTTCGCCACGGGCGATGTGCAGATCGACGTTGTCCACGGCGCGGGTCAAGGGCCGTGGCTGGCTCAAGCCCAAGCGTCGCAGCAGGCCACCTGGGGCCTGGCCAAACTGCTTGCTGACCTGGCGAAGTTCGATCAAAGGCACGGATTCATTGGCCATGGGCAGCTCCAGCTTCATAGACGGCGGGATGAAAGCAGCGCAGGCTGCGCCCCGGTTCAATTTCAACGGCGGGTGGCAATTCGCTGCACGCGCTGCTGGCCCGGCTGCAACGCTGGGCAAAGGCGCAACCGGCGGGCATCGACAACAGGTTGGGGGCCATGCCGGGGATCTGCCGCAGGCGTTGCCCGCGCTGATTGCGGCTCGGCAGACTGTCGATCAGGCCTTGGGTGTACGGGTGCAGCGGGCGGTCGAGCACCGCATCGACACTGCCCTGCTCGACAATGCGCCCCGCGTACATCACCGCCACTTGATCGGCCAGCCCGGCCACCACCGACAGGTCATGGGTGATCCAGATCAGTGACGTGCCCTGCTCGCGTACCAGCTTCTGCACCTCGCCCAGGATTTGCGCCTGAATGGTCACATCCAGCGCGGTGGTCGGTTCGTCAGCGATGATCAGGTCCGGGCGGTGCAGCAAGGCAATCGCAATAGCGACCCGCTGGCGCATGCCGCCAGACAACTGATGCGGGTAGGCGCGCAGGCGTTCTTCGGGGCTGGCGATGCCCATCGACGCCAAGGTGTCACAGGCGTGCTGACGCGCTTCGCGGCGGCTCATCGGGCTGTGTGCGCGCACCGCCTCGATCATTTGCGCATCGATGCGCAGTACCGGGTTGAGGGTCATCATCGGGTCTTGAAAAATCATTGCGATCCGATTGCCCTGCAAATGGCGCAGCTCTTTGGCCGACAACCGGGTCAGGTCGCGGCCCTGAAAGATGATCTCTCCGCCGCTGATTCGCCCCGGAGCATCCACCAGCCCGAGGATCGAAAAACCGGTCACCGACTTGCCCGAACCCGACTCGCCCACCAGGCCCAGAATCTGCCCCGGCTGCAAGCGCAAGGACACCTCGCGCACGGCGGGCAGCACGCCGTCACGGGTATGGAAAGAGGTCGACAGGTTGCGCACTTCAAGGGTCGCAGGCCGCACGTCTTGCTGGAAAGCATTCATCGTTGCAGCCTCGGGTTGAGTACATCACGCAGACGGTCGCCCACCAGATTGATCGCGACGATGGTCAACAGCAGCGCCAGACCGGGGAACACGCTGATCCAGTATTCGTCGCCGAGCATGAATTGAAAGCCGTTGGCAATCAGCAGGCCCAACGACGGCTCGGTAATCGGCACACCGAGGCCGAGAAACGACAGGGTCGCTTCCAGAGTGATGGCGCGGGCGATCTGCAAGGCGCCGATCACAATCAGCGGCGGCAGGCAGTTGGGCAGAATGTGCCCCACCAGAATCCGCCAGCGGCTGATGCCCTGCCCGCGTGCGGCCTCGACGTATTCGCGGCGGCTCTCGACCAGCGCCTGGCCCCGTGCCGTGCGGGCGTAATAGGCCCACTCCAGCAGCACCAGGGTCAGCATCACGTTGCCCACGCCCTTGCCCAGCCAGGCGAGGATCATCAGCGCCATGAGAATCCCCGGAAACGACAGCAGCAGGTCCACCAGACGCATCACTAACGCGTCGACCCAACCACCTGCATACGCCGAAATCAGCCCCAGCAGCGTCCCGATCACGGCCGCGATCAAGGCCGAGCCCACGCCCACCAGCAAGCTGATGCGCAAGCCATAGACAATCGCCGAATACAGATCACGGCCCTGCCCGTCCGTGCCCAGCCAATAGGTGTAAGCCCCCTCGGCGCTGTGCGCTCCGGGCGCCAAGCGCGCATCGAGAACGTCCAGTTGCATCAGGTCATAAGGGTTTTGCGGGGTGATCCAGGGCGCAAACAGCGCGGCCAGGGTGATCGAGAGCAAAATCAGCAGGCCGACCATCGCCAAAGGCGAGCGGATAAAATCCAGCGCACCGCGTTGCCACAACGATTCGACGCGCAACACGCGCGGCGGGTTTTGCAGGGCAGTCATTGCGCACCTTCCAGACGGACACGCGGGTCCAACACGCGATACAACACATCCACCAGCAGATTGAGGCTCACAAAAATCACCACTACGACCAGCAGGTACGCCACCACCACCGGCCGGTCGAGGTTGTTGATGCTGTCCAGAATCAGCTTGCCGGCACCGGGCCAGGCAAAGATGGTTTCGGTGACCACCGCGTAGGCGATGGTCGAGCCCAACTCCAGCCCCAACACGGTGACCAGCGGGATCAAGGTATTGCGCAGCACGTGCATCACAATCACCCGCCTGGGCGACAAGCCTTTGGCCCGGGCGAATTTAACGAAGTCCTGGGGGAGGATTTCACGCACCCCGGCGCGGGTCAGGCGCAGCACCAGCGAGACTTTGAATAGCGCCAGGTTCAACGCGGGCAGCAACAAATGCTGCCAGCCATTGAGGGTCAGCCATGACCACTGAATGCCAAACAATTCCCGCGTCTCGCCACGGCCACTGGCGGGCAACCAGCCCAGGTGCACCGAGAACAGCAGAATCAGCATCAAAGCGACCCAAAAAGCCGGCAACGAAAACCCGATAATGCTGCCCGCCATCATCAGCCTCGCCGCTTTGCTGTCCGGGTACAACCCGGCAAACAGGCCCAGCGGCACGCCGATGACGATGGCCATTAACAAGGCACTGAACGCCAGTTCGAAGGTCGCGGGCAGGCGCTGCAGAATCAGTTGCAGGGCGTCTTCGTGATAGACATAACTCTTGCCCAGATGCCCGTGCACAATCCCGCTGAGAAAATTCAGGTACTGCTGCCACAGCGGCTGATCCAGGCCCAGCCGGGCAATCGCTTGCAAGCGCTCGGCCTGATTGAGGTCTTCACCGATCAGAATGTCCACCGGGTTGCCGATGGCATTGAGCCCGACGAACACAATCAGGGTCATCAGCAGCATCACCAGCAAGGCTTGCCCCAGCCGCCGCAACAACCATCCGGTCATGTGCGCAACTCCTGAGCGCGCAGGATGCCCGGCTGCCATTCATCGCCCTTCAATTCCGGCTCGGCATAGGCTTGCATCGCCTCGAAATGCAGCTCGATATCGTCGTTGAACAATTGCCCGGCCAACCCTTGAGCCATGCGCTTGGCGCCTTCGCTGATGGCCGGAATATCACCGGACACACCGCCGTAAGTCAGCGCTGCCGGGTAACTGAAGCAATGCACGCGGTCCAGCCCCGGACAGGTGCCAGGCACACGCTCGAGAAATTCGAATAACGGCCCCAGGTCGGGCAACTGCGACAACTCATTATCTTCTTGCCCGGCCGGTGCGCTGTAACGGTCGCTCCACAGTTTGATGTGCGGGGCAAACGGCGAGAACTCCGGGCGCAGCGCCCAGTTGCTGCGAAAACCGGTGGCAAACACCAGAAAGTCGTAGTGCAAATGGGCGGTCGGCGTTTGCAGCAACAGGCTGCCATCGGCTTGCACCGCCACCGATTCAACCGGGCTGCCCAGCAAGAACCGCGCGTTGGCGTGCCGCGACACGCGCAACGTACTGCCCTGCGGCGGCGGCACTTGTTGCAGGTTGAGGTAGTGGCGGATGCTCCATTTCCAGTCATCCGGCAGGCGCCAGTAACCGTGGGTCATGCCCGGGCTACCGGCACCTTTGCCCTTGTTGATACGGGGTAAATCCTTGCGCCGGACCAGCACGTCCACCGACCGGGCGCCCGCCTCCAGCGCAGTACCGGCAGCGTCCATGGCCGAGGCGCCGCCGCCGATCACCGCCACGCGCTTGCCGACAAACCAGTGGTCCTGCAAACCGTCAGCCGAGTGCGCCCAGTATTCACGGGGCAGCGCATCAGCCACTGCTGGCACCCAAGGCCCGCCCAAACCATCGCGACCGGTGGCCAGCACCACGTGCCGGGCCGAGACGTTGAGGGCTTGCCCGTCGGCATCAATACTCAGTTCGACGCAGCCGTCCGCCCTCGGTTGCACCCGTGTCACGCGGTGACGGTTACGCACATCCAGGCGTAGCACATGCCGATACCAGCGCAAATACTCAGCCCATTGCAGGCGCGGAATCTTGTCCAGTTGCTCCCACGCGGCCAGGCCGAACTGGGCTTCAAACCAGGCCCGAAAGGTCAAGGCCGGCAAACCCAATGCAGGGCCGCTCAATTGCTTGGGCGAGCGCAGGGTCTGCATGCGTGCCGTGGTCGCCCACGGCCCTTCAAAGCCTTCTTCGGACTGGTCGAACACCACCGCCTTCACCCCCAGATGACGCAACTCGGTTGCCAGCGCCAACCCGGCCATCCCCCCGCCAATCACGGCCACTTCAAGCAGCAACTGGCCTTCTTGATGACGAGGTTTGACCCACGGCTGAGCCGGTAAATCGAGCCACTGCAAATCCTCGCGCAGGCGCGCTTCGAGGGCTGGCAGGCCAATGGGAGCTGTGGTGTGGGGCATTGTCGGTATCTCTATTAAAGTCATGAACGCTTCGCAGGATCTGCCGCAGACTGCGGCAGATCCTGCGAAGGGCGGGCCAGGCTTTGGCCCCGGGTTTAAAAATCGATGTTCAGACGGCCGTAGTAAAACGCCCCGTAAGAGCCAAACGGTGAGATCGACGAGTAGTACGAGCCACCGGAGACATCAATGATCTGGTGCTTGTCCGGGTACACGTTGAACACGTTGTCGGCCCCCACAGACACGGTGATGTTGTCGGTCAGGGCGTAGTTCACGTCGACATCGGTGATCCACTTGGCGCTGAAGGTTTCGTCAATGCCGCTGGTGCCGCTGCCCAGGCGCTTGACCTTGCCGTAACGGGTGCTGCGCAGGCCAATGTCCCAGTCGCTGACTTGCCAGTTCACACCGACGATGTACTTGCTCTTGGGCACCAGGTCGGTCACACCGCCCAGCTCCGTGCGCTCAAAACGCGACAGGCCGAGGCTTTGCAACTGGCCGGGATTGGCCTTGAGGTCGGTAATGGTGGCTTTGTTCCAGTTCGCCCCCAAGTTCCAGCGCAAACGTCCGTAACGGTCCAGGTGCTGGGTGTAGTCGGCCACCAGATCCAGGCCCTTGGTGCGGGTGTCAAAGGCGTTGGCGTAGTACTGCACCTGCTGCACATGGGAGAAACCATTGGCCGCGAGGATCTTGTCGACTGCCGGGCCTGACAGCGGGCTGATCAGTGCAATACGGTCTTGCAGGTCAATCAGGTAGGCATCCAATGCGATGTTGAGGTTCTGCACCGGGCTCCAGGTCAGGCCCGCCGAGATGCTTTCAGACTTCACCGGGTCCAGGTCTTCAGCACCCAGCGCCCGGCCAATCGCCGAGTTGGGTTGCACACGCTTGATCATGATGTCCTGGGTTTCATTGCCCACGGTGCGACGGCCCAAGCCGGTCTTGGCGTAGCCCTGTTGCACCATCGACGGCGCAACAAAACCGGTGCTGATGGCACCTCGCGCAGCCAGCTCCGGGGTAAAGGCATAACGGGTCGACAGCTTGCCGGTCCAGGTATTGCCCGAGCTGTCGGTGTAATGTTCAAAACGCCCCGCGGCGCCGACAAACCACTTGTCCGTCACATCCAGCCCCAGGTCGACATAAGCGGCCGAGTTGCTGCGACGCAGATTGACTTCGTCCTCGGGCAGCAGCAAATAATTGCCCAGCGCACCGATGGCCGACAACTGCCCCGCCCGCGGGTGGCCTTGCGGGTAACGGTAACCGCCGTTGGCATAAGAGTCGGCGTCCCCGGACTCTGTGCGGTACTGCTCGAAACGGTATTCGAGGCCGGTGGCAAAGTTCAGCGGGTTGCGCGTGCCGATGTCCAGCTTGCGGTTGAGATCCAGGTTGGTCGTCCACTGGGTGAACGTGTTGGTCTGCAGGTCAAAGTGGCGCGGGCTGTCCGGGCCCAACGACGGGTTGAGGTTGTTTTTGGTGCTTTGCTTCTGCCGGTTAGAGCCGTATGAGGTGCTCAAGTCCCAGCCCCAGCCCGCCAAATCATCGCCACGGGCACCGAACACGCTTTGGTAGTCAAAGCTGTCAAAGGTAAAGTCCGGGGCCACGCCATCCGGGTACAGCTCGTTGATGATGGTGTTGCCGTTGGGGCGACGATAAGCGATAGACACCAGCGCATCCTGCTGGCCGACCGTGCTGAAGGAGTACAGCGAGATCGAATCGTTAAGCGGCAACTCGGCGTTGTACGACACGTTGAGCTGCTCGATCTCCGGCAGGCCACCGCCATAGGTGCGCTTGTCGATGGTATTTTCACGCGGGTCAGGCTGGCCGTTCACCGGGTAGTAAAAACTGCCGGTGGCCACCCCGGAACGTTTGGTGCTGTCTTGCTTTTTGGCATCCAGGGCGAAGTTGAAAAAGCCGTCATTGGGCAGCGGCAAACCGATATCGAAGGTCTGCTGATAGGTCTCACCGTTGGAGCCCACCCCGCTGTGATAATGCGAACGACGCCCGGCCATAGTGCTGGCGCTGCCACCGCTGCTGTTGGACTTGAGGATGATATTGATCACCCCGGCAATGGCGTCCGAACCGTATTGCGCTGCCGCACCGTCGCGCAGCACTTCCACGCGGTCGATGGCGCTGATGGGGATCAGGTCCAGATCGGCCGGGTTCCAGCCTTCGGACAGCACCGAGTTTTCCGAGGCAACCGAACCGCCATGGCGGCGCTTGCCATTGACCAGCACCAGCACATAGCCGCCACCCAGACCGCGCAAACCGGCCGAGCGGGCCACGTTGCTGTAGGCGCCGCCGGTCACCTTGGCCACGTTGAACGAAGGCAGGGTTTGCGCCAGGGCATCGCGCAAACTGGTACTCGCACCTTGCTTGAGCAGTTCCTGGCCGCTGATCACATCGATCGGCACGGCACTTTCAGCCACCGTGCGCTGAGTACCGCGGTTACCGACCGAAACCACGGTTTGCATGAGCGGCTCCGTTTTAGCGTGAGCCTTGTCGTCATCTTCTTGTGCCGCTACCGGTCCACTGACCAGGCACAGGCCGGTCAGCGCGAGGGCTGCCGGGGTAAAAAGTGAAGCCGATGAAGCGCCGGATTGCATATGCAAACTCCCCGATAAATCGCCAAAAAAGTTAAAACACGTCTTGCGGCGATTTGCCGAGGTCGGCTGGATGCCCGCGAAGCTGAAGGTCTGTGTTGGCAGCCTTCAATTCATTTTCATGATTCATTAGCGCATTGAATGCGGCAAATGAATACTAAGGAGCAGCGGTTATTCCATCAACTGGCAAAAAAGGATATGGATATTACTTTTCAGAATAAAAATTGTAGGAGCGAGCTTGCCTCGCGATCTTTTGACCTTCTAAAAGATCGCGAGGCAAGCTCGCTCCTATGTATGGACTCGCCCCCCACTGTCAACCCGCTTTTGCCCACTGACACCCGGCTGCATCTATGTATAAGGCCTATTCTAGGAAGC
>Ga0302347_1000229_pt1 | contig 101441 bp, 91 predicted proteins | sample PhyWR1_FD_202178 | JGI IMG/M metagenome (GOLD analysis project Ga0302347, IMG submission 202178) | Leaf surface microbial communities from wheat plants in UC Gill Tract Community Farm, Albany, California, United States - DLSL W.R1 (v2)... | ecosystem: Host-associated > Plants > Phyllosphere >... | reverse complement strand
ATTTTTGTGGTATTTATCGCGAGTCATATTCTCTCGTTCCTGTCATGGAACTTTACCGTGCTAATTATCAGTCGTATTGGCGTAGCTTTTGCGCATGCTATCTTCTGGTCTATTACCGCATCACTCGCCCTGCGTATGGCTCCAGCAGGCAAAAAAGCTCAGGCCTTAAGTATAATCGCCACCGGTACGGCGCTGGCAATGGTACTGGGTTTACCCCTTGGGCGTATTGTCGGGCAGTACTTTAGCTGGCGTACCACGTTTCTGGGTATCGGGATCATCGCGACCCTGACCCTGATTTGCCTGACACGTCTGCTGCCTAAACTGCCGAGTGAACACTCAGGCTCGCTGGCAAGTTTGCCGGTACTGATTCGCCGTCCGGCTTTGATGAGTCTTTATTTGCTGATAGCAATAGTGGTAACCGGGCATTATACCGCTTATAGCTATATCGAACCTTTCGTGCAAAATATTGCCGGGCTGAGTGCAAACTTTGCCACCTTGTTATTACTGATCCTTGGAGCAGCTGGCATTATAGGCAGTATTGTGTTTGGTAAACTGGGTAATAAATATGCCTCGCATCTGTTAACCAGTGCGATTGGTTTACTGTTGATCTGCCTGGTGTCATTACTTCCAGCAACGGTTGGCGAAGCCCCTCTGATGGTGCTGTGTATATTCTGGGGTATTGCGGTGATGGTCATTACCCTTACCGTACAGGTACAAGTGCTCTCCATGGCATCGGATGCCACTGATGTTGCGATGTCACTATTTTCCGGTATTTTTAATATAGGTATTGGAGCGGGTGCGCTACTAGGTAACCAGGTTAGCCTGCATTTATCTATGGCAGATATTGGTTTTGTTGGTGCCTTTCCGGTACTGGCAGCATTTATTCTGTCAGTTGTTATCTTCCGGCTCTGGTCCTCAAAGACAGCGCCACAACTGCAGGCGTAACATAACGAAAGTGTTTGTCTCCCTGGCACAGGGAGACAAACTAAATAAGGGGTATCAGGCAGGATAGGTTTTGATGATTTCAAGGATGCCGTTAATAATAAACTGAACCCCCATACAAACCAATAAGAAGCCCATCAGACGTGAAATCGCATCGATCCCGCCCTTACCGACAATACGCATAATTGACCCGGAACTTCGTAAACTTATCCACAAGATCAAACCAATAATCACAAAAATAAGTGGCGGCGCAATATCCAGTACCCAGGCAGGAAACTCATCACTCTGTCTGACTGTGGATGCTGAGCTGATTATCATCGCGATAGTGCCCGGTCCGGCAGTACTAGGCATCGCCAGCGGTACAAAAGCAATGTTAGTGTCTGGCTCGTCATGCTGTTCGTCCTGTGACGCACTGGAATGGGACGGTTTCGGTGCCGGGAACAACATTCGAAAACCGATAAACGCAACGATAAGACCACCAGCAACACGCAGTCCGGGAATAGAAATACCAAAGGTATTCATCACCACCTGACCGGCGTAATAGGCCACAACCATAATGACAAAAACGTTAATCGCTGTCATAAAAGCGATGCGATCGCGTTGCTGTTTATTCATGTTCCCAGCCAGGCCTAAGAACAACGCAATCGTTGTCAATGGATTAGCAAGGGGTAACAAGACGACCAATCCGAGACCTATTGCTCGAAATAATTCCATCATTTTATTTCCCTTTTAAGCGAGAGCTTTCAGTTTAACTCTGTGTTTTAGGTGCATTTTAACATCAATTTTAGCCTTTTAGCTATTTGTGGCATCTGGGTGTCCCCCTGATTGACATATAGTTTCATCCTGAATAGTATCTGACGTTACTAACTACTTGCCTGGGCAAACATTTTGAGTCGTGACAGTAACTGTGATTTATTTAACGAAATAATCCCTCTTGGCCGCTTGATTCATATGGTCAGCCAGCATGCAGAACGCTTGTTAAACGACGCGTTATGTACGCTGGATATTACTGCTGCTCAATTTAAAGTGCTGTGCTCTATTCATCATCAGGGCAGTCTTTCACCGGTAGAGTTGAAAAAGATCCTCTCGGTGGACCTGGGAGCATTAACTCGCATGCTTGACCGCCTGACTTGTAAAGGGTGGGTACTACGGGTCCCAAACCCTAAAGATAAACGCGGGATACTGATCAGTTTAACGCCAGAAGGAAAAGCTCTTTGTCAGCAATGCCATTGTACTGTGGGATTAAGCATGCATAACGAACTGACAAAAAATATGACCGTAGATGAAGTCGATACACTCTATAGATTACTTACAAAAATACTGCCGTAAACCTGCAAAGAGGTAGAATAATGTCCAGACAGAACAACGATACCATTACTATTCACAGTATTTTAGAGTGGATAGAAAATAATCTGCAAACGCCTCTCTCGCTGGAAAAAGTTTCGCAGCGTTCAGGCTATTCAAAATGGCACCTGCAACGGATGTTTAAGAAAGAGACCGGATACTCTCTGGGTCAATATATCCGTAACCGCAAACTGACAGAAATTGCGCTGAAACTGCAAGAAAGTAATGAACCGATTTTATATTTAGCTGAAAGCTATGGTTTCGAGTCACAACAGACCCTGACACGTACCTTTAAAAACTATTTTTCTGTGCCGCCCCATAAGTACCGTGTAGCCCGAATGGTTCAAGAAAAAAAATATATTCTACCGATTAATCAGTGTTGCAGTTAGGTCTCTGCTCTTGAATATCGAGTGGTATAACCTCAGCAAGAGTATGTGACCTGTCAGAACTAAATGTACAGGTCAGCCACTCTTTACTAAGGATATAAATAGCACGGCTACCCGTGCCAGAATAGTAAGCAAAACCCTGTAGAAAGATTCGTTCTACAATACCTTGCGATACTGAATAAATCCGGATTGAGTCGCAACACGGTCATACAATGCCTGAGCCACCGTATTATTCTCATGTGTATGCCAGTAGAGTCGGCTGCAGTTGTCAGCAAGAGCCTGAACCCGAACCGCTTCTATTAATGCCCGAGCCACACCCTTGCCTCTGGAACCTGGTGCAGTAAACAGGTCTTCAAGATAGCAATAGTGTGTCGCAGACCAAGTGCTGCGATGATAGACGATATGCGTAAAACCAAGCATAATGCCCTGCTCATCAAAAGCTGCGATACCGCTTATCGGCTCATCAGGATTTAGCAGACGACCCCATGTTAAAGCACTCAAGGACTCTGGTAATTCAGACTTATAGAAGGTCAAATAGCCCTGCCATAGCGTCTGCCATTGCTTAAGGTCTGCAACATTGAGTGAGCGCAGAGTCAAAGCACCGTCAGTAGAGCGCTGAGCCCCCAAGGTATCACGCAGTTTTGACAAGCTCACTTTTTGAATGCCCTGCTCCATATTATCTGGGGCCAGCCAGCCTTCAAATCCGACTTTTATCTGTGGCCATTCGCTGGCAATAATAGAAAACCAGGCGGTATCACGAGTTCGCTGCTTGTAAATCGCTGCATTACGGAACAAACCTTCATAGCGAAATCCGAGACGCAATGCCGCCCGACGAGAGGGTTCATTCAGGCTGTCACACTTCCACTCATAACGACGATAACCCAGAGTCTCGAAAACATATTTCATCAGTAAATAATGTGCTTCCGTTGCCTGAACAGAGCGTTGAAGTAAGGGGGAAAACACGACAAAACCTTCTTCAACCGTGCCATTTTCCGGATCAATACGCATCAGCGAGAGTGTGCCAACCGCTTGACCGCTGTCGTTATCAACCACCGCAAAATGAAAAGGATCCTGACTGCTGGCAGCCTGTTGTAAATAAGCGATAAACGCATCACGAGTGCTAAAAGGACCAATACTCAGATAGGTCCAGCCACTGTTATCCGGGGCTTGTTGCCAGGCCGCCCAAAGACTATCACCATGATGCGCTACGTCGAGTGCTTCCAGACGACAATAGCGTCCTTCAAGTATTACCCGTTGTGGCAAACCGCATGGCTGCCAGTTGGGCATCGGCAAACCGATGGGCTGTTGAAACTCATTGATAACACGTGACACTGTAACCTCCTTTAGTTCTCATTTTTTATGGTCATGGTTATTACTTGTCCGTAACCGTTATTCCGTAAGCGGATAAGATGAATGCATTTTCGGCAGCAGTTTCAGATTAGCGGGATATTCACCAGGAACACAGGCTTTCAGATGATGATAAAGCAGTAAGCTATTTTTGTGCGTCAAGGCCCCTTTCTGACAGACAAAATAGTAACTCTCTCCGGTCGCTATCGCCTCAGGAAAAGGCAGAGCTAATATTCCGCTATTGATGGCATTCAGGCTGAGCGCCACATCACCTATTGATACACCATGCCCGCTAATCGCCGCCAGATTACCTTGCTCAAGGGTATCAAACACGGTTCCACGAGTAATATTCAACCCGGGAAATTGCCCACTTTGTTTAAGCCAGCGCCGCCAGTCTCTGCCATCTGAAGAAGGGTGAATCAGTTCGCAGGCGGCTAAATTCTGTTGTGCTTGATTCATCAGGCCCGGTGAACAAATCGGTACCAGCCACTCGTCAAACAGATGATGACTTTCGGTATGTTCACCAAATTGACCGTTACCCAATAAAATCGCACAGTCATAAGGTTCCTTTGCGAAATCGACACTATCCGTATCCATCCAGACACTGGTGACTTGTACTTTCGGTGTTGAGTCTGACTCACGAAAGACACGTAATGTATCCAGTAACCAGCTGAGGGTCAGTGTAGAGGGTGCTTTAAGGCGTATTTCTTGTTGATGGCTACGGAATGCATCACAGGCCTGTTCAAGGTGACTGAATCCCTCTTCAAGTTGTGCCGCCAGTCTCCGCCCTGCCTGGGTTATTTCTACCCGAGGCCCTTTACGTATAAAGAGTTCGCAATCAAACCACTGTTCCAGAGTCCGAATATGACGACTAATAGCGCCTGGGGTAACGTTGAGCACCATTGCCGCTTTACTAAAAGAACTCATACGAGCGGCTGATTCAAAAGCCCGTAAAGCATATAACGGAGGAAGAGACATAATGACGTTCGCTGTTGAGTTTAACTCACATTGAAGCGCAGTTTTATCCGTTTTTCAACTGACCTTGATAGGGTAATAATTCTCTTACAGTCCCTTTTTTTAACCCGGCAAGCATCTCTCCGCCACAGGAATAGATTAAATGAATATCCCACTATTAAGCACTTACACCCTGGCAGTGTTGCTGCTGATTATGACCCCAGGCCCAGTAGTAGCACTGGTGACGAATGTTGCTGCAAGTATGGGGAGCCGTCGGGCTTTTTTAACCCTTATTGGTAGCAATGCGGCATCGTTAGTCTTGATGACGGTAGCTATTTTGATACTCAGTGGCATGATGTCGCTCAATGAGTTGAGTCTGGCCTTGCTAGGATTACCGGGTTCTCTCTATATCGGTTATATCGCACGGCAAGGTATTTTATCGCCTGCAAACACACCAGAACCCTTAGCGACACCCAAAAAGGGCATTTGGGGAGGCTTTATTACTGGATTGTCGAATCCTAAAGATATTCTGTTTTTTGTGGTTTTCTTCCCACAATTTATCTCTGTCACTGCGAGCTTTAGCGCCAGCATACTCATACTATCGCTGGTCTGGATAGTATTAGATTTTGCTGTGCTATCCTTCTATATTCTGGCAATTAAACGCTGGGTCGGCACCCGGCACCAGCGAGTCATCTCACGGTTTTCATCCTGGATACTGCTGATGATTGCCTGTGCAGGAGGTTTCTATAACGGCTGGGCTATTTTTAGCGCGCTAACCGCTTAAAGGATTTCGCCACCTTTAGTCAGCTGTTCACGTCGGGTGTCATCATCTTCTTTTGAAGACCGATGATGCCCGTTGCCTTTCTGAGCAATAGCAGTACGAAGCCGCTGTTGCTGAAGATAGCGATCCTCACGACTGAGTTGGTCATCATCGCTAAGGGCAATAAGTAAGGTATTCATTTCAATAATAACATGACGGCCAAGGGTCTCATCGACCTGAGAAATAATATCGTCCAGATGTGCCATGATTTACTCCTTATTAATATCTATCGTTATTATATACCCAAAATAATTCGTGTCCGTTTATTTCACTCTTACGCTCTCTACCCGGTAACAGTACCCACAGCCTATTTTCCTGCCGTCCGATCCATTCAATAGCCTGATAATTTGTCGATTTCATCATCTCTTTACCCGTTTGACTTAAGGAAGAATCGGTAAAATAGACATATTGAAGAGAGTTCTCGGTAGAGCTTTCAAAAGCAGGATGAATACAGTGACAAACTCATTATTGCGTAGCGGGTGTCCGGATGACTTTCTGACCCTGGGTGAAAATGGGCAGGCCATATTTGACTCTGCCTGGCAAATCCGTGAAACCTTACGTTTACGCAAACAACAGGCAGTCGCTGATGCGCTGGCCATTCCACAAATCAATGACAGTGGTAGTCGCATTGACTGGTACGCACCCAACGCAGGTCGTGTGACCAGCTGGGCTGCAGCCAGCGAAGAACAACGTATTTCTGCCTTACGCTATCTTGAACATTGTCAGACCAACGTTAATTTACTGAGTACTCAGTGTCTGCGAAGTGAAAAAACCGCCCTGCGTCTGTTCGGCTCACTGCTGGAAAAAGTATTAAAGTTCCCTGGCAGTCAGTATGTTTATCTGGTCGATGATAAGCCGGTCATTACGTTCTGGGGATTTGTTAATCACAATGAAGCCTCCCAGGATGATAGTCTGGCTTGTTTGCAGACCCGGACACCCCATGATAACTATACAGCGCTCGCTCCTCGAGTGCCTGAACCTGTTAGTGAAAAAGCTCGCGAACCTGAATCCGTCCCGACAACCACTCGCGCCCCTGACATTGCGGCCGTTTACTCTCTGGAAGCAGAGCCTGTCGTCACGCCAACAGATATCGTCGTTGCTCAGCCGCGTCGCCGCTGGGCGCCGGTTGTCATTCTCACGCTATTCATTGTTCTTACCAGTAGCGGATATTTGATTCTGCGGCCGCAATCGAACTCGAACGTGGAAGTTATTGCAACGACTGACGTTATTAAGCCAGTGGTTATCGAATCTCACCAGCAGCCACCTACTCCGTTCCTGGCAACCACCTTACCTTTAATGCTGGCTACCGTAACACCACCGACAGGGCCTGAAATCCCAGAACCCGTGGTCTCAGCCGAACCCACACCCAAAGGCGCATTAGTGCTCTCTGCGGATGAATTAAAGAAGGGTTCAACTCAGTTTCTCAATGGTACATGGCAGGTACGCGTTCAGTTTAGCGATCCTATCGCCGGTAAACCGCCTGCCTTGCGTTACCGCATCAGCAATAACAAAGGCACTGTCCGTCTGTTTAATAGCGACAATATAGCCTGTAAAGCACAGGTGTACTCTGGTCTCCACCAGTCGGGCACTTTAATGATCAAAAGCCGCGGCAATGCACGCTGTGACGATGGAACGCGTCATGTATTACCAGAAATTTCCTGTAAAGCAGGCATCAATGGAGTGGCTGAATGTCTCGGTCGCTACGAAGGTGACAACCTGGTGCCGGTCACCTTTCAAAAAGTGAGTAACTGATTATGCTGGCCACACTGTTTAATTATAAATCTGCCGAGACACTGATCGAAAACAGTGGTATTCAGTTTTTGGATTTCGGACTGACACCGCACTGGCACGATGCCCATGCCGGACGCTTTGTTCGCCAGACTGCAAATGGCCCTCTGCTACGGGTTAACTATGATGTTGTCCCCGGTAAATTCACTATTCCCGGAGAACAAGGTTCCGCTCCGGAAGTGGTGAAGCCTGAAAGTACCCTCTCCCTGGCTCATTCGTTACAGGTGCTGGATAAAGTCTGGTTGCCGTTACCTTTTCTGCGCATCAATGCTGCACATAGTTTTACCGGTGGACCAGACAACTGGGCACGTATCCAGGTGCGTTCTCTTGATAAACCTGATAATGCAGGGAACACCGTCCGTGTCAGCATTGCTCTGGATACTAAAGTGGCTGCCGAGACGCTGAACGGCCTGTCCCTGGCTCCTGATACTCGTGATGTGCGTAATGGAACTCGATTCGCTCTGGCCTGGCAGGACGCTGATCTACATGAGTTTCTTGACCAAACCTGGGTCGATGGCTGGTTACGGGAAGTCTTCAGTCATTTTTGTCGTGATAATGAATTACGGGAAGATAATGATATCGCTCGAGCCCTGAAATCATTTGAATATCAGGGGCACTATCTCAATATTCTTGAGATGGTCGGCGCACAACTCATGATACCTGAAGTGAAAATCGTCACTGCTACCCTGCACTCTGAAGCTATCCCGGTAGACCTGGTGCTCGATGTCGGCAATACACATACTTGCGGTATTCTGATTGAAGATCAGGGTGCAGAAAACGACGGACTACGCCAGACCGCTGAGTTACAAATTCGCTCGCTCAGTGAACCACATCTGGTGAATACGCCCATGTTTACCAGTCGTCTGGAGTTCAGTGAGGCCAAATTTGGTAAACAACATTTTTCACTGGAAAGTGGTCGCCATGATGCCTTTGTCTGGCCTTCTATTGTCCGCGTGGGTGATGAGGCTCATCGCCTTGCCTGCAAGCGCTTAGGGATCGAAGGGGAAAGTGGCATTTCAAGCCCACGTCGTTACTTGTGGGATAACAGCCCGGCAAATCAGAACTGGCGGTTTAGTCAATTAAGTGCCAGAACACAACGGGAACCTCAGGCGACAGCCTTCCCTCTGATGTCATTGATGAATGATGATGGTCAGCCGTTGTACACTTTACCGATTGAAGAACGACTGCCAGTCTTCTCAGCACAATACAGCCGTAGTTCTCTGATGTCATTAATGCTGTGTGAGCTGCTGGCGCAGGCCTTGATGCAAATTAACAGCGTCGGCTCGCGGCAAAATATGAACCATCCCACCGCACCACGACAGTTACGCAATCTGATCCTGACTCTGCCTTCCGCTATGCCAAAACCAGAGCGCGAACTGTTCCGACTAAGAATGCAGGAAGCCGTTGGCCTGGTGTGGAAAGCGCTGGGCTGGCATCCTGCTGATGATGACTTTATTCCTGAAGAGAGCAAGCAAAGCGTACGCCCTATACCGCAGGTACAAATGGAGTGGGATGAAGCCACTTGTGGTCAGCTAGTCTGGTTGTATCACGAAGCTATCGTCAACTATGCCGGACAGACCGGACGTTTCTTTGAAACACTTGCTCGTCCTGATCGTCTTAGCAATGAGGCTGCCGAAACCGGAAAAACGTTGCGCGTTGCCTCTCTGGATATTGGTGGTGGCACTACCGATATGGCTATCGTTCAGTACCAGCTGGATGAAGGTAGCAGACGTAATGTTAAAATCACCCCGCGTTTACTGTTCCGCGAAGGTTTTAAAGTCGCCGGGGATGATATTCTGCTGGATGTTATTCAGCATAGCGTCCTGCCTGCGTTACAAAGCGCGATTCATCGGGCAGGGGTAGCAGACTCCGCCGGGCTGATGAGTTCCCTTTTTGGTGAGTCAACGCGTCAGGAGACGCAGGCGATTCTGCGCCAGCAAACCACACTTCAGCTCTTTATTCCTCTGGGCCATGCCATTTTATCGTTCTGGGAAGCGTTCGGGGAAGAAACGCCAGATGCGATTCTGGAAAGTACCTTTGGCGAGCTACTGACCCGTCCTCTGACTGAAAATGTGCTTAATTATATTCAGCATGCCGTGCAGCAGGCTCAGGGAACCAGTGCAATACCCTTTGATATTATGACAGTGCCATTGCAAGCGGATGTAGCCCAGCTTCAGGAAGCCTTATTTAACGGGAAATTTGCCATAACCACCCCACTACAATCACTGTGTGAGGTCATTAATCTTTATTGCTGTGATGTCCTGCTTGTCACTGGGCGTTCCAGCGGGTTACCGGGCATTCAGGCTCAGTTACGACATCTGCAGCCGGTACCCGTTAACCGTATGGTCTGGCTCGATAACTACCAGACCCAGGAGGACTGCCCGTTTAGCGATACCGATGCACGTGGTAATCCGAAGTCGACCGCCGCAGTGGGTGCGATGCTATATAGCCTGGCGAGTGATTTACGCCTGCCTCACTTTAATTTTAAAGCTGCCGATATTCAGGCTTATTCCACCGTCCGTTATCTGGGGGTACTTGAGGATGACAACTGCCTGCGCGATGAAAACGTCTGGTATCGTGATATCGACCTCGACGCCACCAAAGGAGAACTCGATCCTAACCTTCACTTTCCGCTGCGTGGCAATGTGTGTCTTGGTTTTCGTCAACTGGATAATTCCCGCTGGCCAGCCACCCCTTTATACACTTTAGCGATAAGTTCGCCGCAACTGGCTAAAGCGGTTGCCGGTAATAGTGTGTTAAATGTGGCGCTTAAGCAGACCTCTGATGCAGCGTCGCTAGCCCTCGCTAAAGCTTGGTTATCCGATGGCACTCCTGTCCCGCTGGAACAACTCAGTTTTAAACTCAATACTCTCGCCAACAGTGATAACGGTGTGATGCACTACTGGATTGATAATGGGAGCGTCTACAGTAAATGAATCCGACGACCAGCACCCTTAACGCACTGATACACTGGGTCACGACTACCCGACAACTCAGTAGCCAACTCGATCATCAGGCTGACAGCCTGGTGGTTAACTTGCAGCGCATTAAATCACGCGCCCGCCGTATTGCGGCACTGCGCCAGCAACCACTCACGCTGGGTTTCTATGGCCACGCCCAGGCGGGGAAAAATAGCTTACTGGCAGCCTTACAACGCCCGTCAAATGAGCGGATAGAGGTTATGCTGGGTGAGAAGTCGCTAGACTATCTGACTCATATCAATCCAGGTCATGTTTCTCCTTCAATAGCAGTACGTTTTAGCCAGACTTTGCCCGTCGAGCTACCACAGTATCCACTACGACTGGCTTTATTTGGTGAGTGCGAACTGGTTTATCAATTTATAAAACGTTATCAGCAAGGAACAGCTCCACGTATCCTGGCACCCAGTCTGATTTCCCAGCGCTTAACTGAACTGGAAACCCGACGCCAGCCCGATGCAGTCAGCCCGGGTTATGAAGACGATGTCGCCTTGTTATTGCTCGAGTACCGGCGTTTACAGACCCAAGGCTCGCGCTTTAATGAAACCCTGGAAGCACAGATAAGCTCACTGGCTCCAAGACTGAGTCTGCATGACAGGGCTGAGCTGTTTTCACTGCTCTGGGGGGAAGACAGTGTTCTCACGCAGTCATGGCTACGGCTCGCCCAACTTCTGGAACAACTCGGCAATCCTCAACAGGTTCTCGCTCCGGCAAGCCTGGTCGTTGACAGTTTTATGTTACCCGCTGAAGGTTTTCTGACTCCCGTAAACCCACACAGTACTTATCAACCCACAGATGTGCTGGTTTGCTCTCTGATTAATGGCGTCTCTCTGCCGCCATTAAGCGTCAGTCAGCAAGACCTGGCGCAAGTCTGCGCCGAAGTGATTCTGGTTCAGAAATCTGGCGCTATGCTTTCCGATGTTGATTTACTGGATATTCCACTGCACCAGCTGGATTTTTATACTCATCGTCTGCAAGCGGATATTTTGCTGGTCTGTAATGCAGTGAGCAGTGTGCGTGAGATACAAGCGACAGGTAACACGCTGAACCGCTGGATCGACAGTACACAAATCACCGGTAACAATAATGTACCAGGTTTAATTTGGGCCATAACCTCTGCTGATGCGCGATTTAAAAATGGTGTCAATCTCGATGAAGGAGTGCAACGTCGGGTAGGTCATGCACGTATCCGCTGGGGTGCGCTGCAGGCACAGGATAGCCGGAATATGCACTTATTGCGTGACTGGTTGCAAGGTGCTCTGACCCCGGAGCGTAAGGCTCAACGCCTGGCGGGTTTAACTACGGCGCTAGAAAAACAGACTCAAAGCCTGTTCCGCGGTCTGATAGAAATTCGCCAACTGACACCAGAGCAGGAACGCCAACGGGCTGAAATTCTGGTACGTGCGTTACAAGCCCATGTCATCCAGCTTGGCTCCCAGCTGGCCTGCCTGGTACCCTCTCGTGAGGCCCTGAATCAATGCTGGTTACAGACTCATCAGCAAGAACGGGTCAAACCAGATACTCTGGGGCTGAATATTGATTTATTCGCCGATGAAAGTCTTGTTCAAGTAGCTGATTCAGATGATTTTTCTTACACTAAAGCTATTTATCACCTGTGGATCAACCATCTGCGCGCTCCGTTGCAGCAAGCAGAAACCAGCCCAGCATTATTACTGGAGCCAGAACAGTGGCATACACTATGTGAAATATTAATTGTCGCCAGTTATCGCCTTGGGCTACCAGCCTTGCTGGAAAGTGTCAGTGCCGAATCGAGCCGGGAACTTGCGGTAGCACGTAGCCATAGCGCTCTTGGCGATTTTGTCGCCTGGCTAGGTTATGCCGGTACGCCAAACCACCAGCGTCCGTTAAGCCGTATTAATAAACAACAAGCCATCTTTGCGCCGACCAGCACGTTGGATATTAATCAGCGCCTGAGTAAACTGGGTGAACAACCTCAGCGAATCAATGCCAGCTATGCCTATGACTGGCTGGTAGCGCTCTATACCCGGGGATGTGAGAATAGTGGTTATCAGGTTCCGCAAGCTATCAGCGAACACCACCATCAGACGTTATTAAAATTACTGGCGTAACGATACCTAAAAGGCCATGAAAATTTCAGGGCCTTATCTGACATAAATACCGGGATACCAACACTGGTATCCCGGTGAATTTCTGATTACACTTCATTTACCTGTTCATCTGATAAAATATAAGGAGGATCCTATGTCGTGCTGTGAACGTTTTATTTGTTCACGTACTATTGGCGATCGTCGCTGCTCAAGTGTTATCGATATCGTACTGCGATAACATCGGCTTGAGCGAAGCATACCTTTAGACCCCTTCTCTCGGGCTTACGAGTTATCGTCAGTGGTGTATGACGAGGCATAACTATGCCTGTAACTCTTGAGTAAGCACAAATGAGTACTTTATTAACTGCCCAATCCCTGCAGCTGGACACCCCTTTCGGTCCGTTACTGGACGCTATCAGTCTGACCCTGAAAAAAGGCGATCGTGTCGGTTTAATCGGCCATAACGGTTGCGGTAAAAGCACCCTGTTGAAATTACTGGATGGCACCCTTTCCCCCACTGGCGGCTCACTCACTCAAGTCCATAGCTGTCTGCTGGCCAGAGTTGAGCAACATTTATCCTCTGAACTGATGAGTCTTACACTGCTTGAAGCTGTTCTGGCACGGATTGACACTAGCCTGCAAGAGAGCGAGCGCTGGCGGGCTGAAACGCTGCTGGCCAGTATGGGATTTGCTCCTTATGACTGGCAGCTGACTGCCGGAACGCTGAGTGGCGGGCAACATACCCGTCTGTTACTGGCTCGAGCCTTAATCAGTCAACCCGATGTCTTGCTGCTGGATGAACCCAGTAACCATCTCGATTTGCCGACTATACTGTGGCTTGAACAGTTTCTGGTGAGCTGGAGTGGCAGTTTCATTCTGGTCTCGCATGATATCAGTTTGTTAAATGCCGTCACTAATACCAGCTGGATTTTGCGTGACCGAATTCTGCACTTCTTTGCCCTGCCATGCTCGGCAGCCCGTCAGGCGTTAGCCGAACGTGATGAAGCCGAGCAGCATCGACACCAGGCCGAGCAAAAAGAGATAGACCGGATAGCTGCCAGTGCTAAACGGCTGGCAATCTGGGGACATGTCTATGATAACGAGGATTTATCACGTAAAGCTAAACAGATGGAAAAGCGCGTCGACAGACTAAAAGAAAACCAGACCGAACTCAGTGTCGGAAGTCAGTGGCGTTTGCAGCTAAAAGGTGATGCTTTAGTCGCAGACCGGTTGCTAGAACTGGAAGATCTGCAGGTTTGCCCCGCACCGAGCAGTGCCCCGCTGTTTAACCTGCCTCTTCAGCGGTTAAAAAGTGGTGATCGAGTGGCGATTATTGGCCGTAATGGCTGCGGCAAGTCTTCCCTGTTGCGGCTGCTCTGGCAGCATTTTCAGCAACCGCAAAGCTTAAGCAGTATTCGTCTTCATCCACGGGTACATATGGGCTATTACGATCAGAGCCTGCATCAGCTCCATGATAATGACACCCTGCTGGAAGCCCTGGTTCCTTTTGCAGCCTTAAGCGAACAGGACCGGAAAATGGCACTGATCAGTGCTGGCTTCCCGTGGTTACGTCATCAGCAAACTGTCAGCACCTTAAGCGGTGGCGAGCGTTCACGGCTACTTTTTGTGGGCTTAACGCTGGCACGTTACTCATTGCTGATGCTGGATGAGCCGACTAATCATCTGGATATTGAGGGCAAAGAGGCGCTGGCAGAGACCCTGCAACAGTTTGCCGGCGGTATTTTATTAGTCACCCATGACCGGAGTCTGATAGCCCAAAGCTGTAATCGTTTCTGGCTGGTGGATAAAGGTCAGCTCAGTGAATGGCACTCCCTTGATGCGCTTTATCGTCAGTTCACCGCAGAAGAAACCAAAGCCATGATAGCTGAAGTATCACCGGTCGAGGAAATGAGTCAGCAATATCAGGATACTGATGCTCTACTGGAGCAGTTGGTGATACTGGAAGACAGGCTGAAGCAAGATCTCGCGCGTAAGGAAAAGCACCAGAAACCACAGTTACAACAGCAGTGGCGTCAGGAGATTGCTTGTCTGAATAAGCAACTGGCTCTGTAATAGTACTCGATTTTGCTCGCGGCAGAATATCTGCCTCGAGCAAAATATTTTGTTTATACTGGCTTAAACCTTTTATTGATATATCTAATAAATAACATCATGTTAATATCAAATCCTATCCAGGCTGGTATCGCCATCAGTTTGGATGGCGCATAATACGGATAAAACGTAGCGTACAGAATATATAAAAATGCCAAGAAAAAATCACCGCGAGTTAACTTGGCTCATATATATTATCAGGAACCACTGAGATTTATAAAACACTCGCACCCTTCAGGCTAATATATTTCAAGTATATTAGCCTGACAAGAAACACTGTGAAATAAAACATTAAATGATTACTCATAAAGTGGAGGTAATAATTCATGTTTCCATTAATAGTCACGGGGGCCAGTAGTTCAGCATATATTCCCCATCATCATGATTTACAGGCAAGTCCATTAACAACCGATTATGTGATGCGAGACTCAAACCTGAGGGATACGGATTCTGGATGTGATGCTCGCTTGATAGGTAATCTTTCCTGGATTGAAAATGAACAAGTCGCCTCTCTCAACAGTAGGATTGATTTTATAAATAAAATGACATCTCATATCTTAGAAAAAATTCCATTACGAGATACACCGATAACATTGATCTCATTAGGTTCAGGTGGTTTGCTGACAGAGTACTTTATACATCAACAGCTTGAAAATTCAGGCTACCAGGATATTAACTGGCGCATTATAGACTCAGACTATCAAAACGGTGGCTATGAAAATACTCGTAAAGAATTCAGAGAAAAAGTTAATGGCAATGTCAGGGCATTTACTGCGGAGCAAGCATATTTAAATAAGCCATTAGCGGAAGGAGATAAAAAGCTCGCTGGAAATGATAGAAATCGCGGGGCCGCTGTCATCTTAGCGATTAATCCACCTACAATATTATCTTCTGCTGAATCCTTCGATGATTCTTTTATGAGGCGAAATTTAGCCAATCCAAAGCAGGTAATTTCATCAACAATGGCGCTGAGCTGTATCTCAAATCGCTCAATGAGACTTCCAGTCTGGAACATAAGAAAATTGAATTAATTGACATTGACAAGTCCCTGGATAAATATATTTCATCCTTGCCTCAGGTCGGGGCGTATGGGGTTAAAATTTTCGTTTCTGATTATGAAAACAGCCTCAGCGAATTAAATAATTTCTTTATTGATAGTCATAACCAAACACTATTTGCATCTTTTGATAAAAATGAAATTTCTTTCAAGAGAAAAGAATATACCCAAAATAATTCGAGTTGCTTATAGATATTGATTGCTGTTTTTTATTTTCCTTACATTACAGCATAAGATAAAAGAGTCTGGTAACGAAAAAAGGATCGGTATAAGATCCTTTTCAGCATTTAACAATCAGATCTGCTGTCCTTTATCCGATACGTGGACCCGGTTTAAAACCATGGTGACGTGCCGACCAGACAATAAGCCAGGCAATAATCAGCAAGCCCAGTAATATCCAGGGGAAGGATCCGACCCCCCATGATCCCAGTAGTAAACCACCAATAATACCACCGCCAGCAATGGCGCTATTCCAGGCCACCACGTTCATCGACAGAGCCACGTCAGCCCCACTACCTGCGGTATCGGCCAGCGCAGTTTGTAATAATGTCGCCGCGCCACCAAAAGTGACGCCCCATACAAAGACGCCAAGGTAGATAACAGGTGCGTACTGGGACATAAGACCAAACAGGCAGGCAATCAATGCAAAGGTGGCGAGACTTGCCAGCACCGTGCTACGCAGGGCATGATCCACCCGCTTGCCCGCTATCCAGATCCCGATTAAGGCGGCAATACCAAATACTAGCAATACGATATCAACTCGACTTTCAAGCCCGGCTGGAACCACAAAGGGGGCAATATAGGTATAGAGAATATTGTGCGCCAGCATCCAGGCCATCACCACGGCAAGCACCGCCCGTACTCCCGGCGTCATAAATACCTTACGCAGAGGCATCCGCTCATTTGTTGACTGTCCCGGATAGTCAGGCACTTTAGCAATGACCCAAACCAGTAATATCAGAGCCAGAGCAGACATCACCCAGAATGCGCTGCGCCAGCCAATCGCTGCTCCCATAAAGGTACCTAACGGCACGCCGAGTGATAACGCAATCGGCGTGCCGACCATTGCGATAGCCATTGCCCGTCCTTGCTGATGAGGTACCACCATACGGCGAGCATAACCAGCGAGTAAACTCCAGGCTAGCCCTGCTGCCACCCCGGCAAAAAAACGGGCGATCAGAGTGAGTAGATAGTGACTTGACAGCGCCGTCACGGAGTTAAAAACCAAAAATCCGACAATAGTCAGCAATAGTACATTACGTCGCCGCCATCGTCGGGTGGCGATAGTCAGCGGAATAGCAGCCAGTAGCGAACCCAAAGCATAGGCCGTAACCATTTGTCCGGTGATGGCCTGACTTATCTCCAGACCAGCACTTATCTGGGGTAATAATCCCGCCGGAAGTGTTTCAGTGACAATACAGATAAAGCCAGTCATTGCCAGGGCGAGTAACGCCATAACAGGCAACCTTTCTGGTGTCGTTTGAGTCGCAGTCTGGTGCATAAAAATCCTGTGAAAGAAAAACGAATTTATCCACAAATCGTTGTGGTGTTTTTTGATATATATATCGATCGGTATAAATGTAGGGTCGCGGAGTGATTGTTGTCAATGACTTTTGTATCGAGTAGTATTTAAGTCTGAATGACAGGAGGCTAAGATGGCACAAATGGGACGCCCCCGGACTTTTGACAGGCAACAGGCTATTGAGCAAGCCATGCATCTGTTCTGGGAGCAGGGTTACGAAACGACCTCACTGAGTCAGCTCAAAGCACAGCTAGGTGGAGGTATTTCTGCCCCCAGTTTCTACGCTGCCTTTGGCTCTAAAGAGCGATTATTTACTGAAGCAATTGAGTGCTATCTTGCCACTTATGCCCAAGTTACGGAGTGTCTGTGGGATGAGTCCCTGGCACCTGCCGCTGCCATCGAACTGGCCTTACGTCGCTCAACGAAAATGCAGTGTGAATTCGGGCATCCTAAGGGATGTATGGTGGCGTTAGGCATCATGAGTGCAACCTCACCTGAGAACCAGCATGTCACGCAACCGCTGACCGCTTCCCGGGCACGTACCCAGGCCGGATTTATTCGCTGCGTGGAACGCGGCATCACCCTGGGTGAACTGGCTCCTACTGTCGATGCACGCGCTCTGGGCACAATGTTCAATAGTTTTTTATCCGGGGTGTCGATTTCCGCCAGAGATGACGTACCGCTGGCTGTCTTTAATACCGCTATCAGTGAACTGATGAAGTTATGGGATGTGCAACGCATCAATCAATCGGAGTCGTATTTGCCCTGATTTTTTGAGAATAAATACCCGCAGCAGACAGTTGCGGTTTACCCCACAATTGTCTCCCCTTGAAACATACCCTTCGGTATGTTACGTTCAATTACAGTCAAAACTCACTCTTAAAAGAATCCTCAAATAAACCCATCTCTATGGTCGTGAGCTGCATTGATCGACACGGTGCTCATCACGATAGTGAGCATCATTGTGTTTAAACAATGACTCAACTGGATCGTAACATTGGGCCCCGGCTTCATCGTAGGCGGTAGAGTTATCATGAACGACTTATCAAAAAAAGAGCGTGCATTAAAAATGGCAACAGCTTACGAACGTCGAAAGGAACCTGAAGTTGTACGCCGCGCATTACTTGACTGCGCGGCCTCTATCGCAAGTAAGCAGGGACTTTCATCCGTGACTGTAACAGGTGTATCAACAGCGGCTGGGGTTACCAAGGGCGCGTTATTTCATCACTTCACCAATAAACAAGCACTCGTGAATGCAATGTTTGATGAGTTAATGACGCAGTTGGATCTGACTATCGATGCGCTGATTCTCGCTGACCAGGTAGCACAAGGTTGCTTCACGCGAGCCTATGTACGTACTGCACTAACAATGGATGAAAACACCACCAGAATGTGGTCAGCACTGATCAGTTCACTGACCAGTGACACTCTGCTTACCGAGAAATGGCATTACTGGCTGGCTAACAGAATACAGCGCCACGCGGAGACTGATGACGGAGAAATATTCACTATTGTGCGGATGGCAGCCGATGGTGCTTGGTTCAATACGCTCACGCTATCCACCGCCTTGAATACCATTAATCTTTCCGGGATCAGGGAGCAATTGATTGCAATGACTCTTGGACAAACGAGTCCACAACCCTAACACATAACGGTGATTTATATGCCTAACGACCCCATTCTGGTGATCGGAGCAAGCGGCAAGACAGGTAGTCGGGTAACAGCCAGTCTTCAAAAACGTGGATTCGACGTCCGAGCCGTCTCACGAAAGTCAAAGATACCATTCGACTGGAACGATAAAGGTACTTGGAACAAGGTACTTTCTGGTATCCGTGCGGTTTACATTGTGCATCCTGGATTAGGATCCTCGCAGGCTTCAGATCAGATTCATGATTTTTCACTCGCCGCAGCTAACGCGGGTATTAAAAAGGCCGTACTGGCTTCCACACCCGACGACGGCAGCGATTTTTCTGAATGGATGCGCACTGCGGAAAAACACATCGTCGATTCAGGTTTGAATCTGACAAGTTTGAGGTTGCGGTGGTTTTTTCAGAATTTTAGCGAAGATTTTTTGCTCCCGGTAGTACTTTCAGGTGAACTTCGTTTGCCTGCGGGGACTGGTAAAGAAGCGTTTATCGATGCGGATGATATCGCTGATGTTGCTGTCGCCGCATTAATTGACGATTGTCACAACGGGCGTTTTTATGATCTGACGGGTCCACGCTTGCTAAGTTTTGCCGATATTGCCGATGAGATCACACGAGCTACCAGGCAACAGCTTAACTATATAGCTCTCACTCCAGAAATGTTTATCACAGAGCAACTTGCTCATAATGTGCCAGCAGATTGGGTTTATACCTTAAACACTCTCTACCAAAATATAGCTCATGCCAAACTTGAAAAAATTTCGGGGGATGTCGAGGCTATTCTTGGCAAACCGGCCAGAGATTTTTCTGACTTTGTTTTCCAGGCAGCAAAAGATGGGGTTTGGGAAAATGATAAATCTGTATGAATTATGCCGGAGCGATCGTTATCATGGATATTGGCTCATGCCCAGTGCAACAAGGTCAAATTTTCCGAACTGCTGCCCATAGCCGCTGTCGCCGCTGATTTCGCATCAACCAACGCCCCGAAAAGTACCGCGCAGGAAGAACGTGAATTTTTAGTCCAGTTAGAATATCAACTTCGTCATTCCAGTCGGCCTCGTGGAACCGGTGAATGAAATACTGGACTGGAAGCTGGTAGTACGTGTTTCGGTTTAAACAGCGCGGGAAAAATAGCTTTTCCCGCATGCTACTGATTTCTATTGCCCTTGATGTTGTCGATTCCTGTGTAGCCAGATAAGTTTATAGGCCGCCGGAATAATAAACAGTGATAATAACGGCGCGGTTATCATGCCGCCAATCATCGGCGCAGCAATACGGCTCATCACTTCAGATCCCGCCCCATTGCCCCATAATATAGGTAATAACCCGGCAATAATCACAGCCACCGTCATCGCTTTGGGACGGATACGTAATACCGCCCCCTGGTAGAGTGCATTATCCAGCGCTTGTTCAGTGAAGGTTTCCGGCTGCGAGAGTTGTGGATGTTCATCGATAGCATGACGTAAATACATTAGCATCACGACCCCAAACTCCGCCGCCACCCCAGCAAGAGCAATAAATCCAGTACCGGTTGCCACCGATAAATGAAAACCTTGCCAGTAAATAAACCAAATCCCGCCGACCAGGGCAAAAGGCAGGCTGAGTAAAATAAGCAAAGCCTCATCCACTCGTCGAAATGCCAGATATAACAGGACAAAAATAATCATCACCGTCATAGGCACCATCATGCTGAGTTTTTTACTGGCATGCTCCAGCAGCTCAAACTGTCCGGAAAATGTCACACTGGTACCCGGTTTCAGCGACACCTGCTCATCAATAGCCGTTTTTAAATCATTCACTACTGACACCATATCCCGCCCACGGGCATCAATATAGATCCAGTTACTGGGCAGCGCATTTTCAGTTTTCAGCATATTGGGACCGGAAGTGACCTTGATTTCTGCAACATCTCCGAGCAGGATTTGCTGCTTCATCGGCGTCAGCAGTGGTAACTGTTTTAACGCTTGCGGGCTGTCACGGTATTCTTGTGGATAACGCATACTGATCGGATATCTGGCAATACCCTCGACGACTTCACCCGTCTGCATGCCACCAATAGCCGTCGCGACAAATAACTGTACATCGTCAATAGTCATGCCATAGCGCGCCGCGTTTTCCCGATTAATATCAACCGTAATATAACGCCCACCTTCCAGACGCTCTGCCAGAGCCGAATTAACACCAGGTACCTTACGGGCTACCTCTTCAATACGCAGTGCGGTTTCATCCAAGTCCGCCAGCACGCTTCCTGAGACTTTAATGCCTATCGGGCTTTTAATACCTGTCGAAAGCATATCGATACGGTTACGAATCGGTGAAACCCACAAATTTGCCAGTCCCGGCAAGCGGACCGTTTTATCCAGCTCTTCGATGATTTTTTCTGGTGTCATACCCGGGCGCCATTCACTTTGTGGCTTTAACTGAATAGTGGTTTCAAACATTTCCAACGGTGCTGAGTCTGTAGCACTGTCAGCTCGGCCTGCTTTACCAAATACCGTCTCGACTTCTGGCACTGTCTTAATCAGTCGGTCAGTCGTTTGTAACAGGGTTCGAGCCTGAGCCGCAGAAATGCCCGGCAGGGTCGACGGCATATAGAGTAAATCGCCTTCATTGATTTGCGGCAGAAATTCTCCACCCACTTTATTCAGAGGCCAGACGACGGTCAGGATAGAAAGCAGAGCCACAACCAAGGTGAGTTTTGGCCAGTGCAGCACACGTAATAGCAACGGGTGATACAATTTTATCAAACCCCGATTCAGCGGATTGCTCGTTTCAGCGGGGATATGCCCCCGGATAAACAGCCCCATGAGTATCGGGATCACCATAATAGCCAGCAGTGCCGCACCTGCCATGGCATAGGTTTTGGTATAAGCCAGTGGCCCGAATAGCCGCCCTTCCTGCCCTTCAAGGGTAAAAATAGGGATAAACGACAGGGTAATGATCAGTAAACTGATAAACAAAGCCGGGCCGACTTCCACTGAAGCATCGGTGATAACTTTCCAGCGCCTTGGATTATCGATATTTTCACCAGGATGATTGTGGTTCCACTCCTCCAGCCGTTTATGGGCATTTTCTATCATCACCACGGCCGCATCCACCATAGCGCCGACCGCAATAGCAATGCCTCCTAATGACATGATGTTGGCGTTGATACCCTGAAAACGCATGATAATAAAGGCAATAAATAATCCTAGTGGTAAGGAGATAATGGCTACTAGCGCCGAGCGAACATGCCAGAGAAATAGTCCACAGACTATAGCCACGGCGATAAACTCTTCCAACAGCTTATAGCTCAGGTTAGCAATCGCCCTGTCAATTAAGCTACTACGATCATAGGTGGTCACCAGCTCAACGCCTGGTGGCAGGCTACTTTGCAGGGTATTGAGTTTATCCTTCACCGCCGTGATAACTTCGCGGGCATTTTTACCTGAGCGCAGAATAATCACTCCACCTGCGACTTCACCTTCTCCATTCAGTTCAGCGATACCACGCCGCATCTCTGGCCCAATCTGGACCCGGGCGACATCCCGTAAATAGACAGGCACCCCATCAGTTCCGGCGCTCAACACAATAAGATTAAAATCATTCAGCGATTGCAGATAGCCAGTCGCGCGCACCATATACTCGGTTTCGGCTCGCTCTATTGATGCCCCACCCACTTCCTGGTTAGAAGCATTAAGCGCATTTTTTACCTGTTGTAGGGTGATGCCATACTGCACCAGCTTTGCAGGCTCAACCTGAACTTGATACTCCCGAACCATTCCACCGATCGACGCCACCTCAGATACATTCGGAATAGTTTTCAGTTCATATTTTAAAAACCAGTCCTGCAAAGAACGCAGTTCCGCCAAATCATGCTGCCCGCTTCTATCCACCAGAGCATATTCAAAAATCCATCCCACCCCAGTTGCATCCGGACCAATTTCAGAGCGGACACCCGCTGGTAGCTTGTTCTGAGCCTGGTTGAGATACTCCATCACCCGCGAACGTGCCCAGTATTGATCAGTACCATCTTCAAAAATGACATAAACCCAGGAGTCACCAAACTGTGAAAAACCACGTACTGTTTTTGCGCCAGGAACCGAGAGCATGGTAGTGGTCAGTGGATAAGTCACTTGGTTTTCAATAATCTGAGGTGTCTGACCTGGATAACTGGTTTTGATAATCACCTGGACATCAGAGAGGTCAGGTAAAGCATCCACAGAGGTATTAACGACGGTCCAGGTTCCCCATAGCGTCAGAAACACTACCCCTAGAATAATCAGAAAACGGTTGGCGACGGAACGCCGAATAATCCATGCAATCATCATTTATCCCTTAGTGTCCTGAATGCTCTGTTGTGGCCGACATTTCGGTGCTGTCATCTGCTGTATACAGCCTTTCAAGAGCACCGTTGATATTGGCTTCAGAGTCAATCAGGAACAGACCATTCACCACCACTGACTCCCCTTCGCTCAACCCCTCAACTGCCGTCTGTGACTGTGATTCGTGGATAATTTTGATGGCTTTCGGGACAAAACGGCCTTGAGGATTGACCGTGATAACGCGCTGTTGCTGGCCGGTATCAATAACGGCTTCAGAAGGGATCAATAATTCTTCTTTACCCTTGAGATTAAGCTTCAGATAGGCACTCATACCTGGCTTCAATAATTCCTGTTTATTACTCACTTGCAGGCGAAGCTGTAATGTTCGCGTGGCAGGATCGGCGCTGGATAAAAGGCTCCATTTTTCAATGGGAAAATCCTGCTCCGGATAAGCGGGTACCGAGAGACTAAATTGCGTTGATGACATCAGCAAAGCGGCTATTGATTCTGGAACCGCAGCAGTAGCCCAGACAGGATCAATGCCCTGAATTTGTGCGACCACGCTATTTTTAGAGACATTCATACCATTACGCAGATCAAAGGCAGTAATAACCCCGCCAATCGGCGCTTTGAGGGTAAAATGCGTCTGAAGTATCCGCTGCTTACGCAGGCGCTGTATATCTTCTTGAGGCATCCCCGCCAGTCGTAAACGCTCAAGAATACCATTCACCTGTATAGCTGAGCCGCCCGTTGCCGATAACAGTAAATATTCACTTTGAGCTTCAACCCATTCAGGGATGGTGATATCGATAAGTGGTGTTCCAGGCTGTACTTTATCGCCAAGGGTCAGAGGATAAACACGTTCTACAAATCCGTCAGAACGCGCCTGAAGGATGGAAAACTGATAGTCATTAAAACTGATATTAGCGGGTAGCGACTGAGCAAATTGTAAATGCCCCCTGCTGACCCTCTGCGTTTTTAATCCCAGATTCTGTAGTAATACCGGGTTAATTCGTACTCCCTCACCCTCTTCACGAGTATCCGCTTCATCACGATATTTGGGTACCAAGTCCATATCCATAAAGGGTGACTTTCCCGGTTTATCAAATTTGGTATCGGGTTTCATCGGGTCATACCAAAATAAAACGTCTTTTTCTGCAGGTATGCTACTGCTTTGTATATTCGGATATAAATAAGGGTACGCAGTAATCGTTATCACGCTGCCGATAATCAGACTACTTAAGACTGCGACAGTGAGTTTTAATTTTGACGAAGCCATATCCGCTCCTGCTATATGGGAATAATTCTGTTGCATCTGTAAATACAAGAAAGAAATTACTGTAACAATAATTATTGCAACAGGGTGTCTCTTAAAGGGCTGTTAGTAATTACTGAACATCAATGTTCTGCAAAATGTAATCATTACCTTGCTGGGTAAAGGTGAAATTAATTTCATCACCTGATTTTAATGTTTTTATTTTGTCAGCTATCGGTGTAAAAATAAAATTCATGGTCATTGGCGGCCAGTTGATATCCGGGATAGCCTCATGCGAAATGGATATTTTTTGTTGATCGTTATCAATACCTTTAATTATCCCCATGCTCTTGTAAGTTGTTTTTACCATCTGTTCATCCATACCTACCATGGTGTTGTTTTTTTTCACAGACATATTATGATGGGTTTCATTAGCCTGAGCGGTATACATTATCGTCATTGAAAAAAGACTAAACGATATCGCTTTTATTAACTGATGCATATGACTGACTCCTGAAAAATAATAAGATTAATTTAAGCTTTCCAGCCACCACCAAGGGCAGTAAAAAGATTGATTTCATTTATTTGTCGGGCAAACTGTAAGTCGATAATAGTTTGTCGAGTGGCAAATAAAGACCGTTCCATATCCAGTACTTCGATATAACTGATAGCCCCACTGGAATATAATCCACGAGCGCGTCGCAGAGAGATATTTAATGAGTCGAGGTAACGTAGTTCAGCAACCAGTTGCCCACTGAGACTGTCGCGTAATGCTAAACTATCGGCGACTTGTTTAAAGGCATTTTGAATTTTCTGCTGATAATTCACCACTGCTTGCTGCTGGAAAATATTAGCCATATTCAGATTTTGCTGATTACGCCCACCATTAAATATCGGCAACTCCACTTTGGGTATAAAACTCCATAAACCGCTAGCTGTATTAAATAAACGACTCAGTTCGCTGCTGCTGGCTGACAGACCACTGGTCAGGTTAATTGACGGATAGAAAGCTGCTCTGGCGATGCCAATATTGGCATCCGCTGCTTTTAGCTGGTGTTCGGCTTCCATTATATCTGGCCGCTGACGTAAAATTTCTGCCGATAAATGTGCAGGAAGCCTGACAGGATTAAATGACATCTCCCCGGAGGAAACATTCCATAGGCGGGTCTGATCGTTGCCGAGTAAAAGTTGTAGCGTATTGGTTGCTTGTGCCAGTTGCCCTTGCCGTCTGGCAATTTCTGAGTCAGTGCTGTCGATAGCACCGCGAGCTTGCTCCAGTGCCAGTAGATTACTGCTACCGTTCACTAGCTGATGCTCAACCAGGGCATAGGCTTGCTGGTAGTTGCGCCGAGTATCCTCGGCTATACGCAATTGTTCCAGCGCCAGCTGCTGGTTAAAATAGCTCTGTGAAACATTTGAGACCAATACAATATGAACATTACGTTGTGCTTCTTCACTGGCAAACAAGTTTTGTTTTTCTGCTTCACTGCTATTTTTCAGTTTACCGAAAAAATCCAACTCAAGACTCAAGTCCAGCCCGACGTCGTACTCTTTCCCTGTTCCCTTATCAGCATTCAGCCCGCCTTGATATTTGATGCTGGATGAACCCGCTACCTGCGGATATCTGTCAGCCTCGGTAATACCATACTGAGCACGAATTTGCTGAACTTTTAAAGCCGCCGTTTTAATATCGCGATTATTCTCCAGCGCTTCGACAATAAGTTCTTGAAGCTGGGGTGCAGTGAAAAAGTTGCTCCAGCCGGTATCCTGATACCCACGGTCCACTGCTACCAGCCCATTTTGAGAAAGGGAAAACTGCTGCGGTACAGGAAGCGCTGGTGCCTGATAGTCTGGTGCCAGGTTGACACACCCCGACAGAATCAACACCGTACTGAAAACCAGTTTTTTTAATGTGAACATATCGCTTCTCGCCAGAGCCTGCTTGCCCGAACAGGGTTAAGCCATGCCAATAGATAATATCTGGCACCTTAACTGAGCGACTCTGTTGGCAGGGTTACAGAATAATGACAACTTTGTCATTATTGGATGAAGCCGTTGATATCATTACAAGGCACACTAGAATGAGCAGCATCAGATTGAGTGGCACGGTGAATAGATGAAAATATTAATTGTCGAGGATGAGGTAAAAACAGGAGAGTATCTGAGCAAAGGGCTTACTGAAGCGGGATTTGTCGTTGATCTTGCTGATAATGGTCTGAACGGATACCACTTGGCCATGACCGATGAATACGATCTCATCATCCTCGATATTATGCTGCCTGATGTAAATGGCTGGGATATTGTGCGCATGTTACGTGGCGCCAATAAAGGAATGCCTGTCCTGCTGCTAACCGCATTGGGAACCATTGAGCATCGCGTTAAAGGGCTTGAGCTAGGGGCAGATGACTATCTGATTAAACCTTTTGCCTTTGCTGAGTTACTGGCTCGGGTACGCACTCTGTTACGTCGTGGTACCACAGTAATTCAGGAAAGTCAGTTTCAAGTCGCCGACTTAGCCCTCGACTTAGTATCACGTAAAGTCAGACGCGGCAGCACCCGTATCACTCTGACCAGTAAAGAGTTTACTTTGCTGGAGTTCTTTATCCGTCATCAGGGTGAAGTTCTTCCTCGCTCGCTGATTGCCTCCCAAGTCTGGGATATGAATTTTGACAGCGATACCAATGCTATCGATGTGGCAGTAAAACGCTTGCGTGCCAAAATAGATAATGATTTTGAACCAAAACTGATCCAAACCGTACGAGGGGTGGGCTATATGCTCGAGGTCGCCGATGAGGATTAGTCACCCGCGTCGCCCCTTTTCTCTGGCGGTACGGCTAACGTTTTTTATTAGTCTCGCAACAATTTTTGCTTTTGTATTGTTAACCAGCATTATGTTGAACTCAGTGAAGACACATTTTGCTGATATGGATATTCAAGACCTCAATAAAATAAAAACGACACTGTCATCCATTCTACTGGACCCTGCCACCTCACAAGCCCAGAAAGTAGAAAAAGTCAGTGTTATTCTGGCCAGCTACCGTCATATTTCAGTATTGATGCTCAATGCAGATAACCAGATTCTATATCATTCACCTGACGGGCCTAATTTAATGCCTGTACTCAAGACTCCTCAGTTTACCGAGAGCCTTAAATCAGGATCGGTTTTCCAGTGGTCTGATAGCGCCTCTGAATCCAATCTACAGGGCCACAACAGTCCAAAAACATACCGGATTATTACAGCATCCATCAGTTCCCCTTTCCATGGAAAAGACGCAACCTGTACTTTTGTTATCTCATTTTCTATTGATTTTCATCTGCATTACCTGGATGAACTGAAATATAATTTATGGTTAATCGCCACCATAATGGGTTTGCTGATTGTTTTAATTGTAGTGTTTGCTGTACATAAGGCACATACACCACTGCGTAATGTCAGCCTGAAAATCAAGAATATCTCTTCTGAAAATTTAGATGTCAGACTCGACCCCAGAACCGTCCCGGTGGAGCTGGAACAACTGGTTATCTCCTTTAACCATATGATTGAACGCATTGAAGATGTTTTTACTCGTCAGGCTAATTTTTCTGCTGATATTGCTCACGAGATCCGTACCCCAGTCACCAATCTGGTGACACAGACAGAAATTGTGTTAAGTCAGCAACGCAGTACACAAGAACTGGAAGATGTGCTCTATTCGAGTCTCGAAGAGTATAATCGGATGGCAAAAATGGTCAGTGATATGCTGTTTCTTGCTCAGGCTGATAACCACCAGCTGATCCTTGAACACACCCGTCTTGATCTCCGCGCGGAAACGCTGAGAGTATTTGAATTTTTTGAGGCCTGGGCTGAGGAACAGGATGTGGTACTGAAGATTAGCGGTCATTCATGCTGGGTTGAGGGTGATACTCTGATGTTACGCCGGGTGATGAACAACCTGTTATCCAACGCTATTCGCTATACCCCTAAAGGCAAGGCAGTCCAAGTCACGTTGAATGAAGATGATAAATGGGTAAAAGTCATTATTGCCAACCCAGGTCAGGTCGTTGCTCCCGAACATTTGTCCCGCCTATTTGATCGTTTTTATCGGGTAGACCCTTCCCGGCAGCGTAAAACAGAAGGCAGTGGGATTGGACTAGCTATCGTGAAATCGATTGTTACCGCCCATCAGGGGAAAATTAGCGTCGCTTCCGATTCCGTTTCAACATGTTTTACCCTGTTACTCCCGCGTTTAAAAAGTTAACGACTAAAGACTGCTGGGAATCTTAAGGTTCCCGGCAGTCTGATGATTATGATATCCGGTAGCGGAGACCGTCGCTTAAGTTCATCTTTTTACTACCGAAGAACCCATAAATTTATCTGTCATCTGAATGATAATCAGTTGCCAGACTTCATCTTCACGCTCTGGAACAAAGCGTCTCTGTGCCCGGAGGTAGCTAATGCTGACAGGGCAGCAGAAGGAGTATGATCAAAGCTTTTCTCTGCTTTATTACTCACACTCCAGACCCCTGATGAGACAGGTGTCTGATAATCCCCTTTAGAAATATTTTTGATAGTAACCCAATACTTGCCCTCTTTCGGGATAACAGTTGCTTGCAAGAATTTATTGCCGGCACCGTATTTCAGATCCCCTTTATCTGCCGTCACTTTTATCGCCTGATTAGCATTCGACGCCTGGAACAAGGCAATATGCTGGGTAATATCAACCGGTTTATTGTTTTTAAATTTCAATACAGATAAATCAATACCTTTATCTGAGGTAGGAGCAAAATACCAGCCCTCTTTAGCCGACTCCGCATGCATCAGGGCAAAATGTAAATACTGCCCCTCTTTACTGTTCATTGGGAAACTAAATTGAACCTCTTTTCCTGGTAAGGTTGCACCCACTACTTCACCATCCGGGCTATTAAAGTCGCCAATGATTTCACCAGAAATCTGCATCGTGGTATGGATCATGCTGGCTGAGTCTTTCATATTCCCCTCATCCATCATGGTTCCTTTAGTTTCGCTCATACCCTGCATATCACTCATCTGCGCACTATTACTTTTATGCACACTCTCTGCAGCCTGCACGCTTGTCAGTGAAAGTAATAAGGCAGAAATGATAGCGCTACTGATTAATGTTTTCTTTGACATAATTCTAATCCTTCCAATTTTAAGAGTAAAACGTATCGGTTTATTCTTTTGGTAAATAATATTCACCACACTACCTGCTGATAGAAAGAGATAAACCATCGAAATGAGAAGCTATTTAAATATTAATATTCAAATCCCCCCTCAGATAATACGAGAGCCATTGACCACTCATTATTAATAGCAACTAACATTTATGACTAGGATGACTAAAATATATTGATGCAAAAATGCTATATGTAAGGATGTCTCGAGCTATTATATGAATTATTATTTTTTTAACAATTGCTTGAGGTTCAGACAACCTTGCAGTCGTTTTAGATCATATTTCAACAGAACAACCCCAGTGCCAAGCAGTAAAATATCTTTGACAATAAAGCTATCTATTCTCCCTAATTGCACTAATAAACTTAGCGTAATAAATCCGGTGACGACCACTAAAATATCGCCTAATACCCCTACTGTTGGCTTGAAGAAGCCGATAATTAATGCCAGAAAAGTAATGTTTTCTACCACCCCCAGAAAATAGCTCCCACCATGCAAGCCAAATATAACATAAAGAATATTCAGCCAAGTATTTGAGAGTAATGGTTGTAACGCCATAACTTCAAAATCAAACCATTTATAGGTACCAAATAACATAAATATTATAATAACTGAGATGCGCAGAATGACGATATCAAAATCTGACTTAATAAAGCGATTAATAGTATTTTTCATCATAGTACCTACCGTTAATTTATTACTGCATGACATTACCTGCTAGTAAACATTGCCAGTAATGCAGCGACCGTTTCGGCATAAGCAGTATGCGGTGATGCTCGATTAAGCATTAATGCACCTTTTAGTGCTGAACAGATGATCATAGCGAGTTGATTCGGTGAGGCACCATTCAAAGAAATCTCCCCACTCTCCTGCCCACTAATCAGGATACCTTGCAATATATTTAATTCAGTCTGGGCCAGTCGATTAACTGCGGCCTGTAATTCTGGCGGAAACTGGTAGCTATCGGACAGCATGGCATACACACCACACATTTCACCCAAGGTTGTACATTTTGAGAAGGTATCCAGATAGCCTTTTAGGCGCTGTATACCAGGAGCAACCTGTTGCAGATTTATTTGAAGCTTCTGAAAGGCTGCCACTTTATAGTCACAGTAAGCCAGCCCTAAGTCTGTTTTACTCGGAAAGTGATGGTGAATGCTGGCTTTTCTAATGCCAATGCCTTTTTCCAGGTCAGCATAACTGAAACCTTGAAATCCTCTCTGCTGAATAAACGTATCAGTCAGGGTGAGAATTTTTTCCTGCGTTGACATTTCGGTTTCTGACATCAGCATTGTAAGTTCCTATTAAGTAATTCTTTATCAAAAAATATAAGTAGTCCTGTTAAATATATTAACACCACAACCATCATCCCTGTCATGTCCGATTGCACTGACTTCAAGATACCACTGTGTAGTCAGATAAAATCAGAAGCCCTGTCACCACGATGATATTGATAATTTTTCGCTGTGCTGCTGAACACAACAACACCCTACCAACTAGAAGGTAGCGTGACAAGATAAATAAAAAATTATCTTAGAATGGGTAAATTTGGAATAAAGAGAATAAAAAGAGAGTCAGAAAAAGCGTTTACGTTCAATCGGGATAACTGCTGAAGAGAGCATTCTTTAATGCATACTGATTAAATCAAAGTCCCGGTCTTTTTGAACAGGACTTTGTCATCAGTCTAAAGTAAGGTCACCGACCTTACTTTTTCTTATTACACAAAGTGATAGCGATTTTAACTTAAATCCACATTCTTACTACCGAAGAACCAAGTCAGTACAAAACCTGCAATGTAAGAAATAAGGATACCCACCACATAGACTGCCATCCCTGCGAAGATGCCCTGGCTCGAGGTCATCAACGGGATAGACACCAGACCTGACGGACCAAAGACGGTATTTAAGCCAACAGGCAGCCCCATCCAGGCGACGAGTCCAATAAAGAATCCACCAACCGCGCCACCCAGGCAAGCAGTAACAAAAGGTTTTAGTCGTGGTAAAGTTACGCCGTAAATCAGAGGTTCACCGATACCTAACAAGCCTGGGAATATGGCACCTTTAACTTGTGTACGCAGCATTGAGCCTTTAGCTGAACGGTAATAAAGTGCCAGCGCAGCACCCACTTGTCCGCCACCCGCCATCGCAAGTATTGGGAACAGCGAGTTAAAACCCTGAGCATCCATCAAAGCAAAATAGACCGGTACAAATCCTTGATGGATACCAAATACCACAGCAATCAAGAACAGACCAGCCAGCACAGCGGTACCAATTGGGTTACCATTGAGGTGCAGGAACAGCCAAGTCATGCCTTTAAACAGCTCCCCCCCGATAGGCATAATTGCCAGGTAAGTCAGGGCTCCTGTCAGCAGTAAAGTAATCCCTGAGGTAAGGATCATATCAAGGTTATCAGGAACAAAGCGACGCACCTGACGTTCAATCCACGCCCCGGCCATACAGGCTAGTAATACCCCAATAATATTACCGCGCGGATCGATAGCCAGGCCAAAGAAGCTATCCATACCACCGTAGTAACCGACCGTCCCTTCCGGAACGTAGCGCAGGATAAACAGTGAAGCAATAATGGCACCATTGACCCCGGTACCACCAAAGGCTTTCTGGGTATTGAAGCCAATCAGAATACTTAAGAAAGTAAACAGACCAATACTGAATACTTTCATATAAGCAATCAGCTGGCTTAACCAGAGAGCTGGCGTTTCACCTTCTATATATAGCGATTGTTGAAGCAGTGTCGCAATACCTAACAACAAACCTGCGGCAATAAATCCCGGAATGAGTGGGGTAAAGATGGTGGCGAATTTGGTCAGAAAGTTATGAACTGCACTATTCTGTTTCGCTTTCATCTGTTTTTTATTCTGGCTGGCAAGCGCCTGTAAATCAGGAGACTCGCTATTATCCGGCTCGACCTGTACGCCAGACTTGATCATTTCATTCATCATATCGCTGGCGGTTTGTGCTTTGCCAGGACCGAGAATGATTTGCAACTGATCATCGCCATTGACTACCCCTAATACGCCAGGGATTTTCTTCAACTCATCATTTTGTACCAGATTACGATCGTTAAGTGTCAGTCGCAGACGGGTCATACAGTTGCCGCACAACGCGATATTTTGACTGCCACCGGTCAGGCGCAGAATGTTTTCAATCATCGAGCCAGTAATTTTAGCCATAATTAGATATTCATCCCCTGAAGTGTTTTACGGATGAAGCCACTATTTTTATTTAATAATGCGCTGGCGTCACTCGCAGACAGCCCACTCAGTACCATTAAAATTGCCGTTTTGCAGTGACGCTGGCAGGCATTCAGAGCCTGATCGGCAACTTCCGATGTACAGTCAGTCGCTTCAACCACAATGTTGACCTGGCGTTGTATCAGTTTGGCATTGGTCGCTTCAACATCGACCATCAAGTTTCCATAGACTTTACCGCTACGAATCATCGAACCGGTGGTTATCATATTGAGTGCCAGCTTCTGTGCCGTACCAGCTTTCATACGAGAAGAGCCTGTCACGACCTCAGGTCCAACGACTAACTCAATGGCAATATCAGCACTCAGACTCATGGCACTGCCAGGATTACAAGAGATAGCCGCAACCGTTGCTCCAACACTTTTCGCGTAATCCATCGCGCCTAAGACATAAGGAGTGCGACCGCTAGCCGCAATGCCGACCAAAACATCTTTTTCATTGAAATCGATATCCTTCAGGTCTTGTGCACCCATTTCGCCATTATCTTCGGCATTTTCTACTGCTTGTAAAATCGCTTTGTGGCCACCGGCAATAATACCTATCACCTGACTGGCAGGTGTGCCGTAAGTCGGAGGACATTCACTGGCGTCCAGAATACCTAGACGACCAGAGGTCCCGGCGCCGCTGTAGATCAACCGCCCGCCTTGTGCAAAGGCCTTAACTACCGCATCAACGACTTGCGTTATCTGTGGTATAGCGGCTTCTACAGCCAAAGGAACCTTTTTATCTTCCTGGTTAATAACCGTTAATACATCCATTGTGGAAAGCGTATCAATCTCAGCGCTGGCAGGATTGCGACTTTCAGTGATCATTTTATTTAAGTTAATCTGCATAATGCTTAATCCATCAAAGTAATCTGTTGACTATGATATGGAATATTTTATTACTAGTAAGTGACTTAAATCACGTTATAACGATTCATTTTAAGATTTTAAAATGGAATAAAATAAAAAATTCACGCGAAAAATAAAAAATTACCTATCAAAAACAATAAGCAAAACAAATTCCATTGCAAGGAATATTTTTGGAATAAATTATTATTGTTTTCTGATTATTACCGCAATGGAGAGGCTCATTGTCATTTCATAGCGTGCCTGATGGCTCTGTTGGGTACAGAGATTATGCTGTGGTCTATAACAAAAAAATATCAAAGCAGGGAAAAACTATTATCATATTGAGTTATCAAAACATGCCCAGACAACATGAAACAGGGGTCGTGTTGCCGATAATTAAATCGGAACCAAGCCGTTGGATATCGTGCAACCTGAAGACTAACAGACAGATAACTTTGGTGGAAAAATGATGGTATTGTCGGGAACAGCACAAAATATATGGATAAATCGCCCTGAGCAATCAGAAGTCAGTGAAGACAGAATTGTCATAGTGAGCGATGCGCACACTGATTTTTGGGAAAACACCTACTATAACTTCAGACATTATACCGGGCATGTCTATGGGAAAGAAACGGAGCAGGATTTTACTTTCCAGATCAGAGTGAAAGCAAACTTCAGGGCCTTATACGATCAGGCTGGAATTTTTATCGGGGATTCTGAGACAACCTGGATTAAGGCCGGAATAGAATTTAATGATGGACAGCCATCCATCGGATGCGTTGTCACTGATAAGAATTCAGACTGGTCAACCGGACTATTTCCAGGAAACGCTGATGATTTTTGGATGCGGGTAACCTCTAAAAATAATGTCATTCGTATCCAGTATTCGATTGACGGAAAACATTGGCCCCTACTGAGATTATGCACATGGCCTGGGGCACAAAAAAAAATCATTGGTGTAATGTGCTGCTCACCCAAAACAAAGGGACTAAGCGCGGAGTTCAGTGAGATATTATTAACTCCACCACTTGATAAGGATCTTCACGACCTCTCATAGATAAACGCATAATTAGTTCAGCTTTAATGGCACAGACCCCGTTATCCTTCGTCGACCTGCAGGCTGTGAGTGATTTTGGGTATACCGTTTCCTTCAATAAGCCATCACCGTTATGATAGAAACTCTTGTTATTTTACCAGGTAAACATTGATGCGCATCTTACAACTTATTTCTCTTAATAAAGAAAGATTTACCCCGGGTGAGCGAATCATTGCTGACTATTTATTAGCCTATCCGGAAAAGTTGAAGCAATGCTCATCACAAGAAATTGCCAGTCACTTAAACATCAGTCAGTCCAGTATCGTAAAATTCGCTAAGAGATTAAAATTTAAGGGATATACTGACCTTAAAATGGCATTAATAGAAGAGTGGGGACAGCAGAATAAGCAAATCAATTTCGCTGATCAACATTTGCACAGTAGTATCAGTGTTCATGATAGCCCATCGATCATTGCTGAAAAACTCTGCCTTGAAAAACAGCAGGCACTGCGCGATTCAACTGATAATGTAGATTTTTCTCAGCTGGAAAAAGCCATTACTTTGATAAAATCAGCTCGCCGTATCCAAATTACTGGCATTGGTGGATCTGCTCTCGTCGCTAAAGACCTGGCTTATAAGCTGATGAAAATTGGTTATCCCGTGATGAATGAAATGGATGGTCACGTACAGATAACCGTGGCTCAGTCTTTAGGGCCGGGGGATATCCAAATTGCTATTTCCTACTCGGGTTCAATAAAAGAGATATTGCTGGCGGCACAGGTAGCAAAAGATAATGGTGCTCAGCTCATTGCCGTCACTTCATTGCAGGAAAGCCCGCTGCGAAAAATAGCAGATTATAATCTTGATACCCTGGCTGATGAAACTCGTTGGCGTAGCTCTTCTATTTCAGCACGAACGGCCCAGAATACTATTACCGATTTACTCTTTGTCTGTCTGTTACAGGGCGATAATGAAAGAAGTCAGCAGTATATTAATCGCAGTAAAGAGATGATTGATAAATTAAAATAAAGCCCGGAGCACGAGTCCCCGGGTAAGTCGTTTAATTGTTCGTTGCACTACCAGGTGTGACGGATACCAATTGAGTAAAGACGGAAGTCCTGGGTGTTATCATCCCCATAGGTGAGATGAACTTGCTGACTGTTTTTAGAGTGTTCCCATTTGGTCTGCTCCCATGCCAGATTCGTCCATAGGATCGTTTTAGGCGTCAGATTATAATTCACAATCAGTCCTAAACGCAGCCCACCATTATCCGCACGGTTGGTCGTCGCACCAGTAATCGGATCGTAATTTTTTTCATTAAGGAAGTAGCGGAAGTAAGGCTGAATATTCCACCGTTCATTAATGGTAGTTGGAAAATAACCACGAATCTGATTCTGCTCCCAGGTTTTATCACCATGGCTGTTCCACGTCCAGTCCGTGTAGTACATCAGTTTGGCCAGCATTTTGTCGTTAATTCTATACTGGAAACCATGCTCACTCTCCCACTCCCAGTCATTATAACCCGGGCCGGAAAATGCATTATCATAGTAGTAAGCGGCATCCCAAAAAACGAAAGCAAATTTATCAGTAAAATTATAGTTACCACCAGGAATTAACCAGTATGAGTGATAAGAGTTTTTAGCTGGCATACCACTTTTAACATCATTAGATTCTTTACGATAAACAAAACTCAAATTCAGGTTTGCATCCTGGCTTTTATATAAATTACGGTTAGCCTGTAACTGCAAGCGGTTACGATTATAAGAGGTCTTCTCTGAATGAAAATTGGTCGTATAGTTACGCATGGAGACTTTATACTCCATAAAATAACTCCACTTTGAGTCCACTGGCTGAATAGCCACCTGAACTACCGGGCTAATTTTATCAAAAACCTTTTTGTCATTAATTTTATAACCTTTAAACTCTTCAATCTCCAGGAATGTATTACTAGAGATATTAAATTTTGATTGTTCAGTAATTTTTTTTGTTGGTTGTTCCACAGCTTGCTCTGTCGCTTTTTCTTCAAGCGGCTCATCAACTACCGCCTGGCTACCAAAAGATAAAACAGTCAATAACAAAAATAGATACGAATGATTCATATGAGCCATAGAAGACCTGTCAATTAAAATTAGTTTATATATTGAGGGTTGTTTTTATTTATAAATAATTCAGAGACAGGGTTATATTATCTATAACCCTGTCATTTCAACACTCCATCAGTAATAATTAATATGTCAGTCCATGACCTAATGGATAAATAATGTTTCCATTAATATCTTTAATATCGACCGGAAGTTTACCCGTCGGATGATTAAAAGCTACATTCCGATCATCTTTAAATAAACTTCTGATACCTGCTTTAATATTAGCTTCCAACGAGTTGCGACCTGCATTAGTAATGTCAAAACCTGTAATTCCGTAAATCGCAATATTAGCCTTCACATTATTTAATGCAGAAATATCATACGGGTTGCGTGAAGAAATAACCACTAATGGCTTTTTATGTTTGGCAGCCAGATTAATAATGGATTGAGCAGCATTATCTTGTGCTTTCAAATTATAGGTCACGAGAATGATAAAGTCTGAGTGGTCGATTTGTTTATCAACACCCTGAGGCAGACTTTTTCCCGCCAGGTCAATATCGATATCACTGGTAGTGATAGTTTTGTCTTTTAACTCGCTACTGATTTGGTCTAACTCTTTTTTAATCAGTTCATTACGAGCTTTCTCATCAGAGATAACCAGAATATTATTCTGTTTTTTCAGAGCAAAAGGTAAGACACCTTTATTCTCAATCAACGTTACTGATTTCTCTGCCACTTTACGTTCATAATTTTTATGTTCTGCTGAAGCGACAACAGACAAAGCATGCGCTTCAGTATACATCGGCTGCGGTAACAGTTTGTTATCCAGTTTATATTCTACAATTCGTAATGCTGATTCATTAATACGTTTTGCCAGTTCAGGATTCACCTGACTCTGTTTTTCAATATACTGATAAAGACTGTCTAATTTCTGCAAGCCTTGTTTATCCCAGATATGGACAGGCATCACGGCGACATCAACACCGGCTAAATATGCCTGTTCTACAGCTTCATTAGTCCCAAAGTTATCTGCAACAGCACCCATATCTAAAGCGTCAGTAAAGATAAGACCCTTATAGTGCAACTCATTACGTAAAATATTAGTAAGGATTTTTTTCGATAATGTTGCCGGCAAACCCATTTCCTTGCCATCGTGCTTAGAAATAACTTTGCTGTTATCTAATGCTGGCACCACGATATGCCCGGTCATTATTGCTTTAATACCGTTATCAATAGCATATTTGAACGGCACTAAGTCATTCTGTCGCCACTCTTGTTCAGAGTAAGGAACGACAGGTAAACCAATGTGTGAGTCGGTTTCGACATTACCGTGACCAGGAAAATGTTTGATGGTTGCGGTAACATGATTTTTCTGTAGACCCGCGATATAAGCACTGGCCATATCATTAATCAGTCCAGTATTACTACTGAATGAACGCACACCAATGACCGGATTATTTTGATTCACATTGACATCAACAGAGGGCGCAAAGTTAATGTTCACGCCTAATGCTGAAAGTTCAGAACCATGAATTTCACCAGAACCTTGCGCCATGGAGATATCACGGGTAGCCGCTAATGCCATATTTCCTGGCATCTCGGTACCCTCACGTAAACGGGTAACATAGCCCCCTTCCTGATCAGTACCAATGAGCAGCGGCAAACGATAACGGGCATCCTGAATATCTTCGATTAATTTATAAGACTGAGAGGTCGTCATGAAATTTTCACGGAACAGAATAATACCGCCGAGACGATATTCATAAAGGGTTTCTGCCAGAGCTTTGGGTAAGACATGAACACTGGTTTCCTCTTTACGCTCTCCCGCATATCCCTGCGGGTTTTCATCCCACTGACGGATATCTAGCATCAACATTTGACCAATTTTTTCTTTCGTCGTCATTTGCGAAAGGATGAGTTCAGCATTTTTATGGGGATCTTTCCATAGACCTTCTAGCTGAGCGTCAGTAAGTGGTTGTTGTGCAACATGACTGACACAACTTGCAAGTAAAACACTAACCGTGACGGCGACTATTTTTTTCATTTAGAACCTATTGTTACTGAATACAGTGGTTAAGGAATTTTTAATTTCAATTAATATTACACTAAGGAATTATTTATTCCTTAGTGTTGATCACATTTTTGATTGTTGTCACTGCTATAGGACACTGAGAGCTAAAAAACGAATGATTCCCGTAATGCAGGCAAGGTAGATTGGCATGCGAGGTAGTGAGATGAGCATGTGATGTCAGAGAAGAAATGGCTGACAGCAGAAGGTGACATCGTCACTTTACTAACAGATAAAGCACACTATTTATTGATCTCCATCACCATTCTGCCGTTAAATAGCAGGCTTCTATTTCTGGCATGATATTTTTTTATGATTGTTCGCCCCCATCAGCACTGGCTGACTCGTTTGTTTGTCTGGCATGGCTCAGTACTGGAAAAAATTTATTCCCGATTACTACTGAATCTGCTGCTCTCTGTCAGTGTCATTTTCTTTTTGCCCTGGTATGAAACGATCGGTATCAAACTAACCATGGCTCCTTTTAGCGTCCTCGGAGTGGCAATTGCTATCTTTCTGGGATTCCGTAACAGTGTCTGCTACGCGCGTTTTAATGAAGCCCGCCTTCTGTGGGGGCAACTGGCGATTACTTCCCGCTCATTACTTCGTGAGGTAAAAACACTGCTGGGACATGAGCCAGAATCACTCCAGACATTTATAAATTTGCAGTTAGCCTTTTGTAATAGTTTGCGCATGTCACTGCGCAAACAGCCGCAACAGCAAACCTTGAGCCGTTATCTGACACCAGAGCAACTGAGCTGGGTCAGTGAAAGCCATGCACCCCAGAACCGAATTCTGATTCTGATGGGAAACTGGTTAAATGAAAAACGCCAGCAAGGGGCAATTTCTGACATTTTGTGGCAAAGCCTGAATAACCATTTAAATGACCTGTCGAATGTCTCAGGTGGCTGCGAGCGGATTATTACCACTCCACTGCCCTTTGCTTACAGCCTGATCCTGCACCGTACGGTCTATATATTCTGTATTATGCTACCCTTTGCCTTGGTTACTGATCTGCATTATATGACCCCTTTTCTCTCGGTTTTTATCTCTTATACCTTTATCGCCTTAGACTCACTGGCAGAAGAGCTTGAGGATCCTTTTGGTACTGAAGATAATGACCTACCGTTAGACGCTATTTGCGTTGCCATTGAACGTGATATTCGCAATATGAATAATGAAACCATCTTACCTCCGGCATTAACTCCGAATCGCTACTATCGTCTGAGTTAACTTCTGGCTGATGGACTCAGTACCCGCGATAAATCAGGTGCTGAGTCCATATCAGAATCATGGTCACCACCGCGATAAAACAGCTTCTCAGCACGCAACCCTGTTAAGCAAGAGCAAAACCTTCATCCTGCCAGCCAGTGAGTCCACCAATCATCAGTTTAACCGGACGCCCGAGTTGGGAAATTTTTAAGGCTGCGCGATCAGCACCATTGCAATGCGGCCCGGCACAATACACCACAAACAGAGTATCTGCATGCCACGCGGATAATCGTTCAGGACTGATATCAGCATGATGAAAATGTATTGCCCCCGGAATATGGCAGCGCAAGAAAGTCTCAGATGAACCAACGACATGCAGTAAAACAAAATCGGGATGCCCCTGTTGCATCTCGGCATAGACATCCGCACAATCGGTCTCCAGCGATAATTTTAGTTGGTAGTGCGCAGCAGCAATATCAGCAGCCGCTGGCGGATAATCAGTAACATAACTCATAGTCATTCCTCATCAATCAGATTGGTGAGTTCTATTCTGTTTTTTTCTGTCTGGATTGACTGCCTGCAAATATGCCGATTAACGTATAAATTATGACAAACATCACTCCAAAGCTAGAAAACCCACTGGTTGTGACGCTGGCTTACGATGGACTCTGTACTTTCGAGTTCAGTATTGCCGTGGAAATATTCGGACTCGAACGCCCTGAAATGGGTGATGACTGGTATCGTTTTAAGGTGGCTGCCGTTGAAAGTGGACCAATTAGAGCGACCGGCGGTATTAGTATGACGGTGGATGGTGAGTTATCGCTATTGGAACAGGCAGGAACGATTATTATTCCTGGCTGGCGTGGTAGTGATGCACCTGTTCCGGATGCATTATCCGCTGCATTAGTCGCTGCACATCAACGCGGAGCACGCATTTTATCTATCTGTTCTGGCGTTTTTGTGCTGGCAGCTGCCGGATTGCTTAAGGGGCAGCGCGCCACCACCCACTGGCGTTATACTTCTGCGCTAGCGACACGTTATCCAGCGACCGAAGTCCTTCCCGATGTCCTCTATATTGATAATGGCTCTATTTTAACTTCCGCAGGTAGTGCAGCAGGTATCGATTTATGTCTGCATTTAGTGCGTCGTGATTTTGGCGCCGTTATTGCTAATCAGGTCGCCCGTCGTCTGGTCGTTCAACCCCACCGTCAAGGCAGCCAGGCGCAATTTATTGAACAAGCGCTACCGACTGAATATGAAAGCGAACGTTTCGCGCCATTATTTGACTATCTCTATCGCCATCTGGCACAACAGCATAGTCTGAGCAGTATGGCGGGTTATGTCGGTATGAGTGAGAGAACGTTTTTAAGGCGATTTGAGGCAGCAACCGGTACCACTCCGAGCCGTTGGTTGTTACAGGCACGCTTACAAAAATGTCGCGATCTTCTGGAAAACAGTCTGTTTACAGTAGACATTATCGCAGAAAAAACGGGGTTTACGAGCGCTGCGATACTACGTCATCATTTCCGTAAACAATTACTGACAACCCCAACCAACTACAGAAAATCATTTATGGTGAAAAAAAACAACATCCTTTAAAACATGTCTGATTATCGTCTGCGTGAAATACAATATACTTTATGGTGCTATATATTTTATAAGCGGGCACCACAGGCGATATCTAAACTTGTCTTTTATTGTTGCTCATAAGTCACTGTAATATAAAAAATAAAAAAACCGCCAAGGGATAAGAGCCCTTATAGCGGTTTTTTAGTAAAAGAGGCGGTTTATTTTTCTGCAGCGAGCTGCAAGCGACGAGCGCGTAACCAGTCATAACAGGCATTAAAAATGATGGTGTAAGGCAGGAAGAAAAGAAAGAATCCTATCTCAACCATTAACGCTTCGAGTAGCGAGACCTGTAACATCCACGCAGCAATCGGCAAGCCAATCAAAATAAAACCGCTTTCAAACCCCAGGGCATGACACACGCGGACAGTAAAACTGCGAGGCTGGCCTGGCGGGAAAAATTTGTCAAAACCGGTGTTATAAATCATATTCCATAACATGGCGACGGTTGACAGCATGATAGCTAACGCCCCCATCTGGAACAGCGGTTTATCCATAAGCCAAGCCGCGGTTGGCGCACAAATAGCCAGCGCAATAACCTCAAACGACACCGCGTGGATAATACGCTCACCTAAAGTACGATTTTGCTTGTTCATCAATTCACTCCGATTAACTCATTACTCTTATTATCATCGCAATTAATGATATTATTAAGTTAGTAACCATCGATAAAAGCGATAGCTCATGAATTACTCCCCTGAGTCACTGGAAGCCTTCTTGTATGTTGTCGAGTCTGGTTCATTTTCAGCAGCAGCCCGGAAACTCAAAAAGAGTCAGTCAACAATCAGCACCGCCATAGCCAATCTGGAAGCTGACTTGGGTGTTATTCTCTTCGACCGAAATAGCCGTCACCCTACGATAACACCTCATGGACTGCGCGTTTTACCCTACGTAAAAGCCATTTTTGCAGCCAGCGAACGGTTAGATGAGCTCTCAACCAGACTGACGGACAATATTGAACCGCGCCTGAGTTTTGTACTGTCCGATCTCTGGCAAACTACTCATCACGAGTCTATTTTACGACAGTTTTCTGACCTCTATCCTGATATCGAATTTGAGTGCATTATTGCCGAAGATGATGATGTTATCGACTCAATTCAATCTGGACGTGCCCATGTTGGCGTTCTACGTGTGCAAAAAAATTATCCCACAGATATCTCCACTGCACGCCTGCAAGTGGGAACTGAAATGGCTATATTTATCCATCAGAGCCATCCACTGGCGCAACAAAAGGAGATCGATATCGATGCGCTACAGACAGTTCGTCAGTTAGTATTAAAGACCTATGTGCGCCCGGATAACGTATTGTCAATAGGCCCAGTCTGGTCATCCCCCTCTCTGCTGCTGCTACTGGAAATGGCTGAGCAAGGATTTGGCTGGGGAATATTACCCCGCTGGCTGGTACTACAATTTGGTCATCAGGAATTAAAAGAACTCGCAATTGAAGGATGGCCAAAATTATTTGAAGTAGATGTTGCCTGGTCAAACAAAACCCCACCGGGTCCTGCTGGTCGATGGCTGATCGACAAACTACGCTCCCGGCAATAATTTAATTACTCTTTATTAAAGTTTAAAAGAGTCATTGTGGTGTAAGTATCCCGGTAAAAATAACCATTCACTTTACCATCACTGGGAACGTCCTCATAGCGCTCACAACGGTAAAACCCCGATGGAGCGCTATTTTGAACTTGCTGAGAAAATTGAAACGATGTCTATGACATCACACAGCTATTTCATGCTGTGTTCAAGGATGCTGAGAATGCCACTATCAGTATTTTCATCAAATTTTCTAGCAAATAGATTCTTACTATTTATTAGCATTTCTGAATCCCCGGTCACAAAATCACGAGGCCGCAACTTAATATCACTTGACTCGACCCAGTCAATTTCTCTTTTGTCATCATAAATTATCTTGGGTTTAAATGTGGTATTCATCAATACGGTCTGAAAAAAACTTTCATCCGAAATTAATGTGTTACGGTAAAAATCTTTAAAAACCTTCAACTCTGGACTATAGGTAATAAACTCACAAAAACGCCTACTTAATATCATCCACTGATTACCTATGTATGGTGTAACCCCTTTCAAAAATGGTCTGTTAAATGCAGTGGATACAACCAGCTCTCCATTTATTTCCTGAACATAGCCTTTTATTCTATGCATGGTTTCCGGTCTGACCAGATTTTGGTTAACTACTTTTATAAATTCGCAGCAATCAAATGTACTAAGATACTCCATTATAAAAACTTGGTTTTTTAATGGGAAATCCTGGCCACTTAAATTTATGAAGTAATCCCATGTCAAGCCACTGGCTACAAGTTTTTCAATACCACGCAACTGGGCATCTACCAAACTATACCCACCCCATATAGCGTCTTTACTTTCTAATACTGAGGTATTTTTATAATCGCTCAAAAACAAACCTATATCATCAGCAATAGTTTTACCTGCACGCTTATCGATATGTATTACATAATGATTATTTTCATGATAAATGGATTTAAATAATCTCTTGAATTGATTGGGGTAACGATGAACCAACATGAAATATGCAATCATGTAAAACACCCTCACATTTTCAACTCAACACACTTATAATAACTATAGTACACATTAAGTGTGAGAGTGAAATTTATTAAATCAAAAAGAAACTTTTAATTATAAATAGCGTGCGGTAACTACTCATTACTAACGGAATAAGTTACTTGCTACATTCAATTTGTTATCATGAATTTAATTTTCGATTTTCACACGTCAATTATATTGATGATAGTAAAAAGAGGATATAAATAATTGCTAAACTTCTTTATCTCGGAAATAATGTCCACAATGAGGGCAGCACATCGTTATGTTTTTTCTTATTTTACGCATGCTCTGTTCAGCTACGCGAGAACATTTAGGGCATGTGACATCGACTTTTTTGTCACGAAACATCTTAAAGCTATCAAAAATAGACATATCTTTTATCCGGCAGAGACGTTGAATCTCAGTGTACGCTTAAATATTCTAGATAGCTCACTATTGTTCTATTTAAGTGGAAATAGGTTGCACGGAAAATCCCGGTTTTCTCTATCACAACTTTACCGGATATTTTCTGCTGGATGAGTGCTCTTGCGATTGCTTATTTTCGATGAGGTTGTGCGAATGGGGTTTTCCAAATATTGTCGCAGGCTCTAGTTGATGCTCCCTTTATCCCATGAAAATTTATATTTTTTTAAACAAGCTTCTAGTTTATTAAAGACAAATCTATTCCTTGCAATAGACTCCACCTTCAAAAGCATAATCAAGTTCTGCTTGAGAATTCGGTTTTAATTTATTTGCAGCCCTAATAATAGCCTTTGCGTTACGATAATTCGCTCTCAATTCAAACTGAAATTGTGCCGCGCCACTGCTTTGGCTGGCTTTGCGTAAAAACGTCAAGAGAGCTCAGAGGATGAGGTCACTTTACCATTGCCGTAAGACGAAATACCGGAGCTTATGAAGAAATATACAGGCAAAAATAATTTTAATATTGACCCGATTCCATCGAACATTGACTTTATGCCCCCTCACGGAAGGACTATTTAGTTGTTAGTTTTTAAGGTGACTCGATGAACCTTCCAATAAATAAAACCCAAGGACTGAACATGAAAAATACCCTGATCGTTATCGATATTCAAAATGACTATTTCCCTGGCGGATCTTTTCCACTTGAGGCGGCTGAAATAGCCTGTAAAGCCGCAGTTAACGCGATTGAAAAAGCACGCAGGGAAGGTTGGCTGATCATCGGTATTCAGCATATCGCAACAGCAGATGCGCCATTCTTCAAGCCTGACAGTGAGGGAGCGAAAATTCATCCGGATGTTGTCGCGGCGCTGGGAGATGCGCAGATCATCATCAAGAAAGAGGCCGACAGCTTCTTTGAAACCCCTCTTGAGTTGCTGCTGCGTGACAACGGCATCACTGATATTTATCTTACCGGCATGATGACACAGCACTGTGTCACGCATACGGCGCTTTCCCCGCAGGCACTGGACATGAAGGTGCATATCATCGCTGAAGGATGCGCGGCGCCAACTAAAGCGCTGAGTGATCTTGCCCTGTCTGGGCTTAGTGTGCGCTGCAACGTAAAATAACCCTTTGGTTTGTAAGAATCTCGGGCTTTTATAGGGCTGTGTTATGAGATAACACAGCCCTCTCTTAAATAACTCCCCTGCTTAATCTCTTAAGGAAATTTAGCAGCGCAGCAATGCCAGTAAAAACTTAGCCACTGCGATTGACCTGATTTCATCGACTAATGACCTGAGAGCGTGTCACGACCAGTACCTTCCACCTCTTATAGTAAAGCCACTCACAGTCACCCTGCCCGACAATGCCAAACGCAGTGGCTGAGTCTCAAAATCTGATGAATCACTGGAGCAATCAATGAAATTAACGCAAATCCGCAATGCCACCCTCGTGCTGGAATATGCCGGTAAAAAATTTCTTATCGACCCAATGCTGGCAGAAAAGCATGCTCGGGAGGGTTTTGCCGGCCATGCACGCCCACACCTGCGCAATCCCATGGTGGCCTTGCCTGTGGCAGTAAAAGATTTGCTGGCTGTAGATGCCGTTATTCTGACCCACACTCATTCCGACCACTGGGATGAAGAGGCGCAGCAGGCCGTACCAAAAGGCATGCTTATTTATACGCAAAATGAGAGCGACGCTGCGCTGATCCGTTCTCAGGGCTTTCTTAACATCCGCGTTCTGAAAGATGAAAATCATTTCGTTGACGGGCTGACGATTTATAAAACTGACGGCCAGCACGGCAGTAACGAACTTTACGCCGATGCCCAATGGGGGGAGTTACTGGGTGATGCATGCGGACTGGTTTTCACTCATCATGATGAAAAAACGCTCTATATTGCCGGTGATACCGTCTGGGTTAAACCTTATGTAAAAAGCCTTCAGCGCTTCCAGCCAGAGATTGTTGTGCTCAACACCGGCTACGCGGTCAACGACCTGTACGGCCCGATCATCATGGGCAAAGAGGACACGCTGCGCACGCTTAAGATGCTGCCGACTGCGACCATCGTGGCTTCTCACATGGAATCGATCAACCATTGCCTTCTTACCCGCGCAGAGTTACGCGAGTTTTCACTTGAAAACGGCATTGAAGATAAGATCCTTATTCCTGCAGACGGTGAGACAATGGCTTTCTGATAAGCTACTCCGTCTGATTGACGGGGAGGAATGCCATTCCGACAGGTCACCTGTTATCCTTTGTTCATTCTACAATCAGCATAATAACCGCCGGTTTCCCGGTGGTTATCCTTTACGGTAAGGTTAACATTATGTCTGCACTCACTGTCGCCGTGCTCGCCACGCCCGGATTCAGCCCGTTTCACTTTTCAGTGCCCTGTATTATTTTCGGACAGTCTATGCCGCAAGCGGATTTATTCTGCGTGGAAATTTGCGCTGAAAAACCAGGCGTCATCCTGTCTGATATTGGCCTGTCCATTAACGTGGAACATGGCCTTGAGCTACTTGACGTCGCAGACATTGTTATCGTGCCCTACTGGAACCATCCGGAAGAACACCCTTCACAGGCGCTGCTGGATGCACTGATAGGTGCATGGCAACGGGGCGCAGAAGTGGTGGGGCTTTGCCTCGGTGCTTACGTTCTGGCCTATTCCGGCTTGCTGGATAATCACCGTGCCGCAACGCACTGGGAGTATGAACAAGACTTCATTGTACGATTTCCCGCCGTTCATCTGGACAGCAACTCGCTGTATACCAGTGATGAACGTCTTATCACCTCTGCTGGCACCGCCGCCGGGATTGATTGCTGCCTGAATATTATCCGTGACCACTACGGTTCGGCGGTTGCTAATCGTGTGGCAAGAAGAATGGTTGTTCCTCCTTACCGGGAAGGCGGTCAGGCACAGTTTATTGAACGCCCGGTCCCTATATCTACGCGGGACGGAAAAATGAACGAGCTGATGGACTACCTGCGTCGTAACCTGAACAAGCCACACGATCTCGACTCACTGGCGGGTTTTGTCAGCATGAGCCGCCGGACGCTTACACGTCATTTTTTCAAGGCAACCGGGACAACGCTGGGTGACTGGCTGAACGCGGAGCGTCTTCAGAGAAGCCAGGAGCTGCTGGAAACTACGGACAGCAGTATTGAAAGCGTGTCAGATATGGCTGGATTTCAGTCGCCGATTTCTTTCCGCCAGAGTTTTAAGACGAGATTCAGCGTCAGCCCAAGCGAATGGCGCCGGGCATTCCGCGGCCCTGTGTCGGTTGATAACGGAAAGGCAAGAGTGGAAGCTAAGACATCAGAATAGTTATACAAACTCGCAATCTGCTAGCCAGTGTTACCATTTGAAAAAAGAGAAAAAATAACCTTCGCGTAGAATATTTTCCTTTTCCCAAGCGGAACCCATTGCCAGCGTCACAGCTTCAGGTTATTAATCTTTTTTCTGCCAATCGGATAAGAACCAATGGATACTTTCACTACCCTACTCGCTATCGCGGCAACATTAGGAATCGGCGCAATCAGTCCAGGACCGAGCTTTGTTTATGTCGCACAAAATGCGGTTGCTCGTTCTCGTAATCACGGTCTGGTCACGGCACTGGGAACGGGAGTTGGTGCAGCTATTTTTGCCTTGCTCGCCCTACTCGGCCTGCAAGCTTTTTTACTGGCAGTACCCGTCGCTTATACTGCGCTAAAAATTGTTGGTGGGATCTATTTGCTCTGGCTGGCGTATAAGATAATACGTCACTCTCGCGAGCCATTAAGCATGGGAAAAATAAGCGTTGGTGAAAAGAGTCTGCTGGCGACTTTTCGTGACGGGTTGTTCACCCAGTTGAGTAATCCTAAAACTGCTGTGGTATTTGCCAGTATTTTTACTGCCTTACTGCCACGTGAGATCCCAGCCTATTACTATATTGCACTGCCAGTGATAAGTTTCATTATTGATGCAGGCTGGTATTCATTAGTGACTATTGCTCTTTCTACTGAGCGCTCACGTAATGTCTATATTCGCTTTAAAACCGTTATAGACAGAGTCGCTGGCAGTGTTATGGCACTACTTGGTCTGAAACTGATTATTTCCTCACGCTAACCAATAATTGAGGCCACGTTGAGCGAGTGCTTTCGTGGCCTTTTCACTGCTAGTGAATTCCCAGCTGTCTGGCATACGAAATTTCTTCGTGTAGTTCTCGGTTCGTTAGCTCCATCAAATCAGCAAACTCCAGCGTTAACTGCTGGAGTTCACTCAGATATTGAGCTGGGGTTAATAGCCTTGCGGATATCGGGTGGGGTAGCCGAAAAAGGGGTTTAGTTCGTTCAGCCGCAGCGCTTTGAGTTTCTTTTCGTCCATAATTTACCTGCTTCCGTTATCGGGGCGAAGATATCAAAAACAGGCAATGACACAATTTAAATTACTAACTCTTATGAAAGCCATAACTACTTCGGGTATAAGCCACGTCTCCAACTTGAGTGGTTGTGTCCCATACTATATCAGGATGAATAATGGTTAAACTATTGAAGAGCCCTTCAATACGCATCAGGATATTATTATATGTTTTACCATGTATAACATTATCTAATTTAACACTGGCGATAGGATTAATCGTAGAACCTAATCGATCACTAATGATATCGTATAAATAAATTTCACCATCATCGAATGCTAACGCCACAACAGCATTCAATGCAGAAAAAGAAACCGCTGTGATATTCCCATTGCTTCGTAAACGAGCAGGTCGAATGAATTGAGTCTCCTTTTTTCGTTTCTGATCATAAAGAATAACATCAAGATTGTCTTTATTCTTGAATCCCAGAAAACGATAATCAGGACTTATAAAGGAAGGGGAATAATTTTTTGGTGGTGACCATAAATGTCTGTTTTTTTGACTATCATGCCATGTATTATCTTCTGGATAATAGAGTATTCCGTCATCAGAAAGCATGAGCAGATAATAATTTTTGGGATGACAATTAAATATCACATTGTCATTCTCGCTAACAAAAAAAAGCTGTGGATTGGTTTCATCACTAACTGTTTTACTCCACAAATTATAAATAGCTGCTGTATTTTCACTGCCAATTATGGCTAACCATTCACCGCCAGGAGACATAATGAAGTATCTGTCTTTTGCTGACTGATAACGAATATTGATCGGTTTTCCAATACGATCATTATCGATAATTTGTACAATGTCACTATACAGAGTAATTATAATTTTAGGGTGTACGTTTTTTTCATACATAAATTGTGTCACAGTAAGAGGATGAGAAAATTCCACTCTCGGAATCCAGAGTTTTTCCCCATGTTTCATTTCTAACTCTTTAGTAGAAAAACCTTTTTCAGAAGTATAAAAAATAAGAGTGTCATGATTACTGGTCCAGATAGCCTCATCGTCTGTATATCTGCTATTAATTAACATCCCATTTGTATAATCTATGTATTTATTTTCGCTCTGTAACTGTGTTTTCCCTATCAGTGGGAGCTGATAAGGTGAATTATTTTGAATTAAAACGTGTAATTGACGTTGCCATGTCATCCATAATGCAGCCGCGGGATATATTTTCGCGAAAGGTTTCGTATCAAGATGAAAGTTCCACAAATATATTTGCGCTATTGGCAACAGTAATGTATCCATCCGATCTACAGGGTTAAGGCGCTGTAGAAAAGCGGCCTGATGCAATCTCATTTTTAATTTATTACTATAGATATTACTATTCAGATTAATTAAATCAATTAGATTTGGATATTTTGACTCAGGGAATTTTTTTTTAAGCAACGACTCATAAGGTGAAACAATATCACCCGGTAAAAAAGGTTCAAAACTTTCAGTAAATAAATCATAAGATAACGTAAAATTTTTATTTCCCGTCAAAAGAAATTTCGCTTCATTAAATGAGGCCTTTAAACCGCAATAACGCTCATGAACTTTTAATTTTAACTCAGAATGTTCTAAAACAGCCCCGGAAAGTAATAGCGTAGGATATTTACTTAATTTTTCAACCTGAACATAATATTCAGGAAGTTCTTTTCTCAATGCAAATCCAACATGTGATGAACTTTTTTTAAGATAGGGTTCAGCCATGACTAATTTATGTTCAATAGAATCCCAAGTAACGACAACCGAAATGGAATCATTTTTATTGACATTCAGGGTAAACTGATTTTTTATATTCGTCAGACCCAACATAAAAAAGTGCCTTGGAGTATTTAAAAATAATGACTCCCCTGAAATATATAAAGATACTTCACCCTTAAAATATTCATCAACAGCCTGGCCATTACTCAGATCAAATACATGTCCAACACCATACCTGAGATCCTTAGACGCATTTTTTATTTTTCCATTTCTAATAATTAAATCACCCTGATTATCTTGCATTATATAAGATGTGGGGGATTTTTTATTTCTGCGAATTATTCGAGTGAAATCCCCATCATATACAGGGTGTAAAAATCCTTTTTCCGAATCAAATAAATAATGAGCATCATTTATCTTATATATATCATATTCCATAGCTGTCTGCAGACCAACGCCGGCACGATGACATGTGTATTGAGGATAAAAGATAATATTATTAAATGGATTGTTTACATCATGATTAAATATCACATCCTCTTCTGTCCCATCGACTATCCTGCTGTTAGAGTAAATTTTTTTTACATTGCTTTCAAGAGGTAACCAAGGAATAAGAGCAGGCTTTCCTGATACATCATCTCTAAAATAAAAACGAAAAAGAACCCCCTTAAATTCATCCTCACCTAATATTACATAGATATAGTCTTCATCTTCTGTTCTTTCCCCGGTTACTGCCATCAGTAGATCAATACCCTCCTTGCTTGAGTAATAAGCATAATAATCACCAGCCTGATAGGCACTATCATATAATGAAGAGGAAAATAATTTGTCATCATTTACAATACCACTAAAACCCTTATCTGTCACCACTCTTCCTGAAGGCTTTGACATTTTAATGATTATTTTTCTTGAAGAATCGACTAATGTCTTAGAAAGAGCACCACACTCAATAATATGTCCACAGTGTTTAATAAAAGTATATGGAATCCTGACAAGTTCCCCCTTCATGATAATTGAAGCTGTATTTTTAAACATTTTACCGATCTCTGTTATTAGCCCGACCCCAGGATCAATACTCTCTAGTAATACTTTTAAAAAAACAGAATTGAGCATACTTCGTTCGTTAAGTATCGAATTGTAAATATATGAATCATGAATTACCATTCGCCATTTAATCCGCCCACCTTCATTAAAAACTTTATTTTTATTTATCATAAAAGCCAAAACCGCCATTCGCTCAACAAATTCGCTTGTTGTCTTTATGGTTGTTCTCACTGCCGGTGCCACGATAAAGGCAATATCTAACAAACAGCCAATAAAAGCATTAATAACATCATGTTGCTTTATGGATGTGACACAGGAATAAAATGGAATTAATATATCCTTAAGGATCTCTACTATTATCTCATCCATATATAAAAAATCAGCATTCTGTTTATTGATCATTAATTGTAATTTTTTTCTTTGCTGATTTACTATTTTTTCAATGAAAATAGAATTGGATTCATTCCTGGAAATAGAAACATTTACTGCTTGACTGTTTTTAATGTAAACACCTATATTTTCATAGAAACGACTTTCTTTCATGTCGAAAAATTTTGATTTAACTTTAATAAAATCATCAGCCCCCTCTCTTACTTTCTGAAGCGGTTCTTTATGATTAAGATCAATAGCATAAATACGACTCTCGTCATCAGATGAGGCCACAAAAAACATAAAATTATCTTTAGCCTCTGTATTTACAAACTCAGATAATAGTACATTTAATTTAAGGGGCAGGAGGCGGCGTTCACGGAATTCTATTGAAACTAATTTCAATGCTGACTTATGGATAAAGTTAAAATCATCCCAATCCATCTCAGAGTTAAAATAATCATTTCTAATAAATTCAGATGACAGGTAAAATCGATTTATATTATCAATTATATCTAAAGCGTTGTTTAGTAATTTATCGTATCTATATTTCACACGGGGTATTTTAATTTGAGTTACCTTATAGGCACCAAGAGATTTACTCCCCTCTCGTCGCTCACACCATCCGTGTTCCGTTGTTAAATTAACAAACTCTCTTATATTAATAGGTTCCCTTCCATGCTCTGAAAGTTTAAATATACGTGGATTTTCTTTAAGACACTTCTCCATCAGGATTTGGTCAGCATATTTATGAAGGGATTCCCAGCGCTTGTTCTCAGTGTCTGATTTTTGAATATTCTCTTTTATTTTAGCTAATGACTTTTCGACATTAGAATAATCGTTTGAATATTTAACATACTCACCACGATAAATTTCCCATAAACCTGGAAATTCAGGCAAAGATTCAGGTGTCAATGAATTATTAAAATATAATGCACAGAATTGTAGCCCAAAATTAATTTTCCCCTTACTTGCTCCTTCCAGATCTCCAGAGATAAAATGATGAAGTACTTGAACACCTTGTTCTATAGCTTGCGTTTCATTATACCCTTTTATATCAAGCCATTCCGTTACTGAACTGAGATAAATGAAAAACCAAGTCATACTTCCGAATAAAATGTTAGAGTTAATACTAAACTCCAGAGAAAAAACCGGCATAACCTGATCGAGATAATTATCATGGAAATAACGAATTTCCTTTGATAATTCCTTACTGCCCGGCAAATAATCATTTGCTACTATTTCTGCCCTGAAATCTTTAATTGAAATATATCTGTTATTTGAAAAATTTTCGATTACATAATCATGCAGCGGCTGACCATACAACAGTAAAGATAATAAATTCCCCTCCAGTTGATGCCGTACATTCAGACTGATTTCCTCGCTATCTCTTTCACCAAAAAGACCACTTCCATAGAGAGACATTCGTGCCAGCGTAGAATTATCAAAAAAATAGTCCTGGGACAAAAAAGATAATATCATCAATGCCAGATCTTTATTCGTTGTATCTTCTGTCACGCTAAAATAGTTATTAACATAGTTTAGCAGACGATCACGGCATCGTTGTACTGTCTGATAAGTAAGATGATATCTGTCATCATCCACTTTTTTAAATTTCCCCTCTATTTTTTCAGATAGAACCTCTCTCTTGGTATGTATATTCAGCTTCTTATCTAGAATATCAGAAGGAATTATATTGTTTTTTATATGGTTTTGGTTTTGGTCTACCTCTACCCCAGTATTATTAAGCGGATTAGCTGAAGAAAAGCCTTCATTTTTTTTAGTCATAGAGGGGGATCGCATATACATCCCGACTCCACTTCCGGCCAGCACCAGCGCGGTGCCCATTAATAAACCGACCTTAGTTTTTAGCGAAAATGCCGGAGAATGAGGTTCGCTGGATTGCTGTAATTGCTCAGCTATCTTTTCTGAATCCTGACTCAATAACTGCCCTTCTGCCAGTATATTATTCAGTTCCATATCTTCTGGCGGTGTACTATTTTCGCCACGGGAAAAATAATGTGTAAAATAATACCAAAACCCCTTCCATCCTGATTCAGAGCGGTTACTGGAGCGAAAAAAAAATCTTCAGGACTATTATCTATTGATGCTAATTTTTCAATAGCGCCAGGGCTATTCTCCATATGCTCAGCATCACGATTTCTTGATACTGAAGGGGATACAGTACCGGAGGTGGATGGTGATAATATTGAATTTGATATTGCTGGCATAGTTAACCTTCCTTTTTTGTTTAATCAAAATAAAAGCCACAGAGAGTAATTTATACTAATATTTTTTTAAGTAAAAAAGAAGATAATGCATGATATCTTTTCAAGACAAAAGTTATCACTTATAAAACAATGTCACTATAATTATATAAAGCATTTTTATTAATAGTGAGAATACAATCATGCTTAAAAAACATATAAATATGATGATATATAAATATAAATATAAAATTATTTATTTAAACTCATTAAATATGCGGAAGAGATAACGGGTGTCGCATACCTGCCATGGCAGCGGGGCACAGAAGTAGTCGGTTTTGTCTCGGTGCTTATGTTCTGGCCTATTTCGGTTCGCTGTATACCAGTGATGAACGTCTTATCACCTCTTCAGGCACCGCCGCCGGGATTGATTGCTGCCTGAATATTATCCGTGACCACTACGGTTTGGCGGTTGCTAATCGTGTGGCAAGAAGAATGGTGGTTCCTCCTTACCGGGAAGGCGGTCAGGCACAGTTTATTGAACGCCCGGTCCCTGTATCTACGCGGGACAGAAAAATGAATGAGCTGATGGACTACCTGCATCGTAACCTGAACAAACCGCACGATCTCGACTCACTGGCGGGTATTGATGCGGGCTGGTATTCATTAGTGACTATTGCTCTTTCTACTGAGCGTTCACGTAATGTCTATATTCGCTTTAAAACCGCTATAGACAGAGTCGCTGGCAGTGTTATGGCACTGCTTGGTCTGAAACTGATTATTTCCTCACGCTAACCAATAATTGAGGCCACGTTGAGCGAGTGCTTTCGTGGCCTTTTCACTGCTAGTGAATTCCCAGCTGTCTGGCATACGAAATTTCTTCGTGTAGTTCTCGTTTCGTTAGCTCCATCAAATCAGCAAACTCCAGCGTTAACTGCTGGAGTTCACTCAGATATTGAGCTGGGGTTAACTTACTGTTTTCTCTTCTTAAGAACTCAATAGCAAGTGTGGCTGGTGTCATTCTGGCGTCCATCATTATCCTCATCATCATTGTGCGGTAACTATCAGTATAGCGCGAAGATGAGAAGCGAACAAAAAACAACCACATTTAAGAGTGATTATTCTATCAGGCCACGATTTTTAAGCATCGGCTCACGCAGCGGCGCATGTCCACGCCAGGTCTGGTAAAGCAATTCAAGATCCTCACTGTTACCGCGCGACAAAATAGCTTCACGAAAGCGCTGGCCGTTAGCACGAGTTAACCCGCCTTGCTCAACAAACCATTGATAGCCGTCATCGGCCAGCATTTGTGTCCAAATATAGGCGTAATAACCTGCTGCATATCCGCCCGCAAATATATGAGCGAAATAACTGCTACGGTAACGAGGCGGAACCTCTTTTAGCCCTATCTGTTCATTTGCCAGGATCTGTTCTTCCTGCCGGACGATATCTTCAACAGCAGTGTCTATTCCCAAGGTATGCCAGCGTAAATCAAGCAAGGCCGCTGACAATAATTCGGTCATATCATAACCTTTGTTAAACTGTGCCGAACGGAAGAGTTGGTCACGCAAAGTCGCAGGCATTGGCTCATCACTCTGATAATGACGAGCATAGTGAGCAAAAACTTCAGGCTGACGAGCCCAGTGTTCATTAATCTGCGATGGAAACTCAACAAAATCACGCGGAGTATTGGTCCCCGAAAGTACTGGAAACCGCTGGGTAGCAAATAAGCCATGCAGGGTATGTCCAAATTCGTGGAACAGTGTGACTACGTCATCCCAGGAGAGTAACGCCGGTTCACCAGAGACAGGTTTGAGATAGTTACAAACGTTGTAGATAACCGGTAATGCGTGATGAAGTGTAGATTGTTCGACAAAGTTACCCATCCATGCGCCACCAGACTTACTGTTGCGGGCAAAAAAATCACCGTAAAAGAGTGCCATTCCACGACCATCAGCGTCAAAAATCTCCCAGACACGGACATCAGGATGATAAACAGGAATATCAAAGCGCTCGACAAATTGCAGACCAAACAGCTGACTGGCGGCCCAGAAAACACCTTTGTGAAGCACGTTACTGAGTTCGAAATAGGGTTTTATTTCCCCCTCATCCAGGCTATATTTTTCCCGTCTGACTTGCTGGGCATAAAACTGCCAGTCCCACGCAGCCAGGGGATATCCACTCTGCTGTTTATCCATAAGCTGTTGTATATCTTGCCGCTCACGTTCTGCTCTGGCCGTTGCTGCGGGCACAATATCACGCATAAAATGCAATGCTGCTGCGGGTGTTTTGGCCATCTGATCCGCGATTTTCCAGGCTGCATAATTTTCAAAACCTAGCAGGTTTGCTTGTTCCGCACGTAACGTCACCAGACGCGCAACGATAGCCTGAGTATCATTTGCATCATGTTGCTGGGTACGGTTCCAGCCGGCGAAGAACAGTTTTTCACGCGTATCTCGATGCGTCAGACTTTGCAGTACGGGTTGCTGAGTGAAATTCAGTAAGGGAATAACCCACTTACCTTCCAGCCCTTTCTCCTGTGCGGCTTGCGCCGCACCAGCAATTTCACTCGCGGTGAAACCATCCAGCTTAAGCACATCATCAACCACCAGCGCAGCTGCTTTATTTGCCGCATGGAGCCGCTGATTAAACTGGCTGGTTAACTGGGCGGCTTCTTTATTTAATGCCTTGATTCGTACTTTTTCGGCTTCAGCCAGGGTGGCACCTGATAAACTGAAACGCTGCCAGATCACCTCAACCAGCCTCAGTGACTCTTTATCCAGTGCCAACTGGTGACGTTGCTGATAGACCTTATCAAGACGAGAGAACAGACGATTATTGAGGTAAATGTCATCCGCCAGCTCTGCCAGTTCACTGGAAAACTCGGCTTCCAGTTGTTCCAGATTGTCATTGGTATTCGCAGAAGCCATAGCATAAAAAATATTGCTGACCCGACTGAGCATCACCCCACTCTGTTCAAAGGCTAAATAGGTGTTATCGAAGGTGGGGGTCTCGGGGTTATTCGCTATTGCTATTATCTCAGCTCTTTTAATACGCGTCGCTTCGTCAAAAGCAGGCCGATAATGTTGCTCTTCCAGCATATCAAAACAAGGTGCCTGGTAAGGTAGCGGGCTTATCGTAAATAACGGGTTTTTATGTGCCATTTTTAACTCTCTGGAAATGTAGATGAACGTTATATCTAGCTTAACCCGAACAAATTACCGTGCTAAGGTATTTATACCCGTCATACTTCAAGTTGCTCAGGGTTGCTGCAGTGAGAACAACCGAATCACATAGTTTATCTATGCGCATCGCATGCCCTCACTTTGCGCCTACAAGCAACTCGAATTATTTTGGATATATATACTATAAAAGTACCAAGGAAAATGGCGATGATTATACTGATTACAGGTGCAACGGCGGGATTTGGTGAGAGTATTACCCGTCGCTTTGTTAACAACGGCCATAAAGTCATTGCGACGGGTCGCCGTCAGGAACGACTACAGGCTCTGCAACAAGAATTAGGGGATGCGGTACTGACCTTGGCCCTTGATGTACGAGATCGTGCGGCAATAGAAAAAGCCCTTATAGAACTCCCGGTCGAGTGGCGTAATATAGATGTTCTGGTCAATAATGCCGGTCTGGCGTTAGGTTTAGAACCGGCTCAAAAAGCCAGCCTTGATGACTGGGAAACTATGATTGATACCAATAATAAAGGCTTGGTCTATATGACCCATGCAGTGTTACCCGGTATGGTTGAACGTAATCGTGGTCATATTATCAATATCGGCTCAACCGCCGGTCGCTGGCCTTATGCCGGTGGTAACGTTTATGGTGCAACAAAAGCCTTTGTTCGTCAGTTCAGCCTCAACTTACGTGCTGATCTACAAAAAACCGCAGTACGCGTCACGGATATCGAACCCGGTTTAGTCGGCGGGACTGAGTTCTCTAATGTCCGTTTTAAAGGTGACGATGCGAAAGTTCAGCAAGCCTACGATAATGCGAACGCATTAACTCCGGAAGATGTCACTGAGGCGGTCTGGTGGGTGGCCAACTTACCGAAACATGTCAATATCAATACACTGGAAATGATGCCAGTCAGTCAAAGCTTTGCCGGACTGAGTGTCAACCGCGAGAGCTAATAGCCGGCAACCAGCCTTCAGGAGTAAAAGTGGTACCCGGATTCGATACCCTTTTGCTCCAACCTGTAAGGATCTGATGAAGGCTTCTTTATGACTTTCCCCAACCTGCCACAATAATTAGCATACCACAGCAGGCAATCGCTGCCCCACTCCAGTCATAGACACTGAGTTTGATACCTTCAACAAAGCGCAACCAGAGTAACGCCGTGATGACATAAACCCCACCGTAGGCGGCGTATACTCGTCCACTGGCTGCCGGATGCAGGGTCAGCAGCCAGACAAAAAATATTAAAGAAAGTGCCGCTGGCAGTAATAGCCAGGGTGATCCATTACGTTTTAACCATAGCCAAGGCAAGAAGCAGCCAATAATTTCCGCTAAAGCGGTTACAAAAAAAAGCAACGTTGTTTTGATCATAGTGTCAGAATAATCAGATTGTCAGGACTGGATGCGCTCAGAATAGGCGCATACATTTCTCAGTGATATAATATTAAGAAGTGTCACACCTTAAAAGGAAACGGTTATGAAGACAAGCCTTCTCAAACCTTTAGCTAATGTCAGTCTGGCTTTGGTATTAAGTACTTTCGCGCTCACACATGTTGCCCATGCCCAGACCAGCAAACTCATTATTGAGTCTGGTGACAGCGCCCAAAGTAAGCAGCAAGCAGCCATGGAAAAGGAACAATGGAATGATACTCGTTCATTACGTAATAAAGTGAATAATCGGGTTGAAAAAGATTTTGATAAAGACAATGTTGCCGTCGACTTACGCGATAAGTGTCTGGAAAGCATCGATATCAATGTTTACTGGGAACCCAACACCCAGCGCTGCCTGGATCGCCGTAATGGGCGTATAGCGAAGCCATAATTTAATATACCCACTCTATAACAAGCTCCTGCTAAAAGGGAGCTTGCTTAATTTTCAAGGTTTCCCCATGAGCAGTGATTTAACGATTAAGCTTCGACCACTGGAACGCGAAGACTTGCGTTTTGTTCATCAGCTGGATAATAACGCCAGTGTTATGCGCTACTGGTTTGAAGAACCCTATGAAGCCTTTGTCGAACTGTCTGATCTTTATGATAAACATATTCATGACCAGAGCGAACGCCGCTTTGTTATTGAGCATAATGGTGATAAAGCAGGTATAGTTGAACTGGTGGAAATAAACCATATTCATCGCAGAGCGGAGTTCCAAATCATCATTTCCCCGGAGTACCAGGGTAAAGGGCTGGCATCCCGAGCCGCCAGACTGGCAATGGATTATGGTTTCAGCGTTCTTAACCTGTATAAACTTTATCTGATTGTCGATAAAGAGAATGAAAAGGCCGTTCATATCTATAAAAAATTGGGCTTTATCACCGAAGGTGAGCTGGTAGACGAATTTTTTATCAATGGACAATATCGTACCACTATCCGCATGTGTATTTTCCAGCACCAGTTCCTGACTCAACATAAAATACCGGAGAATCATCTGTTACAACCAACGGCTCAGTAAAGTCACAATAACTAACCTAGCTACCAGGAACATCATGATGAAAGTCGTAACTACTTCGAGTATAAGCCACGTCTCCAACTTGAATGGATGAGTCCCATGCTTTCTCAGGATGAATAATGGTTAAACTATTGAAGATCCCTTCAATACGCATCAGGATATTATTATATGTTTTACTATCTATAGTATTATTTAATTTAACACTAGCGATAGGATTAATCGCAGACCCTAATCGGTCACTAATGATATCGTATAAATAAACTTCACCATCATTGAATGCTAACGCCACAACAGCATTCAATGCAGAAAAAGAAACCGCTGTGATATTCCCATTGCTTTGAAAACTAACAGGTCGCTTGAGTAGAGCCTCCTTTTTTCGTTTCTGATCATAAAGAATAACATCAAAATTTTCTTTATTCTTGAACCCCAGAAACGATGATCATGGCTTATAAAGAAAGGGGAATAATTTTTTGGCGGTGACCATAAATATCTATCTTGTTTACTATCACGCCATGTATTAGCCTCTGGATAATAGAGTGTTCCGTCATCAGAAAGCATAAGCAGATAATAATCACTGGGATGACAATTAAGTGATGTATTACCAGCACTGCCAGTATTGGCAACGATAAAAAGCTGTGAATTGCCACAAATATATTTGTGCTATTGGCAACAGTAATGTTTCCATCCGATCTACAGGGTTAAGACGCTGAAGAAAAGCGGCCTGATGCAATCTTATTTTTAATTTATCACTATAGATATCGCTATTCATATTAATTAAATCAATCATATTTGGATATTTTGACTCAGAGAACACTTGTCTAATCAGATTATCATAAGGTGAAATAAAACCATTCTGTGAAACAAGTTCAAAACTTTCAGTGAATAAATCATAAGATAACGCAACTTTTTTATCGTCATCAAAAATTACCTGAGAAGGTTATGGTCGTGAAATCAGCCAAATCACAGAATAGACCTCAGTTTCAGAGACAAGATGGCTGGCCTCAAAGAGTGTTTTCATCCTGAGCTGACTCTTTATCAGAAAAGGACTAATATACATCCGCTGGTAAGATCTTTACCGTTGAAGGCACTATCCTTATTATTCACGTTAATTTAAGGAAAAAATGATGAAACGTTCGATTTGGTTAGCCATGTTACTGTGTACTGTCGCAGCGAAGGCTTTTGCTGTCCCGAACTCTTGTGAAACAGTAAAGGCCAGTATTCAGCAAAAGATAATCAATAATGGGGTAGCGGAATCAGAATTCTCACTCACGATTGTTCCGAATGATGAGGTGGATCAATCTGGTGCCAATAGTGTCGTCGGCCATTGTGCTAACGATACCTACAAAATTGTTTATACCCGTTTCCGTGATTCGCACTAGTTCATTACTCTCAGGTGGATGGCTTAATGAAATAGCAAGTCATCCACCCACTCTAAGAATATCGGTCATCACTTGCCGTTCCTTATCGGCTATCAGCATTAAGTTTCCGTTTATCGTGTTCCCGTTTCAGATCTGATTAATCAGGCGTAAGCAGGTGAATCTGAGATGGCGGATAAGTCGATATAGTGCCCTAACTCTTTCTCTTCAGGACGTGAAAGATAAGGAATTTCACCTAACAATGGACAAGGTAGTATTTTGCTCAACGCCTCGATAATACTGGCATAATTCGCCATACAAGGATTGATACGATTAGCGACCCAGCCGAGAAGCGGTAAACCATCCTGAAGAATCGCCTGAGCAGTTAGCTGAGCGTGATTCATGCAGCCATCCTGAATGCCGACAACCATCAATACCGGGAGTTGTTCTTGCACCACCCATTCTGACAGTGGATGTAAATCATTCATCAGGCTTCGCCAACCTGAGCAACCTTCTATCGCAACACAATCATATTGATGACTCAAATCCGCTAAGCCATTCGACAGTAAACTATAATCCATCTGAGTCGTGCTACCGGGACTACCCCCTTCATTTAATACCAGTGGGTTGATAACTTCTGCGGGTAAAATAATGCTGGAAGCGCTTTGTAGCATCGCTATTTCTTTGCTTTGATTGCCTGGCTGTTTAGTGGATCCCTTTCGGGCGACTGGTTTATACCCGACGGCGCTTTTTCCACTGCTGACCAGAACTTGCAATAACGCGCGCGCGACAACGGTTTTTCCAACCCGGGTATTGGTACCCGTTATAAAGAAACGATTAAGCATAATAATGCTCCCGGTGGTTATATCGTAATGGATTACTACGAAAGATAATTCAATCCCGGAAGTCTAAAAGAAAGACTGCAAAGGCAGTTTGAGTTAACGCAATGTTTTATGATTCAGACCGTTAATTAGCCTTGCAGTAAACGCACCAGCAGCGTGCCATTATACATTGCATCTTTAATCAGCGCCGAACCCACACGCGTCCCGCGATGACTGAGTTGGGTGCTTTCAACAACACTATGATGACTATAGGCGGGTAGCGCCTGCTGACGTAAACAGTCTCTAATCGTTGAATGTAGAATGTCGGCAGCCTGATTAAGTGGTGAACCGATAAGAATTTTTTGCGGATTAAATAAATTCACCATGATAGCCAGAATACGTCCGACATTCTGTCCTACACCGACAATAATATCTTTAGCTAACAAATCACCTTGTAAGGCCGCATCACAGAGTGAACTAATGGTGAGTGGCCTGTCATGTAACATTGAGCCCATCGACTGCCCCATACGTTGCTGAGCTAAACTGAGTATGCTTTCCATGCTGGCAATAGTTTCCAGACAACCATGATTACCGCAGTAACACTGTTTACCAAAGGGATCGACCTGCGTGTGACCAATTTCAACCAGGCTACTGTTGTTGGCATGAAGCAGTCGACCACCCGTGATAACTCCAGCCCCCACATTTTGATCAATGACAACCTGAATCACATCGCTGATACCACGGGAAGCACCAAATAACCCTTCAGCCATCGTCCAGGCGCTAATATCATGTTGAATAAAAACAGGCACCCCGATACGGGTTGATAACGCTTCAGTCAGCGGCATATCGACGACATCATAAAACGGCATGCGGTGTACAATACCCCGTACCGTATCGATGATACCGGGTAAAGTAATAGCAATCGCGGTAAGACGTTCGAGCTTTTGTTGATGACGTACAAAAAACTGATCGACAAGTTCCTGGATACGCGTCAGTAGAGGTTGGGGATGTTCTAGTGCCAGCTCAACATTATCTTCAACCACCTGCTGGCCGCTTAAATCACGTAGCGCCAGCCATAACTCTCCCCGGGTAATACGTATCGCGAGGAAATGCCAGGCTTCGGTATCCAAAATTAAGCCGACAGCAGGTCGCCCTCGCCCACCGGGATCCTGAATATCGGTTTCTTGAACTAAGTGGGCTTCAAGCATTTCTCGCACAATTTTGGTAATACTGGCCGGGGCCAGTTGTGCCAGACGAGAGAGATCGATACGCGATACCGGGCCATGGGTATCTATCAGACGATAAACTACACCTGCATTCATCTGTTTTATCTGGTCAATATGGCCCGGTTGACTATCAACAACCAACGTAATTCTCCCTTTATTTTCGCGCCGCGAAATAAATTTTTCTCTATGGTGAAACACTTCATACACAGCCGTCAAATATTTGCACCACATTGTGACATTGCGCACATAGTCCGGGTTTAATCAGTACTTTGCAAGGGGGTAGACGATTCTGTTAATAAGGCAATAATTTTTTTCGCTGGCTGCGATAACTCGCGATGTTTTGACCAGACCAGCCACAATTCTGAACGTGCGTCTGACTCATCAATAGGTAGCCAGACGACATCACTCAATCGAACACGCTGGAAAGAAGACGGTAGTATGGAAACGCCAAGTCCGGCAGAGACCAGGCTAATAATCGTCATCGCTTCCCCCACTTCCTGAGTAATATAAGGTTTGATTTGGTGGCGTTTTAATAAGCTCAGAATATCTTCATACAGCCCGGTACCTACCCGGGAGTCAAAAAAGACAAACGGTTCTTGAGATAGCTGTGCCAGTGATACTGAGGATGCCTCCGCCAGAGGGTGTAATCGATGAACCAGGGCTCGTAGCGGCTCGCGCAAAATGGGGCGCCACTCCAGGGTGTCCGGAAGCTTAGTATTACGCATTAACCCCAGCTCCAGTTCCCCGTCATTCAACGGTGTTATTTGCTCGCGAGTATTCATCTCTCGCATTTGAATATGCACATCCGGGTAACGGTGGCGGAAAGTCGACAGACTCTCAAAAACTGACTTTATAAAGGGTGCCGAGGATGTAAAACCCATTTTCAGCTCCCCGGTTTGCCCTTGATGCAAGCGTGCCGCCCGTAAAGATGCATCCTCTACCTTGCTTAGGATCTCCCGGGCATCAAGCAGAAACTGTTGCCCCGCTGGCGTCAAAGCCACACTGCGGTTGGTTCTGGCCAACAAACGGGCATCAATTTGTGCTTCCAGCAGCTGAATCTGATGACTCAGCGGTGGCTGTGAGATACGCAAACGTTCCGCTGCTCGCCCAAAATGTAGCTCTTCAGCAACTGCAACAAAGTACCGCAAGTGACGCAATTCTATATTCATACTTTTAAAGTATCATTTGAGATTATTAATATATTAGACAGAATATTCACAATTTTCTACCCTGAAGCTATTGATATGCTTATTGGCGAGCTAAGTTTAGCTCGCGCTGTAATTATTTTTGAGTCTGTCTCGCTCTAAGGATCTATCGTGCATTCCACTTCTGACGTTAATCTTGTTGCTGGAGAACAGATTGATGTAGATCATTCTGCCCAGACATCTGAATTGATTAAACGCGGTACCCCTTCATTTATGCGGGTGACTCTGGCGCTCTTTTCCGCGGGTCTGGCGACGTTTGCACTCCTCTATTGTATTCAGCCTATCCTGCCGCTGCTCTCTGATGAATTCCATGTCACCCCAGCGGGGAGCAGCCTGTCACTCTCGATCTCAACCGGGATGCTGGCATTAGGTTTGCTATTTACGGGTCCCTTGTCTGATGCTATCGGCCGTAAAAAAGTCATGGTTACCGCTCTACTGCTGGCATCCTGCTGTACCCTGCTATCAACACTGATGAGCAGCTGGCATGGGATTCTTATTATGCGTGCCCTGACAGGCCTTTCTCTGAGTGGTGTTGCTGCCGTGGGCATGACTTACCTGAGTGAAGAGATGCACCCCAGTGTGCTGGCATTTTCTATGGGACTGTATATCAGTGGTAACTCGATCGGCGGTATGAGTGGTCGCCTGTTAAGTGGCATCTTTAGTGACTTTTTTAACTGGCGTGTGGCGGTGGCAGTGATTGGCTGTTTTGCCCTCGCTTCTGCCTTGATGTTCTGGCGTATTTTACCCGAATCACAGCATTTTCGGCCGATTAAACTGCGTCCTAAATCGTTACTGATCAACTTTCATCTCCACCTGCGGGACAGCGGTTTACCCTTACTGTTTATCGAAGGTTTCTTACTGATGGGATCCTTTGTGACGCTGTTTAACTATATTGGCTATCGTTTGATGTCGTCTCCCTGGGGATTGAGCCAAGCTGTCGTTGGTTTACTGTCGCTGGTTTATCTGACTGGGGTCTGGAGTTCGCCGAAAGCCGGAATTATGACTGAGAAATATGGTCGTGGCCCGGTGCTGATTGGTGCGACGCTTCTCATGAGCTTGGGTCTGATCCTGACTCTCTCTGAAGCACTGGTGATAATTTTTATCGGTATGACATTGTTCTCTGCTGGTTTTTTTGCTGCTCACTCAGTGGCAAGTAGCTGGATAGGAACCCGAGCCAGACGGGCAAAAGGCCAGGCATCCTCACTCTATTTGTTCAGTTACTATTTGGGTTCCAGTGTGGCGGGTACCTTGGGTGGCATCTTCTGGCATCAATATGGCTGGATGGGTATTGTTGGTTTTATTGGTCTGTTATTGTGCGGTGCTGTGGGTATCGGCATTAAACTACATCAGAGGACACATTAATCTGGCCTGTCAATGCGATGTTGAAAGCACCAGGTAGATCAAAAGGCCCTGGATAATGAAACAGAGTTGCCCCAGAAAACCCGTTCTGAATAAGGGATATTATCTCTGTTTCATGAGTCTTAATTATTAATTTTCCGTACTTTCTTTCTCAAGTAAAGCGACTTTTGCCGCGTCAAGAAAACGATCGGAGATCTCATCTCCACGAGTCGCTCTGGCTAACATCAATGCCCCTGTCATCAGTGCAAACTGCATCAGATGACGGTCAGTTATGACAGTATCAGTGCTACCGCCCTGCATATTTTTAATCTTTTCAGTCATATTTTTGACAGCCGCGACATAAGTCTCATATATCGGCTTATCCTGACCTTTCCGCTGTACATCGGTAGCAAGAGCAGCAATGACACAACCACTGGCGGGGCAATCTCGGTGGCCGGGAGATAGATAGCGTTCAACCAGTTGTGAGAAATCAGATATATCGTGTTCTGCAATAGCCACTCGGCTTTCCTTAAAAGCTTGTTCACAGGCAACAGCTTCTAGTGCGTCTTTTGAGCTGAAATGTCCGTAAAATCCACCATGAGTTAGCCCGGCGGCAGACATAATATCCTTAAGACTGACGCCATCGAGGCCCCGCTCTCTGAATAATTGAGATGAAGTGGCGATAATGCTATGACGGTTAAGCTCGCTTTGCTCCTTGGAAACTCGCCCGGTTCTGGCCATTTTTACTCCTGTTACTTCCCTACGGGGCAGTCAACCTGCCCCCTGATAAATTTATCGCCTGCTCAGGCTCTTGGTGGTGTGAGCTTAACATATTCAACACCTGAACCCTGTGCTCGCGGTAAAGTTCCTGCAATCTGCTTGTGAGGTGTACCTGCAGAAACGGCACTGGCTTCATCAAGTCGAGCCGCCTGTACATCACTGAGTTTTACCGTCAGTGATAGCAGTGTTTCGGCTAACTGACTTGTTGTCCGCGAACCAATAATAGGGATTAGCGATGTCTGTAACTGCGCAGATCTATGACGAAGCCAGGCCATTGCAACCTGTACTGGCATGATATTCAGCTCTTCGGCGATACTGAAAATTTCATCGAGCAGAGTCGGGTCTTGCTCAGTATGGACCAGTCGACCTGAGAAACCTTTTAGGCGACCTTCCTGACTGGTTCGATATTTTCCGGTCAGCATTCCACCTCCCAGTGGCGACCAGATAGTAGCAGCCAGACCCAAGGCCTCCGCCATCGGTAAAAGCTCTCTTTCAGCAGTACGTTCAGCCAGACTGTATTCCACCTGAATGCCCGCAATACGCGACCAACCACGTAATTCAGCCAGTGTTTCGGCACGCGCAATTTTCCATGCAGGAAAGTTGGAAAGACCGGCATATTGCACCTTTCCTGCCCGGATAAGATCATCAAAAGCCCGAACGATTTCCTCCAGTGGCGTCATCTGGTCATCAAAATGTGTCCATAAAAGTTCAATTCGATCGGTTTTCAGGCGTTTCAGACTGTTTTCAACCGAAGCTATCATGTTCCTTCGGCTATTTCCGGTAATGGCAACCCCTGCATCCGGGGATGCACTCAGAGTATATTTGGTCGCGATAACAAAATGGTCGCGATCGGCAGCAATAAAATCTCCGAGCATCTCTTCTGACTGACCAAACTGGTAAGAATCCGCTGTATCAATAAAATTTCCTCCCGCATTGACGTATCCGTCAAATACTGCCCGGGCTTCTTCTTTTTCGGAACCATATCCCCATCGGGTACCAAAATTGCCGGTTCCCAGTGCCAGTTCTGATACCCGTAAGCCTGTATTACGACCAAATGTTGTGTATCTCATAACGTTCCCCTCTCAGCGCACTTATAAATGATGAGTGACATTTATTATACATGTCACTCATCATTTAAAAAGACGGCGAGACTATTTTTTATTAACGAGAAATAAAATGACTGAGACAACGTCTTCGGTATTGATAACAGGTGCTTCAACTGGCTTGGGTGCAAGTGTATACAGATCGTTTTGCCCGTGCAGTAGCTCCACGACTGACTAAAACAGGCAGGGGGCATTATCAATATCAGTTCCGTGGTCGCTCTGCTGCCAGAATTAGGGCTGGCACTTTATGAGGCGACCAAGGCATTTATTCTCTTAAAACCATTATTGAGTGATTCAGCATAATCTCGTGTTCAGGATGACTTAATGTTATTTTCGTCCCATAAACATCTGTCTACGAGGCCCTATGGAAAAGCAACACTACACTGATTTGAGTCGTATCTTCTTACGCCTGTCACGTTTTGATCATCTCAATGCTATTGCTAGCTGGGATATGGCGACCATGATGCCTGTCAATGGCAGCCAGGCGCGCGGAGAAGCACTGGCTGAGCTAAGTGTATTACGCCACCAGATCATGACCGATAAAAAAATAGCGCTGTTAATACAGAATGCAGAACAAGAAGATCTCGATGATATTGAGCGAGCAAACCTCAATGAAATCACTCGCCAGTACCAAAATGCTATTTTGTTACCAGATAGTCTGGTTGAAGAGAAATCACTGGTCGGTTCACGCTGTGAACATGGCTGGCGCACTCAACGCCCGGATAACAACTGGGCAGGTTTTGCTGTTAACCTGAAAGAAGTGGTGCGCGTAAGCCGGGAAGAAGCCCGTCTGCGAGCTGATGCTCAGGGTATCTCACCTTACGATGCCCTGCTGGATATCTATGAGCCAGGTATGACCAGTGCTAAACTTGATGGCCTGTTTGGTTCGCTACGCAGCTGGTTGCCAGATTTGCTACAAACCGTGCTGGATAAACAAGCCACAGAAAAAGTCATTACCCCTGTTGGTCCATTTGCCACCGAAAAACAACGCCAGTTAGGTCTCGATACCATGGCAATGCTGGGCTTTGATTTTGCTGGCGGACGTCTCGATGTCAGTACCCATCCGTTCTGCGGTGGTGTGCCGGAAGATGTTCGTATCACCACGCGCTACAACGAAGAAGAATTATTCAGTGCTCTGTACGGAGTGATTCATGAAACGGGTCATGCTCGCTATGAACAGAACCTTCCCCGAACCTGGCCTGGTCAACCGGTAGCTCTTGCCCGGTCAATGGCGATTCATGAGTCACAAAGCCTATTTTTTGAGATGCAACTTGCGCGCAGCGCCCCATTCCAGCAGCAATCGCTGCCAAAAATAATAGCTCATTTCGGCCCACAACCGGCTTTTGAGCTAAGCAATCTGATTAAGTTAAACCAGCGTGTAGAACGTGGGTTTATTCGTGTGGATGCGGATGAAATCAGCTATCCGGCTCATGTTGTACTACGCTATGAGATAGAACGAGCACTGATTTCCGGTGAGATCGAAGTCGATGACATCCCTGCCCTGTGGGATGAGAAAATGCAAGAATGGCTGGGTCTGTCTACTGCCGGAAATTATCGTAATGGTTGTATGCAGGATATTCACTGGACTGATGGCGCCTTTGGTTATTTCCCATCCTATACTCTGGGTGCTATGTATGCAGCACAGCTGTTTGCTGCAGCCCGTCGTGCTCTACCGCAACTTGAAACTCAAATTGCCAGCGGTGACTTTGGCTCACTATTTACTTGGCTTGAACAAAATATCTGGCGCCATGGTAGCCGTTTCAGTACTTCACAGCTGATAACCAATGCTACCGGTGAAGATCTTAACCCACTGTATTTCCGTGAACATTTAGAATCTCGTTACCTCTGATATCGACAGCGTCGGGCATTTTGCTCGACGCTGTACATTCCGTTACACGCCGATACCAATCACTCACTGAAGCTTTACCCTCATAAGCCTATAGTTCATTTCAACGGCCCCGCAGTGGGGTTGACACGTAAACAAATATCGAGGGTATCGAGATGAAAAAAGTATTAGCTCTGGTTATTGCCGCTGCCATGGGTCTGTCTTCTGCCGCTTTTGCTGCTGATACTACAGCAACAACAGGTACCACCAGTGCTTCGACAACAACTGCCAAAACAACACACCATGTTAAGCAGCATCACAGCGCTCCTGTAGCCCAGAAAGCTCAGGCTGCTAAACATAAAAAAGAAGCTAAACCTGCTACTGAACAGAAAGCTCAAGCCGCTAAACACAAGAAAGCAACGAAACCAGCCGCTGAGCAAAAAGCTCAGGCGGCTAAAAAGCACACCAAGCCTGCAACTGCACAGAAAGCACAGGCAGCCAAAAAACATCATAAAACGTCTGCAAAAGCACCAGCTAAAGGGCCAGCACAACCTGCAGCGTAAGATAGCGCCCCTATAACGGGCATATCGTGCAAACACAAAAACACCCGGTATTACCGGGTGTTTTTTTGGAGGCAAATACATGTTTCGACGCTATCGCTTTGAGTTTATTTTAGTCCTGCTTATTGTCTGTGGACTGATTACTTTTAGTTTCTGGTTGCACTGATCTGGAAGACTGCCTTATTTTTGTTTTTGTCGGTACCCATTTTAGCCACTAGAATAAATGAAAACCGTTGTCTTAAGAGAATGTTATGCACAAAAATATGGTCTGTTTTTGGGGAGTAATGTGCCTGTTGCCATACCTCAGTGCTGCCTATGCTGCAAACAGTGAGGCTGAGACAAAAGCCCTGTTCTTCGGTAAGGATAATCGTGTCCCAGTCACCCATACCACCAGTGCACCCTGGGATGCTATCGGACAACTGGAAACTGCCAGTGGTAATTTATGTACCGCAACACTTATTGCACCTCAGTTAGCATTGACGGCCGGGCATTGCATGCTTGAATCCCCAGAAGGTAAATTTGACAGACCCGTCGTACTGCGTTTTATTTCACACCATGGTCAGTGGCGCTATGAGATCCATAATATTGAAGGTCGAGTGGAGGAAAGTCTCGCGCGTCGATTGAAAGCCGATGGTGATGGCTGGATTGTGCCATCGCGTGCCGCACCTTCTGATTTTGGTTTAATTGTGCTGCACAATGCCCCACAAGGGATTACTCCGATACCGTTATTCCAGGATAACAAACAAGCCCTGAATAACGCCTTAGCTGCCGAAGGGAATAAAGTGACACAGGCCGGTTATCCAGAAGATCATCTGGATAATTTATATACCCATAGTGACTGCCTGGTGACAGGCTGGTCGCAGACATCCGTTCTTTCTCATCAATGTAATACTTTACCTGGCGATAGTGGCTCCCCACTGATGCTGAAAACACCTGCTGGCTGGCAGATTATTGCGGTGCAAAGTTCAGCCCCGGCAGCCAAAGACAGATATCTCGCCGATAACAGGGCTGTTGCTATAACCGGATTCCGTGGCAAATTGAGCGCGCTAAGTCAGCAATAATTCCACTATTTTTATCTGATACGCTTGTTAATTCAGAATCTCTCGCTGCGAAAACCCGTGATATCAATCACAAATTTTGCTCAGTAAATCCATGATGTTACCGTTTATCTCCCCTGACAACCGCTTATTCTTCTCTATGACCGCTTACCAAGTTTCCCCCCTCTGAGAGCTTAATTTTGGCATCCTAGCGCCTGAAAATAGGTCCCCTCTCTCGCGGCAGTCAGACAAATTAAATCAGAGTTGAGGGCTTTTTAGTCTTAAAATCAACCAGGTCAACCATGAATAAAAAGTCATTATTCAAACATATACCATGGATAATTATCGCAATTCTGGGTGCTAGCTGTCTGGGTGTCGTTGCCCTCAGACGTGGTGAGCATATCAGTGCATTGTGGATAATCGTCGCATCTGTATCCGTCTATATTGTGGCTTATCGTTATTACAGCCTCTATATCGCACAAAAGGTCATGAAACTTGACCCCACGCGGGCAACACCTGCCGTTATCAATAACGATGGCCTGAACTATGTACCAACTAACCGTAACGTGTTATTTGGTCACCATTTTGCTGCTATTGCTGGTGCAGGTCCGTTAGTTGGTCCCGTCCTTGCCGCACAGATGGGCTATCTGCCAGGCGTGCTCTGGTTGCTAGCCGGTGTTGTTCTGGCGGGTGCAGTTCAAGACTTTATGGTGTTATTTATCTCATCTCGCCGTAATGGTGCTTCGCTAGGCGAAATCATTAAAGAAGAGATGGGTACCGTTCCGGGTACCATTGCCCTGTTTGGCTGTTTCCTGATCATGATTATTATTCTGGCGGTGCTGGCATTAATCGTGGTTAAAGCCCTGGCTGAAAGCCCGTGGGGAGTATTTACCGTTTGTTCCACCGTGCCTATTGCCCTGTTTATGGGGATTTATATGCGCTATCTGCGGCCCGGACGAATAGGTGAAGTCTCTGTTATTGGTATTGTTTTACTGGTTGCCTCTATCTGGTTCGGTGGCATTATTGCTCACGACCCATACTGGGGGCCTGCGCTGACCTTTAAAGATACCACAATCACCTTTACGCTGATTGGCTATGCCTTTGTTTCTGCGTTGTTACCAGTATGGTTGATTCTGGCACCGCGAGACTACCTGGCAACCTTCCTGAAAATCGGCGTTATCGTTGGTCTGGCGATTGGTATTGTGATTCTGAACCCAGAATTAAAAATGCCTGCACTGACCCAATATGTTGATGGTAGCGGTCCATTGTGGAAAGGTGCCCTGTTCCCGTTCCTGTTTATCACCATAGCCTGCGGTGCGGTCTCTGGCTTCCATGCCCTGATTGCCTCAGGTACTACACCAAAACTGCTGGCTTGTGAAACCGATGCCCGCTTTATTGGTTACGGCGCGATGTTGATGGAGTCCTTTGTTGCTGTCATGGCACTGGTTGCGGCCTCTATCATTGAACCTGGGCTCTATTTTGCAATGAACACGCCGCCAGCAGGACTGGGCATTACTATGCCAAATCTGCATGAGCTGGGTGGCGAAAATGCCCCGATGATCCTTGCGCAGTTAAAAGATGTCACCGCCCATGCGGCAGCGACTGTTAGCTCCTGGGGCTTTGTCATTTCACCTGAGCAGATCCTGCAAACGGCGAAAGATATTGGCGAGCCTTCTGTTCTGAACCGCGCTGGTGGTGCACCTACCCTGGCAGTCGGTATTGCACATGTCTTCCACCAGATTATGCCGCTGGCGGATATGGGCTTCTGGTACCACTTCGGTATTCTGTTTGAAGCGCTGTTTATCCTGACAGCTCTGGATGCGGGAACCCGTTCTGGTCGCTTTATGCTGCAAGATTTACTGGGTAACTTTGTCCCGTTCCTGAAAAAAACCGACTCCTGGATTGCGGGTGTTATCGGTACTGCAGGTTGTGTGGGCCTGTGGGGTTATCTGTTGTATCAAGGCGTTGTTGACCCGCTGGGCGGCGTTAAGAGCCTGTGGCCGTTATTTGGTATCTCAAACCAAATGCTGGCAGCAGTAGCACTGATACTGGCCACTGTCGTGCTCGTGAAAATGAAACGGACTCAGTATGTGTGGGTGACATTAACCCCGGCTATCTGGCTACTTATCTGTACGACTTGGGCCTTGGCTCTCAAACTGTTCAGTAACGATGAGAAAATGGAAGGTTTCTTCTATATGGCCAGCCAGTATAAAGATAGGATTGCTATGGCGGGTGCTGAAGCAACGCCAGCTCAGTTAGCCGATATGAAGCATATTGTCATTAACAACTACACTAACGCAGGCTTGAGTATTCTGTTCCTGTTCGTGGTATACAGCATTATCTTCTACGGCGTTCGTACTTACCTGAAAGCACGCAATAGCGACCAGCCGACAGATACCGAAACGCCGTATGTTCCAGTGCCAAAAGAAGGGATTAAAATCTCCTCTGGTCACTAATATTCTGGTCATCAAGTCCCGCAAATGCGGGACTTTGTTGTTTCAGGAACATTTAGAATTCATAATATCTTCAAGGAATTGCTTATGTTTGATAACTTAGGTGCAGCGAAAAAATATCTCGGTCAGGCTGCGCGTATGCTGGTAGGTATGCCAGATTACGATACCTACGTTCAGCATATGCAGACTAATCATCCTGATAAACCTATGATGACTTACAAAGAGTTTTTCCGTGAGCGCCAGCAAGCCCGTTATGGCGGTGATGGTAAAGGCGGAATGCGTTGTTGCTAAGAGGAATAAAATCATGACCCCGATTGCGGTAACCGTATTAACCGGTTTCCTTGGTGCAGGAAAAACCACACTGTTGCGCCATATTCTCCATACTCAGCAAGAGTATAAAATTGCTGTTATTGAGAATGAATTTGGCGAAATGCCCATTGATAATCAGCTTATTGGTGAGCGTGCAACCCGTATCACAACCCTGACCAATGGCTGCATCTGTTGTACTCGCTCTGGTGAACTGGAAACAGCCCTGCTTGATTTACTCGACAGCCTTGATAAAGGTGAAGTGCAGTTTGACAGACTGATGATTGAATGTACTGGCATGGCTGATCCCGGCCCTATTTTACAGGCATTTTTTGCCCATGAAATTATCTGTGAACGCTATCTGTTAGATGGCGTTATCACCCTGGTGGACGCGGTTCATGCGATGTCACAGCTTGATAAGTTTCCTCTTGCACAGTCACAAGTGGGCTATGCCGACCGTATCCTGTTGACGAAAACAGATGTCGCCGGTGACACCCCTGAGCTGATTGAGCGTCTGCAACGTATTAATGCCAGAGCCCCTCTCTACAAAATGGTGCAAGGTGATATTGATCCTGGGCTGCTGTTTGATACCCGTGGTTTTATGCTGGAAGAGGATATTGTTCCAGCTAAACCCCTGTTCCATCGGATTGCTCCTCAACAGAACACCGTATCGTCCATCGTGGTAGAGTTCGACTACCCTGTGGCGCTGTCTGCAGTCTCTGCGGTGATGGAAGAGTTACTGGCGAGTTTTGCTGATAATCTGATGCGCTACAAAGGCATGCTGTGGATAGACGATCAGCCATGTCGTTTGTTATTCCAGGGCGTTCAACGGCTCTACAGTGCAGACTGGGACAGACCCTGGCAGCCAGATGAAAGCCCTCGCAGTGCTATGGTATTTATTGGCCAGGATCTGCCAGAAGAAGAAATTCGCGCTGCTTTTGCCCGGCTACAGACAGCCTGATCCAGCGGGGTTATTTATAACCCCACCGTCTCTTTTAGTGATTTTAGATAACGACGACTAACGGGAACTATCTGGCCATCCCGCAGCAACAGTTCCGCCTGACCCTCGAGGCGGATCTCTTTTAAATAATTCATATTGACCAGATGCTGTCGGTGACAACGTAACAGAGAGGTGCGTGTTTCCAGTGTTCGCAAGGTCAGCTCAGTAAAACTCTCCTGCCCCTCTTTATTGGTAACATAGACCCCCCCAATCCGACTACTGACGAAAGCGACATCTTCTAGCTGTAACAACCATATCCGGTTACTACTGATACAGGGAATAAACTTTAGCGGTTGCTGATACTGTGAAAGCTGAGAAATATCCTGTGTCTGATGTCCCGTACGCAACCTTTCCAGTGTTTTCTGTAACCGGGTCGGCTGAATAGGTTTGAGCAGGTAGTCAAAAGCACATTGTTCAAAGGCTTGAAGTGCATACTCTTCAAAGGCAGTAAGGAATACAATATGTGGACGATGCTGCTGATCCAGCATACCAACCATTTCCAGGCCGCTAATACGAGGCATCTGGATATCAAGAAATACAATATCAGGGCGGACTTTATGAATCATACCGATAGCTTCGATAGCATTAGCGCACTCACCGACTATCTCGATATCACTTTCATCCTGTAACTGTACACGCAAATTTTCCAGTGCCAGCGGCTCGTCATCAACAAGTAACACTCTTAACATGCCGTTTCTCCTGTCGGTAAACGCAAAGTTACACGGGTAAAATAATCAGGGTCACAACTAACAGAAATACCGTAGTCGTCACCAAATCGGGCACGCAGACGTTTATCCACTAAACTCATTCCTAATCCTCCCTCTGTATTTCCAGTGCTACCCGTCACACCTGATTGGTAAAGCCCGGCATTATCTTCTACTTCAACGATGACACCGCCATCCTGACGGTAAGCACGAATGATAATATTGCCATTACTTAATAGCTGGGATGTCCCGTGTTTAATAGCATTTTCCACTAATGGCTGTAAGGTAAATGCTGGCAGTCTCTGAAAATAGAATTCATCTGGTACCTGTAAATCCACTTTAAGCTGTGTCGGGAACCTGGCCAGCTCAATTTGTAGATAGGCATTTACATGTTCAAGTTCTTCCGCGAGAGTCACCACCTCTGCAGAACGTTTGAGATTTTTACGGAAAAAAGTTGACAGATACTGTACCAACTGCCCCGCTTTATCACTGTCTTTGCGGATCACCGCTAGCAGGGTATTCAGGGCATTAAATAAGAAATGCGGATTCACCTGAGCGTGCAATAACTTAATCTCAGACTGTGCTAACAGTGCCTTTTGTCGTTCAAATTTACCGGCCAGGATCTGAGCTGATAATAACTGAGCAATACCTTCACCCAGGGTACGGTTAATCGAACTAAACAGTCGGTTACGCACCTCATACAGCTTAATAGTACCAATCACTCTACGGTTCTCCCCGCGCAAAGGGATAACCAAGGTTGAACCGAGCTTACAATTGGGATGCAATGAACAACGATAAGGTAGTTCATTTCCGTCGGCATACACCACCTCGTCATTTTCAATCGCCCGCCAAGTATATTGAGAGTTGATGGGGCGTCCGACTAAATGATGATCGTCGCCAATGCCGGTGAAGGCCAGCAGCTTTTCTCGGTCGGTAATTGCCACCGCGCCAATATCCAGCTCTTTCAACAGTACCTGCGCAACTTTCATACTGTTTTCTTCATTAAAGCCCTGTCGCAATATCCCTTCGGTAGAAGCCGCCACTTTCAAGGCCGTGGCAGAGAATGCCGAGGTATACTTTTCAAACATGGCGCGTTTATCCAACAAAATACGCATAAACATCGCTGCACCAACGGTATTGGTCACCATCATCGGCGCGGCGATATTACTGACCAGATGAACTGCGTTATCAAAGGGACGGGCAATCAGTACAATAATCACCATTTGCAGAATTTCCGCAGCGAAGGTCACAGCACCGGCGACCAGCGGATTAAAGAGCTTATCGGTTCGCCCGCGCTTAACCAGAATACTGTGGACCAACCCACCCAGTAACCCTTCAGCAATCGTCGAGATCATACAGCTCAGTGCTGTCATCCCGCCCATGGAATAGCGGTGGAACCCACCGGTAAGCCCGACGAGTCCGCCGACTACGGGTCCCCCTAATAGCCCGCTCATTACCGCACCTATCGCGCGCGTATTGGCAATAGAGTCTTCTATATGCAGGCCAAAATAGGTGCCCATAATGCAGAAAATAGAAAATGTGATGTAGCATAACAATTTATGGGGTAAGCGAACGGTGACCTGTACTAACGGGATAAATAATCGCGTTTTGCTCATCAGCCAGGCAATAACCAAAAAGACACACATCTGCTGTAGCAGCAGTAAGACTAGATTAAACTCATACATTCTTGGTTATCCGCGACCCAACAAGTTAATGCACTTCTTGAACGAAATGTAGACGCATGTACTGACCGTAGTGTTAAAGCGCAGGTTCTGACAATACGCGGTGCAACACAGAGTTTGTCCGCACTGCTTGAGTGTTTATTGTATTGCATTTGCGATGAGGATACACAGAACATTGTCGGGATTGTTCAACCCACTCCCGACAGCAAACTCACGTTCAAAGGGTTTTACTCTTTATTGTGATGACACAAAATCACTCACCTGAGTGATACTGGTTTAAATATCGGCATCTACTAGCAACAGTGTGCCATGACTATCAGGTGAAACACGGTGCATAACTCCGCGAGGGATCAAATAATAATCACCTGTTTTAAGTTGTACGATCTGTTCATCAACAATCAGCTCCATCTCTCCATCAACGATAACCAGCAGTTCATCAAATTCCAGGTGGTACTCGTCAGGTATGCCCTGTCCCGCCATTTTGATCAGTTTAATATTCGCATTCCCTACCTTACCAAGTCGACGTGATATCCACTCCTCAGGGAGTGTCTGCGCCAGTAAAGATAAGTTACCTGTGTTCACAATAATTCCTTCACGATAACAAGTTTTAAATATCCCCATCAGACGCCAAGTTACCTGGATACTACTTGTGTTCAGCGGGTAGATTCATAGTGCCTGCAAGCAACGCTAGTGATTTAGGGTATAACCTGGTTATTCGCTAACACAAATTCAGATTAAGACTAAGCTATGCTGAACCTTAAATAATGCTGAAGGAATAAAGTCTTTTGAGCATTTTCTCTGTCCTCAGATATCATCCAGGGGTAAGGTCTGGCTGTCAGATGAATAAAAATTCACCCGCACATTGTCTGATATTTAGCCTCGTTTGAGATCTCCTGCAAAACATACTGGTATTCGTCGCCGCAATCCGTACCATACACACACACTTTCGCATGCAGGCTATTAACCGCAGACGCTAACCCGTCTTTTATCGCTAATCAGATGGGGCATGAAAATGCGCAGATGGTGTACGAAGTCTATGCTGCATGGATAGAAGAGATGAATAATGAACAGGTGGAAATGCTGAATAAAAAAGTTGGCATTTTAAAACAGCTTTGCTCCATCTGTGCCCCATTTGATATTTGAGTAACCATTAAATGATTAATAATCAACAAGATAATAAAAAAGAGCAATATAACCTTAATAAATTACAGAAGCGTCTACGCCGTAACGTGGGCGAGGCAATTGCTGACTACAATATGATTGAAGAAGGCGACCGGATTATGGTTTGCCTGTCAGGCGGTAAAGACAGCTACACCATGCTAGAGATCCTGCGTAGCCTGCAGAAAAGTGCGCCGATTAATTTTAGCCTGGTAGCAGTTAACCTTGACCAGAAACAGCCTGGTTTCCCGGATCATATTCTGCCTGCCTATCTCGAAAATGAAGGTGTGGAATATAAAATCGTTACTGAGAATACCTACAGTATTGTCAAAGATAAGATCCCAGAAGGAAAAACCACCTGTTCGCTTTGCTCCCGCTTACGTCGTGGAATACTTTACCGTACTGCAACTGAATTAGGTGCCACAAAAATTGCACTGGGTCATCATCGCGACGATATTGTCCAGACACTGTTTTTAAATATGTTCTATGGCGGCAAAATGAAGGGTATGCCACCAAAACTGATGAGCGATGACGGGAAGCATATTGTTATTCGTCCGCTAGCCTACTGCCGTGAAAAAGATATTGAACGCTTTGCTATTGCCCGTCAGTACCCCATCATTCCTTGTAACCTGTGCGGTTCGCAGCCTAATTTACAGCGTCAGGTTATCGGTGACATGTTACGTGACTGGGACAAACGTTATCCTGGCCGCGTAGAGACACTGTTTAGTTCGATGCAAAACGTGGTTCCTTCTCATCTCTGTGATACTGAGCTGTTTGACTTCAAAGCTATCGCTCACGGTTCTGAGGTGATTAATGGTGGGGATTTAGCTTTTGACAGAGAAGAGCTTCCTCTACAGCCTGTTGGCTGGCAACCAGAAGAAGAGAGTGAGATACAAATACAGCGCCTTGATATTCTGGAAATTAAATAGTTTGTTCCCCCTCTTTGCATAAGAGGGTTTTTGCTTACCACAGCTAAAAAAAAGCCGACTTAAAAAAGTCGGCATCATCGGAATTAACTGTGCTACGCATTAATTCTTAAGAAGAAAGTAAGACAAATATGGAGCACAACGCCCATCACTTGTTTGACGTTGTATTCACCTGCGAGATGAATTATCAGCTAACTACACCATGTGTTTCTTGATTTTGCTCAAGTTAATTGTTGTTTGGCCTTGGAATAGTAAGCATTCTATCTTTTTATATCCATTTTCTACGGTGTAGCCACCAAGTTACACAGCCGATAATCACCACCAGCGCAACACAGAACAAACCGAATCCAAATGTCCACTCCGCGCCAGGAATACCGCCAAGGTTGACACCAAACAGCCCCGTTAGAAAAGTACTGGGCAAAAAGACCATCGCCATCAGTGACATAGTATAAGTTCGTCTTCCCAGCGCTTCCTGCATGAGCTGTGAAATCTCATCAGTCATCACCGCCGTACGCGCAATACAGGAGTCAATCTCATCCAGCCCTCTTCTGCCCAATCGATCTGCGACATCCTGCATTAAACGGCGCTGATCATCACTGAGCCAGCTAATACGTTCATTAGCCAGACGAGCATAAACATCGCGCTGGGGTGCCATATAACGACGCATAACAATTAATTGTTTACGTAATAATGCAAGGGAACCACGGGGAGGTATTTTCTGATCAAGCAGGTCATCTTCAAGATCGATAATCATATCATGCAGACTTTCGACAAAGTCACTCGCATGATCAGTTAAAGCATCACACACGCTGACCAGCCAGCTACCGCTTGATGTCGGACCACTGCGGGTAGTGAGATCACTTATCACATCATCCAGTGCCAGTATGGTTCGCTGGCAAGTAGTGATAATTATGCGATCATTCATATACAAGGGCATCGCGACCATTTGTTCGGGCCGCTCTTCAGTGCTGCCATTGACACAACGCAGAGTAATTAATGAACCTTCGCCCAGTCTGGAAACGCGTGGTCGTAAACCTTCCCCAGTAAGAGCATCACGCACATTATCAGGAATTAAGGGCGTTGAAGCGAGCCAGTCAGCACTCTCTTGATGAGTGTAATTGAGATGCAGCCAGCAAGGATGCTCACTATCAATGATGCTGTCATTGTCGACAGGCTTCGCTCCGCCCTTACCATCCAGTTGCCAGGCAAAGATTGCATCTGGCACATTGAGTTCGCTGCCTTTAATGACATCCACTTCTACCTTCCTTATCCTTAATATCTCAGCTCACAGTCTAACGTTCTTAAACCCTAAGTCACAACATGTTCCCGGGCAAGCAAAGACTCTCATTACTGCTGTTAATAAATGCAACATTTTTGTTTTATTTTTTATCTTTAATGTTGGATTTTACTGTTATAATCAAGAAACAGAGCACGAATAGACTTCGTGAATACCGCTAGCGCACCTTATAAAAATAGAGGTTATATATGTTCGGATATCCCATCACGGTCTCTTTTGATGATGAAACTGGGGAGTATGAAATAAGCTATCGTGATTTCACCGACCGCTATTCCACCGCATTATCAGAAGATGATATTGAACTGGAAGCGAAAGATGGACTGACATCATGTATTGCTGATTTGATCGAGTCACGGATCCCTGTTCCTGCACCCTCTCAAGCCGAAACTGGTGATATCACTATCCATTTGCCAGTGCTGACATGTTTAAAAATAGCACTGCATAATGCGATGATTAATACTGGTACGCGGAAAGTCGATTTGGCGAGAAAATTGAACCAGAAAGGTCCACAAATAGACCGCTTACTCGATGTTGATCATGCCTCTAAGGTCGAAACACTAGAACAAGCCCTGTATCTGCTAGGATATGAGGTCTCTGTTTCGGTATCCAAGCTTCCCTGAGTCTGATATTCGGGTGTCATTGACACCCATTATGAATCCATACCTCTGTGCATATAAATTGTCGCCCCCAAAATAACCACATAATAACAATATGTTAACATCACCGATTGACACAACTTCTTCCCCGCTGTATAAAGCTGCGCCGTATAAGTAATTCTCATTTACATTACACCCTGTCACAGGGTCGTCAATAATTAGCGTTGAAGGGTAGTATTATATGAAAAAGGTTATCTGTGCCTTAGGACTGACATTAACCTCAGTCAGCTCTGTATTTGCCACCACCTACCCTGTCACCATTGAGAATTGTGGCTACCAGGAAACCTTCACCCAAGCACCAGAACGGATTGTGGCCCTGGGACAAAATACAGCAGAAATTTTGATGTTACTGGGTCTTGAAGATAAAGTCGTTGCCAGTGCGTTCTGGCCAACAAAAGTACTCCCGGCACTGGCCAAACAAAATGAAAAAATCAAAACGTTGACGGTAGAAATCCCAACGCTTGAATCTATCCTGGCCCAGAATCCTGACTTTGTCCCTGCACAGTTGCCTCTACTACTTGGGCCTGAAAGTAAAGTGGCTAAACGCGAAGATCTCGCAACAGTCGGCGTCAACAGTTATATGTCCCCAGGCATGTGCGCCACTAAAAAATCCGTCGGTGATATGTATGGCAGCCGTCAGAAATTGTGGGATATGTCTTTCCTGTATAAAGAAATCAGCGACTTCGCGACTATTTTTAATGTTGAAGATCGTGGTAACGCGCTGATAGCTGATTTTAAACAACGTGAAAGTCATCTGCGGACTGAATTTAACCAGAATAAAAAAGGCCTCTCCTTCGTATTCTGGTTTTCCAGCTCATCCCCTTCTTCGGATGTCTATGTCGGGGGTAAAAACAGTGCCTCCGGATTTATTGCCGATGTTCTGAGGGGGCATAACGCCATCACATCTGAAACTGAATGGCCAACTGTCGGCTGGGAAAGTATCATCGCTGCTAATCCTGATGTTATCGTCGTCTCCAGCCTCGACCGTAATCGTTGGGCGCTTGATAGCGCAGAAGAAAAAATTAAATTCCTGAAAAGTGACCCTGCTGTCAGTCAGCTTGATGCTGTTAAAAAGGGGCATATTGTGGTTATGGATGGTCAGGCGATGAACCCAACCATTCGGACTATTTATGGTGCAGAACAGATTGCTAAACAGCTCAGAGAAATGGACTTTAACTGATGGCTGGTGCGGTTAAACAGGCACGACAGGGTTTGCTGCTGACAAGTTCAACGCTGATAGCCTTTATCGTGTTGCTGATAGTTATCGCTGTTGGCGTCAGTGTTGGTGAGCTTTCTATTCCGTTAAGCAGCGTATTTTATGCGCTGACCAACAGATTAGGATTCACCGAGGTTCCTCTTAGCCGTATCTATGAAAGCGTTATCTGGGATTTTCGTCTTAGCCGGGCGTTGGTTGCAGCTTGTTGTGGTGCCGGTCTGGCTATCTGCGGTGCAGTTTTACAGAGCTTACTGAAAAATGCGCTGGCAGAGCCTTATGTACTGGGTGTCTCCGCGGGTGCCTCTACGGGGGCGGTATCGGTCGTGGTTCTGGGTATTGGTACCGGTGCTGTTTCTCTTTCTGCCGGGGCATTTGTCGGTGCATTTGCTGCCTTTGCTTTTGTGGCCTTACTCACTAACGGTGCTCGCGGGGGGAATGAGCGGACGATTCTGGCGGGTGTGGCAGCATCACAACTGTTTAATGCCATTACCGCCTATACCATCAGTACCTCTGCCAGTGCTCAACAGGCACGTGATGTTATGTTCTGGCTGCTGGGTAGTTTTAGCGGTGTGCGCTGGCCTGAGTTTCAACTGGCATTAGTGGTAGTGGTACTTGGGCTGGCTATTTGCCTTTACTACTCCCGAGCACTGGATGCCTTCACCTTTGGTGATGATGCTGCGGCCTCCTTAGGGATTAGTGTCACCTGGGTGCGTCTGATTTTATTTACCGCCACTGCGCTGATGACCGCTACCATTGTCAGTATGGCAGGCTCTATTGGTTTCGTGGGTCTGGTTGTACCGCATATGATGCGTTTCTTCTTTGGTCCGCTTCATCGCACTCTGCTTATTGCCAGCGCCCTGGCGGGAGCTATTTTAATGGTGCTGGCTGATATCGCGTCCAGGATGCTGATAGCTCCACAGAGCCTGCCGGTTGGCGTGGTCACCGCTCTGGTTGGGGTACCGTTCTTTGCTGTTATTATCTATCGTTCAAGGAACAAGTGATGAGTATCACGGCTGAAAATATCACCTGGAAGGTAGGTAAGAAGGTCATTGTCGATAATGTCTCGCTTTCGGTGTCCCAGGGACAAACCGTCGGCCTACTTGGCCCTAACGGTTCAGGAAAATCGTCATTGCTGCGTGTTCTCGCCGGATTACGACGCCCTCATGCCGGGACCGTCTATCTGGACGGCAATTCGATCACTCTACTTGCCAGAAAACAACTGGCTCGACGTATTGCTTTTGTCGAACAACATGGCATGACCGAATCCAATATGCGCGTACGTGACGTCGTAAAGTTAGGGCGCATTCCGCACCATACTGCATTTTCTGGCTGGAACAGCCAGGATGACCAGGCGGTTAATTCGGCACTGGAAAGAGTTGATATGCTCGATAAATGCGAGAGGGGCTGGCTTAACTTATCTGGCGGTGAACGCCAGCGGGTTCATATTGCCAGAGCACTAGCACAAGTCCCGAGCGAAATTCTGCTTGATGAACCTACGAATCACCTGGATATTCATCATCAGATACAACTGATGAAATTAATCAGTGAACTGCCTGTCACCAGCATTGTCGCTATCCATGACCTTAACCATGCAGCCATGTTCTGTGATGCACTGATAGTCATGCAACAAGGCAAGGTGATTGCTTCGGGTTCACCCGAAGAAATATTAACGGAAGCCTTACTCTGGGATGTTTTCCGGGTAAAAACCAGAATTGAGATTTCTGCGTTTCATGGCAAGAAACACATTCACTATCTTCTTTGAACCAGACTCACTAAATGAATTTTCTGCGCCCAGCTACCCGTCTCTGGCCCCCCGTGTTACTGGGCAGCCAGTTTGTCTTTAATATTGGCTTTTACGCTGTTATTCCCTTTCTGGCGATTTTTCTTCGTGATGACATGCTGCTTTCCGGGGCAATGATTGGCCTGATCCTGGGTCTGAGAACCTTTTCGCAGCAAGGGATGTTTATCATTGGCGGTGCTCTGTCAGACAGATATGGTGCCCGTATAGTTATCCTGTGTGGCTGTGTCATTCGCGTGGCAGGTTATCTACTACTCGCCCTTGGCGAAAACCTCACGCCAATTATTTTCGGAGCCTGTCTGACAGGGGTTGGCGGCGCACTCTTTTCTCCGTCCATTGAAGCCTTACTGGCAAAAGCCGGTACCGACAGCGAAGCTCAAGGAAAACGGAGTCGTGCTGAGTGGTTTGCTCTGTTTGCTGTTTGTGGCGAGCTCGGGGCTGTAATTGGCCCTGCAGCGGGGGCATTGCTAACAGGATTTGGTTTTCGTGAGATAGCCCTGGCGGGTGCTGCAATATTTATCATCGCACTCGGGGTTCTGTATTTATGCCTACCCCCTGACTCTCCGCGCAATCAGTCACTGCATATCGATCCATGGTGGACAACTTTCCGGCAGCCTCGTTTTGTCATTTTTATCCTCGCCTACAGTTCATGGTTGCTGAGTTATAACCAGCTATATTTGGCACTTCCCGTCGAAATTACCCGATCGGGCGGCAGTGAAAAAGACTTAGGCCCGTTGTTTATTCTCGCATCCGTATTGATTATTCTGTTTCAACTTCCTATTGCCCGCTTTGCACGCAGAATCGGTGCCGAACGAATTATGCCCATCGGATTCCTTCTGCTATCGGCTTCGTTTCTCAGCGTGGCATTGTTCGCCGATTCAGAGCCTTCAGAGTCCTGGCTTCGACTGCTACCTGCCGCCTGTTTTGTGACACTGCTGACGATCAGCCAGATGCTACTTGTCCCCTCAGCCAAAGATTTAATCCCACAGTTCGCCGATAAGACCACACTCGGCGCACACTATGGGGCATTATCAACAGCGGGTGGTGTTGCTGTTCTGGCGGGTAATTTACTTTTAGGTTCTCAGCTAGACCGGGCACTGACCCCCTCCCCTGACGCTATCATCCCTTGGCTACAACTGGCGGCATTTCCATTTTTAAGTGCCATCGTTTTTTACATTCTCTATCACCCCAGGCAGGGAAAGCAGCAATAAATTAATTTATCGACTCCGTTAGTCCCTATTCCATAATGGCTGAATAAATATCGCCCTGTGCTTATTCTTGAATGAAGAGTTCAATACGTTTTTTTAGCCCATTCTCTTCAAGTGTCGTTTCTGCCTGATAATGCGTATTATTCTTGGAACAGGCTAACATTTCGTCAAAATTAAAACCATTTTGCTTTAATCCCTCCAATGCTGAATTCGGTAATAAGCCATGCAAGAGAGAAATGAACATCACTGGAACCGTCGTTTCTTCATCCAAATTATTGTCGATGTATTTTTTTATGATCAATTTTTTCATTTGCACACTCACTAAATTTTCAATTTTATCAATAGATTATGTACACACCCCACACAATAATTAGAGTGACGGGTATGCACTGAGAGAAGCGAATGGATGAGCCTACAAGCAACTCGAATTATTTGGGGTATAGTGTAGTTATTATCTGATGCATTAATCGATATTCCATAAAGTTTCATCCAGTTTAAGGATAATATTGCCCTCCTCTATGTCATAGTCGGCGCTTCCTTCAGTCTGGAAAAAATCATTTTGATCGTGACAAGGGGCAAAATAATTTACCTGGCAAAAATATTTAATCTGCCGGTCTGACAGACTGGTGACAGTAAAGGTTCCCTCTACTACTGCATAGCGAACATCCCCACCATAGGTCGAGAGAATCGCGCCATCAAACAGCTTCGAATGCGCTTCAAGTAATGCTTTTAACGCTACATCGTCTTCTGGCGAAACGCCATTAAGTGAAATGAGGTAATTTTTTACGTTCGACATGTTATCTCCTGATGAGTATCAAGGTCATTGGCAGTGTATCCTGAAACTAGAACACAATAACTATACCCTAAAATCCCTCTACTGCTTCGTATCGCATATCGTTGCTATAGATGAAATGAGATGATTTTTTGCGTTACAAATAACTAATCTGGAAAGATAATATTTGCTGCTCTAATGATTAATTAACGTTGATATCATCTTTAACAAGGACAAGAAAAATAGATGTTGCGATTAAAAAGAGGCTTACTACTGGTTCTTTTCATTCCTGTATTATTGACTGCTTACAACGCATCCTCGTCTCCAGGCAAAGGACAAGTACTTGAAACACAGTTACCCTCAAGAGAGGTTGACGATTTATTTGATCAGCTTGAAATTCAAACAACACTTGGCTATGGATCACAGATACGGCAAGCTATAAACGTTCAAATGATTGATCTGACAAAAACAAGGGAAAATTCTGTACCGTTCGTCTTTCACTAAAACGTAATGGCATGGTAGAAAAGACCACCATTGAGGAAGGTGACGCCATCTTTTGTAAAGAAGTACAAGCAGCCATATCACAGGCTAAGATCCCCCCAGCTCCTGATGAACAGACCTGGCAGAAATTCAGTAACGTAACGATCGACTTTAAACCCTAGCCCATAGTGAGGGTATTAATAAATTTATTTAACTGAGGTCAATAATGAGCGGTAAGAAAGTGATTGGTGTTTTAATTTTAGTGATAGTCATAGCAGCGATATTTAAAGCAGGAACCCTGAATGTGATTGACTATATCGACCAAAAAATAGACAACCAAATAGCGTCGTGGGCCACTACCAATAAATAATACTGTCAGATGCTAAGTTAACCTATGGTGTGAATAACCACACCATAACTGAGAAGCAGATATGTATTACGTCAGTATGTGCCCCACCGACGATGATATTATTCGTCGTGCCAAACGTTTTTTTAAATCTCGATGATGGTATTGATACCGACTTCTAGTATCCTGGTCTTACCACGAAACCCGTTACCATTGAAAACTATTTCGAATATCTGTTCTTTATCTCCCCCAGCTTATGGCCCTGAATAATCCGGTAAGCTGAAACATTCGTGTTCGTTCGGGTTGTACCTGTAAAGATAACCTGAGCAAGCTCACTGAGAAATAATACCACTCATAATTAAACCTCAAAACCGAGTATTATCCGTCTAATCCTATTAATTAGATGTATTATCTTTTCGTTACTATAACCTGGCAAAACTATAATTCCCCCCTGGCACAGTGCTTTTCAAAAATAATTCATTTTTTATTGATCTAAACACTCTAATTAGGACGTTAAAAACTGGCGACCTCATTGCAATGACATATCCTTACATTAGTTTCTTGTGCACTAATAAGTGCTGCTTTTATTAATAAAGAGGTAATGTATGAATAAAGTACCCTCCATTTTCCGCAAGAGTAATATTACTAATTGTATTTTGCTGGCATCCTTGTGGTCTTCCCTGGCATGTTCTGCGGTAATAGAACGGGGACAGGAAGGTATTCCACTTGAAGAAGGACGCCCGGCACCGGCATCTATTTTCCCGGATGAACATATTATAGTGGCCCAGCCATCTCCATCTGAAATTAACCCTTCATTTCTGGGTCCGGTACTTCTGATGAAATCCGGACAAGTAGATCTGGCTAAAGGAACAGTGACATTACCACTCTATGAAGGGAATCTACCTTCAGGTGAAAAAGTATGGTCAATTATTACTGATATTTCAGACCCATATTTAGCACAACTTCACGGCGCTGTTCATTCTCCTAAAATGGCATATGGCGTGACGGATCAGAATGCTCGTTCGGCTCAGGTGGCACAAGACGGGACTTTTATTTTTAATAAAGGTAAAGTTGATTTTTCACCTGTGTTAGATATTAAACCAGGGAAAGCGCCAAATTACTTTCCTCCTAAATCGACGCAGTATGGTTCGGTTGGTGATAATGATTACACACCACTCGTGAAAATCGGTAACGGTAGTGTGGTGTATAATATGCCGACTATTGCAGAAAATATATCAGCAACCACACTGAATAAAATGTGTCATGGGGCAGTTGATCACAATTATGTCCATGATAAAGTCGTCAGTATTTGCCCTGAAAAAAAATCTGTCACATTAAAAATGACGTTGGGCTATACATTTGGTAAGCCTGTATTTTATATCTCAACAGATTCAAATGATAAAACTATTGCAGCACTGGAAACATCAACCTATACGCCAGCATTGAGTAAATTACCTTTTGCTCTGGAGGATGCATCACCAGGAGAGTATGCTGAACGCATTTATGCCTTTGCTAACGGACCAACTGGTATCGATAATCCATTCAGACAGGGTGTTAATAGTGCATTATCTGATAAAGGCTCCCATGGTCCATTGAATGTATTGGGAGGCATACCTACAATCAACCTTGATTATTCTCCTATGTGGCGTCTTTTCCCTGTTAAATGGACTGATAAGGCGATTGAACAAGGTTATCGGACTAAACTAACGAATGCATTTGATATTGAAAATGCCGCATCCAAAGTGTTAGTTGTCAGTCTTGTTGACGGAAAATCGCCAAAAGCAGCAGGAATAATTATTAATTGCCCGGTAGTTTATCGTATTAATTAGCAAAACATCAGCATGTTTAGCTTACTAAATATGCTGATAGTTTACCCGCATGTTATGGGGGAACATTATTATATTAATTATCTTTATAAGTCAGTTATTCAGCGTGGAGAGGGCTATTGAAAATTAATTGACCAGGTATATAACACCAGCCGTCGCTGAACGGGTTTCTCGTCCATGCAACCAAGACAAGATAGCTGCCTGTTTAAGATAAACTACGAGCTCGGGTTCGCTGGATGAAGACAATAGCTGTTGAATATCTGCCAGTGACATCAGACTGTCATATTAGTAATGAATTCTACTCTCTGTTATCTCTTACTCTGATTGATATGCGTCCTGAAGATGTATCATGAATAATTCAAGTTACGGGCAGGTCACCCAGGCAACTTGAAATATGACGGGTATAGCACCGATTAATAATCTGCGAGAGGGTAACTCCTCCCGTTCATAGGTGACATTATGAAACTGATTAATCGTAGTAAACACTCACAGGCAGGAAGCCGGGCGTGCGATGCAGCCCTGGCAACTCATCATGCAAAGTTCGGGAACTATGGCAGACAGAAGTCGCGAACTAATTACACCGTATCGGTGGATGGAATGAAAGTCACCGTTGAGGTTGTCAATCGAACATCCAGTTACGTAGCCACCGCAATGAACGGATTTCGTAAACTCCAGAACCTACCCGCACAGACTAACAATCAACTTTAACCAATTGATTAATAATGTTTAATCAATAAATCAATACCGGACACCTAAAAATGACAAGTCCGCAAATATAATCAGTAAAGATGGGTGTTACAGCATCCAGCCATAGATACCGGCTGGATGCTGTAACACCATAGTATATCGATTAGTTATCGCAATGACCTGGTAGGGCTAACTTAACTTCCGGTTTAGAAACGACACGCATACCTTCACTTTCTGAAACTTGTTCCAGTCCGGCACCGCCAACGAAAACGCCCATTTTAATGTATTGGCGAACAAAATAGTTCTTTCCAGAGGCAATATTGAGCGCCAGATTATTCGCTGAGAACTCTGATTCTGTACTTAGAACATGTGGTTGACTGGCTGGTATCTGTTGATAGAAAAAGATTCTGTCGGCAGTTTCTCCTATGCAGTGCCCATCAAGATAAACGTCTTTTTTTAACGCTTTCCCGACAAAACTATCCCTGTACACATAGAGGCCAGCTTTACCGCTTTCCGGTGTAGGGAATGTTTTAGCCATCGCGTTTTCAGCATCACTGGCTAAAGGAACTGACGCACAACCACCAAGAAGCAGGGAAGACAGAATTACAGCAGTCAAGATTATTTTATTCATCGAATTCTCAAGGAGTTAGAAAAAATCGGAATAAGAATAATCCCATTTTAATAATATGTCACTATAGAAACACTAAGTAACAAAGTATGACGGGTATAACATACCTTGATCACGAGGAACCCTGACAGTCCTGGCTCCTCGTGATACTTTTTTACTCTGCCACGCGAGACTCAGCACTGTCGCCGACACGCTGCGCAATTTCTAACGCCACAGGAATATTTTTATACGCCGGTATACCGCTTTGTGGGTCAAAATTATCAAGTGCAATCAGGTTATTTGACTCAGGGAAATAGGTTGCCACACAACGATCCGCCATATCATGAACCACTATTTTAAGGTTATCGACCCGTCGGTGCGTTTTTTTCTGCTGTTTATCCAGTGCTATAATATTAACTCTGTCGCCAGCAACCAGCTTCTGTTTGACTGCCTCGTTCTGACTGATAAATAGCACATCACGCTGACCAAAAACGCCGCGATAGCGATCGTTCAGACCATAGATGGTGGTGTTGTATTGATCATGGCTCCGTACAGTGGCTAACACCAGTTCACAGGCATTCGCCGACTCGGGATCTTCAAGTAATCCTTCGGTAGTAAAAAAGTTCGCTCGTCCTGACGCTGTCATCCATTTACGTTCAGAAGCCGAGTTGGTCAAATGAAAACCACCTGGTTGCAGGATCCTTTCATTATAATTATCAAATCCGCTTAACACCGCTTCCATCGCATCACGTATCTGATTGTAATCATCCACCATCCCTTGCCAGTCCACTTTACTGTACGGCAGTGTTGCCAGAGCAAGACCCGCGACAATGGCACACTCTGACTTAAGATGAGGGCTGGCTGGCTCTAGTATACCGCGGGAAGCATGTACCATCGACATAGAGTCTTCGACTGTAATAGCCTGTGCACCGCTTTTCTGTAAATCGCGTTCAGTACGCCCCAAAACGGGAAACAGGAAGGTATGACGCGCGGTTAACAGATGAGAGCGATTCAATTTAGTAGCCAAATGCACAGCCAAGTCGAGTTTTTTCATGCCGCTAAAACAGGCGTCTTTATCTGGCATTGCCACTGCCAGGTTACCGCCCATACAAATGAGTGCCCGGGCACTGCCTTCAAATATAGCCTGCATACTGGCCACGGCTGCATGACCAAATTTCGCTGGCGGTGTAAAACCAAACCGTGCCTCAAGTTTTTGTAAAAAGGATGTACTCGGTTTTTCAGTTATCCCTACCGTACGATCCCCTTGCACATTGGAGTGACCTCGCAGAGGGCAAATTCCGGCGCCTTCACGGCCGATATTTCCTTTAAGCAGCAGTAAATTGACAAGTTGCTGAATATTTTGCGTACCGTGCTGATGCTGGGTGATACCCATGCCATAGCAAATAATCGTATTCTTAGCTTCCGCGTAAACGGTGGCAATTTGCTCAATATCTTGTTGGATGATGCCGCTGTGTTGAACGATATCTTCCCAGGACGTATTTTGCACATCACTTTTAAGTGCTTCAATACCAGCGGTATGCTGTTGAATAAACTCATGGTCTAATAGAGCTGGCTGACCATCCTGACGCGCGATATCATCCCATTCAAACAGCGCTTTCATCACCCCTTTCATTAAAGCGGTATCACCGCCGATGCGAACTTTATAATAGTAAGTCGCCAATTCTGTAGACTGTAAGGTCAGCATTTCAATGGGGTCTTGAGGAGCTGTAAAACGCTCCAACCCTCTTTCTTTTAGCGGATTAATGGCAATTATCTTTCCACCACGTTTAGAAACTTCGCTCAGCGAAGTTAACATTCTCGGATGGTTGGTTCCCGGATTATGACCAATACAGATGACCAAATCGGCTTTATCGAAGTCTTCTAATAGTACAGTGCCCTTTCCTATTCCTATCGCCGCTGCAAGACCCACACTGGTGGGTTCATGACACATATTTGAGCAATCAGGAAAATTATTGGTCCCATACTCGCGCGCAAAGAGCTGATAGAGGAACGCCGCTTCATTTGAGGTTCTTCCTGAAGTATAAAACTCTACAACGTCAGGGTCATCATAGCTTGCCAGACGCTGGCCTATTTGTTTAAACGCCTCATCCCAGCTGATTTCTTCATAGTGATCAGTCTGTTCATTGTATTTTAAAGGATGTGTTAAGCGCCCTTCATTTTCTAAATCATAATCATTCCAGGATAACAGTTCGGTGACGGAATGTTCGGTTAAAAACTGCGGTGTAGTTCTTTTTTTAGTGCTTTCCCACGCCATCGCCTTGGCACCATTCTCACACATATCAAATGACGCACTATGTTTAGGATCAGGCCAGGCACAGCCGGGGCAATCAAACCCTTGAGGTTTATTCATTTCGAACATGGCAATTAAATCATGCCCTTCATTCATTTGCCCACGGATAGCCTCTGCAACAGCCTTCAGTGCGCCCCAGCCCCCTGCAGGACCGGTATAATTTTCTATTTTTTTATTCATTCTACATCCTTAATTTTATAATTAAGTAAGTCAACTCGACGACATGCAATATTCTAAAAACACGCTTCTCTATTTAATACTATACCCTAAATAATTCGAGTTGCTTGTAGGTGCTGAGCCAATTCTGGCGATGAGCATAGATAAGCTATGTGATTCGGCAGAATTGAAGAAAGCAACACCCAAGTAACTGGAAGTATGACGGGTATATATCTAATGCCTTGAGATTTTCAGAGTAATCTCTTCATTTTTAATCGGGTGAATAAATAGAATCAATTTAAGCGCTACCGTCGGATACTGGTGCGCCAGCAACTTCTGTTACGGTAGAAGCCGCTAATGGGTATAATGTTAAAGGAAAAGATTCCCTCCACCACAATAGATAAGGCGAAACCATGCTGCGAACATTGACGACAACAATGTTTATCTTCGTGCTGGCGGGTTGTCATTCTGGTAACAGGCAGAAACAGACTGAGATAACACCTTCCTGCCAGAGATATCAGTTAATGATGACGGCTCCGATGCCAGAAGAGGCGATGCAAAGGCTAAAAATTGAATGCGATCGCTCTAAATAATCAGGTATTAAAAACCGCGATATTGGGCGTATTTATAAGCGTGTCTATCCTCCTACCGTTGAAGTATAGGATTCAGCGGAATATGTAATCCGGTATTTCTGTTTATCAATGAATAAAAAAGATAATAGCGTGGAAACCACGCCATTATTTAATCTTGCTGATGTTAATCGAGGCAGGAGACTTATTGATGAGCAACGATATACATCGTCCGACTATAAGCAATATCTTCTGGATTATTGATTGGGTAGCCTTTTAACCACGGCTTAATCAGTCGTCCATTGGTATATTGATAGATAGGCGCAATAGGTACTTGTTCCAGCAATATTTTTTCGGCCTGATTATAGTCCTCATTACGTGCTTTGGCAGTACTTTCAATCGCAGCCTGGTTTAGCACCTTATCGTAAGCAGTTGATTTAAAGCGCGAAATATTGCCGCTATGTGTGGATCCCAGCAGAGTTAAGAAGGTTGAAGGTTCATTATAATCCCCCACCCAGGATGCCCGGACAACGTCAAAATTCCCGCTATTTCGGCTATCGATATAGGTTTTCCACTCCTGGTTTTGTAACTTGACATCTACGCCAAGATTTTTCTTCCACATTGCGGCGATAGCTATAGCTATTTTCTGGTGATTCTCTGAAGTATTATACAGCAGCGTCAGATCAAGCGGCTTATCCGGTCCATAGCCTGCGGCACGTAGTAACATCCTCGCCTGAGCATTAAGTTCTTCCTGGCTCATATCTTCAAACGGTGAACGGTCTGGTGTAAAACCTGCAGTCACTTCTGGGGTGAAATGCCAGGCTGGTTTTTCACCCGTTCCGAGAACTTTATCAGCCATTACCCGGCGATCAATGGTCATATTCAATGCCTGACGGACTCTGACATCTGCCGTCGGTCCTTTTTCGGTATTAAACGCGTAGTAATAGGTACCGAGTTGTGGCGGGGTATAAACTTCGCCCGGAATATCTTTCAGGAGTTTTTGATACAAAGCTTTTGGGAAGGACTCAGTAATATCTATATCGCCTGCCAGGTAGCGTTTTGTAGCGGCAGATTCCTGATTGACAGGAATAAAGGTCACTTTATTGAGAACCGTTTTATCATTATCCCAGTACTGAGCATTACGTACGGCGACTAATTTTTCATTAACAACACGGTCCTGTAAGGTGTAGGCTCCATTACTGACCAGGTTTCCTGGTTTAGTCCACTCATTACCATACTGCTCGATAATATGGCGTGGCACAGGATAAAGAGAGGCATTAACGGTCAGACTTGGAAAATAGGGTACCGGTTTATCGAGCTGAATACGTAAGGTTTTATCGTCTATCGCCGTTACACCAAGCTTATCGGCAGGCATTTTTCCATCTATAATCTCCTGAGCATTAAGAATGCCAGCAAGCGCTGCAAACCATGCAAAGGATGAGGTATTGGCTGGATCTACCAATCGCTGCCAGCTATAAACAAAATCCTCTGCTGTCAGCGGACTACCATCAGACCAGCGAGCATTATCCCGCAAGGTGAAAATCCACGTGCGGTTGTCATTACTCTGCCAGCGTGAAGCCACGCCCGGCACAATCTCCCCTTGCTCAGTCTGATTAGTCAGGCCTTCGAACAAATCTCGTATCACCTGAATTTCCGGTAAACCAACGATTTTAGCCGGATCAAGGCTGGCAGGTTCATCTTTAATATGGCGGACCAACTCCTGACGTTCGGCTAATTGAGTTCCAGGAGGAACATCTGCCGCCCGGACAGGCTGAAGGAGCGCAGTCAGAGCCAATGCGCAACAACTAAACCGAAGGGTTATTTTCATCATTTTTCTATCCATATCAGGGTTATGCGCAATGGAGTGAGTGTGCTTTACTGTAACGTAATTTATCAATTTAATTCCAGGGAAACTGTCACATCTCTGAAAATAGCTGTGGTTAAATTTTACATCAACAGCTTGATTTTTCTTAATCCGTAACTTGTTCTCGCAGAGTTTATGATAAAACATAGTACTGATATTACACATCAGTTGGTTGTTTATAAGGATGATTATGACTCTCACCCGCCCACGCCATCAGCGCGGTCACTTACCTGCAGGCTGTAAACAATATGGAAGCTCGGTATTAGGTGCTCCGTTACTCTATTTTCCGGCAACCGCCATCAGTAGTCATGCCGGACTGATTATTGCCGGAACCCACGGAGATGAGAATGCCGCGATAGTGACTCTCTCTTGTGCATTACGCACGCTAGAGCCTGGTGCTCGTCGTCATCACGTGGTATTGGCTGTTAATCCAGATGGTTGCCAGCTTGGTCTGCGTGCTAATGCCAACGGTGTCGATCTTAATCGTAATTTTGCCAGTACCAACTGGCAGGAAGGAGAAACAGTTTATCGCTGGAATAGCCAGGCAGATGAACGTGATGTTATTATTTCCACTGGCCAGACACCTGCGTCCGAACCCGAAACGCAGGCACTGTGTCAGTTGATTAATACCTTGCAACCCGCATGGATAGTTTCGTTCCATGACCCGCTTGGCTGCATTGAAGATCCCCACCATTCGGAATTAGGGTTGTGGCTTGCCGAGGGCTTTCAGTTACCCTTGGTCAGTGATATCGGGTACGCAACACCCGGCTCTTTTGGTAGTTGGTGTGCCGAGCACGCTTTACCCTGCATTACTGCCGAGTTTCCCCCTGTCTCGGCAGATGAAGCCAGTGAGCGTTATCTTGATACCATGACGGATTTACTGCACTGGTCAGCTCGCTAAAGCGTTAGTCGACCACAGGAAAACGCTAATCCTGGCTGCACATCGTTCCGCAGCCAGGTTGGACCATCAAGATCAGCAAAACGTGCACTGACAGCAAGGGGCAGAACAGCATTGATAGCCCGGGAGCTACAGAGCATGCAACCGACCATAATCTCAAACCCCTGTTCACGAGCAGCCATGGCAAGGAGTAACGCTTCTGTCAGTCCCCCTGTTTTATCCAGTTTAATATTCACCATCTCATAGCGCCCCACCAGAGCAGTCAGACTGGCACGAGTGTGGCAACTTTCATCGGCGCAAACAGGCAATGGATGGGGAAACAGATCAAGGGCATCGTCCTTATGTGCGGGCAGCGGTTGTTCCAGCATCGCCACATTCAGTTCAGCCAGCTGCTGGCAACGGGCCTCGAGTCCTTCAGGCATCCATGATTCATTAGCATCAACAATCAAGGTTGCCTCAGGAACCGCGCTACGAATTGCCGTCATTCGTTCACTTACCAGCTGATTATCCAATTTTATCTTCAGTAACGAGGCGCCCTTTTCCCATAAACTGGCAGCCGATGCAGCCATCTGCTCAGGGCTGCCGATACTTACGGTCTGGGCGGTGACGAGTTGAGTCGGTAAACTGATTCCCGTTAAAGAGGCAATATTTACGCCAGCTTGTGCTGCTTCCAGGTTCCACAGCGCACTATCGACAGCATTACGGGCAGCACCAGCAGGTAGCAGTGTTTGCAGTTGCTCGCGAGTGAGACCTTGTTCAAGGGCCGGAATAACGGATTGAATGTTTTCCAGTACCGTCTGCTCGCTTTCACCATAACGTGGGTAAGGAGTACACTCGCCAATACCAGACAGCCCGTTTTCTGTGACTTCGACCACGACTACCATGGCCTCACTCCGTACGCCTCGGGCGATAATAAATGGGGTATGTAACGGAAAGCTTTGCGGATAAATTTTGACAGTTCTCATGCGCCCTCTTTTTAGAGAAAAATATCGCTAATGGCTGAAGTTTACCGATAACGCGAGTTTTTTATATTCATTCACTGCATCCTGGAATACACTGCTTCAGGTGTTAATTCAATGTAAAAGGAAAAGTTGACATGTCACAAACAGTTCATTTTCAAGGTAACCCGGTAAAAGTTTCTGGGCAGATCCCTGCAACAGGTAGCAAAGCTGCTCCCTTTACCCTGGTCGCCAAAGATCTTTCCGACGTCTCGCTGAGCCAGTACGCTGGAAAACGTAAAGTCTTGAATATTTTCCCAAGCATTGATACCGGCGTGTGTGCGGCATCAGTACGTAAGTTTAATCAGCTGGCGACCGAACTGGATAACACCATTGTTCTGTGTATTTCCGCTGACCTGCCTTTCGCTCAGTCCCGCTTCTGCGGTGCTGAAGGCCTGAGCAATGTAGTCACACTGTCTACTCTGCGTCACCCTGATTTCCAACAAACTTATGGTGTAAGCCTGGAAGACAGCGCGCTGAAAGGCCTGACCGCCCGTGCAGTTGTGGTATTAAATGAGCAAGACGAAGTTATTTTCAGTGAGTTAGTGAATGAGATCACTACTGAACCTGACTACGCTGCTGCTCTGGAAGCACTGAAGGCATAAAGCAAAATGCCCCGCGTTAACGGGGCATTAGACTGATGACAAAAGGGCGAAATCTATTTTCGCCCTTTTGTTTTATATGCCTATTACTCTTCGGTCTTTTTCTGGCTCAAACCATATTCTCGTAGTTTATTAGCCACCGCAGTATGGGAAACACCTAATCGTTTCGCCAGCTTACGGGTACTCGGATAACTACGATAAAGCTGCGTTAACACTGAGCGTTCAAAACGACCAATTATTTCGTCGAGTGAGCCATGTACCGCCTCCTCACCTACTGCAATTTGAGCAGCGTCGAAATCGGGCAAAACAATATCCTGAGTACGCAATTCATAACCATTCAACTGAGTCAGTGCCCGATAAAGCGTATTTTTAAGCTGACGAACATTACCTGGCCAGCCATACTGGGTCAGCACAGCGCTTAAATCATTTGCCAGTTTCGGACGTTCAACGCCTTGTTCATCGGCAAAACGAGCCACAAAGAGTTCGGTCAGCGGCATAATATCTTGCGGGCAATCACGCAATGGCGGCAGAACCAGAGTCAGCACATTGAGTCGATAGTACAAATCTTCGCGAAATAGTCCTTTTTGTACTAACTCGACCAGATTTTTTTGCGTAGCGCAAATGACTCGGACATCAACGTTGACTTCATGATCCTCTCCGACGCGACGGAAGGTACCATCATTCAGAAAACGCAGTAATTTAGTCTGCATACGAGGTGACATTTCACCAATTTCATCCAGTAAAACTGACCCACCACTGGCCTGTTCAAAAAAACCTTTTTTGCCTTCCGGGGTATTAGCGTAGGCACCTGCTGCATGACCAAACAGCTCACTTTCAATGACATCATCCGGAATAGAGCCGCAGTTGAGTGCGAGAAAAGGTTTCTGCGCCCGAGGACCGCTTTTATGACAAGCATGAGCAAACAAGTCTTTCCCTGTACCGGTGTCGCCCATAATCAGCAACGGTGCATTGAGTAAGGCCAGTTTGCGTGCCTGCTCAACGATATGTCGCATTTTCGGACTCACGGCGACGATTTGATTAAAGGCATCCATATCGTAATGAGAGAGAGTATGCAGCTGACGTCCCATCCGCACCGTGGAACGTAACATCACGACAGCACCAATCAGGACTGGTACTCCGCCTTCATCCTCGAGGTTAACCGGCGTCATTTCCATCAGAAAATGTTGTCCGTTAATTATCTGATGTTCGGTGTGCGACTCTTGAGGTGAACTTTCCAGCCAGCGAGTGAAGTTAAAATCATTAATCAGGGTCCCTATCTGGCTATTACACAGACGTTCTTCCGATTGACCAAACAGAGTGCAACTGGCCGGGTTAACTCGTTCAATACGACTTTTTAAGTCCAGGGACAGTACAGGTTCTGGCAGTGCTTCGAGCAGTGCGCCCAAGGCGCGGTGTTCCAGCTCTGATGGCATCCATGCACTGGTACGTACATCAGTCACGCCTGGAATACGGCGGATTTCTGCCATTAAACGACTGAAAGATTCAAAATCAAGCGTTGAGAAATTCAGGTAAATACGTCCAATCGGATCGATTTCAATACCGCGTAAATCAATGCTACGCAGCACTAACAGATCAAGTAACTCACGAGTCAAACCAAGACGATCCTGACAAAAAACTTCCAGACGCATGCAGGTGACCTTATTTCATACTAAAAATAGTTTGGATTAACTGATAATACTCCAGTTCACGCCGCGCAAAAAGCGGCGTGTCATGAATAGTTGACAGCAGGCTGGAAATGAAAGCATCCATAATTAAAGCCTATGGCTGTTCAGCGAGAAATTTTTTCCGCAGCGACCGAGTCTTTAACCTTGGTTTTGCTAAATGCTTCTTTTAACTGCCCCAGGAGTTGTTTACGGAAATCGCCCATCCGTGGTTTATCATTTTCAAGCCAGGGTAAGGGACGACACAGTTCCATCGCTTTGATTCCGAGACGGGCAGTTAATAATCCGGCTCCCAGACCTTGAGCTGCACGAGTGGAGAGACGTGCCGTGATATCCTGAGACATCAAGTCCATCCCGGCATCCGCAATAAATTCACTGGCGCCCGCAAGGGCGATATTCACAAGTACCATACGGAACAAGCGAATTCGACTGAAATAACCCAGCTCAATGCCATACAGTGAGGCAATGCGATTAATTAAGCGGATATTACGCCAGGCAATAAATGCCATATCCACCAGCGCTAACGGACTCACGGCAATCATCACCGCAGATGCAGCAGCTGAACGGCTAATCTCCCGGCGTGCCTGCTCGTCGAGCACAGGTTGAACCCATTGAGCGTAAAGCGTCACCACTTCCCGATCATTATGTGTTTCATGCAGTGCATTCTGCCAGCGTTGCAAAGCCGGATGCCCCTGATCAAGCCCCGCCTGATGAGCCAGCTTTTCGCAAAAGAGGCGTCCTTTACCTAACCCCTGGCTATCAAGCAGTTCACGTGCTTCGTCTCTTTCATCTGCTCGCTGCCGTAAGCGCCAGAGTCGACGCCACTCACTCACCACCGAGCCAACACCAGCTACAACAATAAGGCCTCCAGCCGCACCAGCACTCAACGCAATCCAGTCCTGGGCTTCCCAGGCACGATAGAACCATTGTCCGCCCTGAGCGATAACACTCAGGCCAAATAAAACCAGGCCACAGGTCACCAGGCGTCGCCAGAGACTCCGTTTTGGTCGCAGTGCGGCAACAACTATCTCCTCGGTACGGTTGTCATCGGCTTCCGCTTGTAGCTGTTCAGCGGTGAAATATTCAGACTCCTGCTCACTGAAGGTACGAGCCGTTTTTTCGCTCACCAGCGGTGCATCGTTATGAGTCACGGGGAAATCGATACGCGGTTTAATAGGCTGACTCATCGCAACTTATCTCCGATTAAAAATTCCAGTGCCGCATCCAGACGGATATGCGGTAGAGGGGCATCAAACGTCATAGTTTGTGGACGAAACTCTTCAAACTGAAACTGCTGGGCTTGCCAAAAATCAGCGCCCGGTAAACGAGCTGGAACATCGCCCGGGTAGACGGTTAACGGAGCGCCATCACGCAGACGCTCGCCTCGTAAGGCGGGGACTTTCTCGCCGTCTACAGTCACGATGCCACTTTGCGTGGCTTGTACCGAAGCCAGCCCCATACAATCCATGCCTATCCCTTCGAAAGCAGCATGTTGTCTGGCCTCTTGAACCAGCTGCTGAAGGAGTGAAACCAGGTTGCCATGCTGATCCGCTGTCACATGATCCGCTTTGGTCGCAGCAAAAAGCAGTTTATCGATAACGGGTGAAAACAGGCGACGAAATAGTGTTCTCTGCCCGTAATGAAAACTTTGCATTAACTGGCTTAAAGCAAGCCGCATATCATTAAATGCCTGAGGTCCACTATTGAGCGGTTGCAGACAGTCTACCAGGACAATTTGTCGATCAAAACGGACAAAATGATCTTTATAAAATCCTTTAACCACTTTGTTGCAATAGTAATTAAAGCGGGCATTTAGCATGCCAAAATTGGTATTTTT
>Ga0302347_1000228_pt1 | contig 101607 bp, 96 predicted proteins | sample PhyWR1_FD_202178 | JGI IMG/M metagenome (GOLD analysis project Ga0302347, IMG submission 202178) | Leaf surface microbial communities from wheat plants in UC Gill Tract Community Farm, Albany, California, United States - DLSL W.R1 (v2)... | ecosystem: Host-associated > Plants > Phyllosphere >... | reverse complement strand
TACATAACGGGTTATTACAGTCAGCTCCGGCCTCATCAGTATAATGGTGGGCTGACACCGAATGAATCAGAACAGTTGTTCTGGATAAACTCTAAAACCGTGGCCAGTTTTTGTTGACCACTACAGTGGCGTGGATTGAGTCAGGAGGAATGCCTGAAGAGTATAAATTTCAGATATTCGAAGCAAAACGAGCTTTGGGTCTTAAGGCTTTTCCTGAGGATAAAACCTCTTTCGGTTCCGTTGCCATGCAGATTCAGGTCGCTGCAAGTACGCTGGGCTTAGATCCCAATACACTGACAACACGGGACCAACTTGAGCTTGCAACCTGTTTGATGGAGGATGATTTCAACCTCTGGATCGTTGCCCAGCATCTGCGGGATATGATCCTCTATGACTATCCGAATGTAGCAACCCTTTATCTGTCTGATGAGCAGTACATGATGGCTGGGATTCGCTATAACCGAGGTATAGAAAGAAGACTGAGCGATTTTATCCACTTCATCCACATGAAACCGGAAAGGGGGTCCGCAGAATTTGACTACATATCCTATGGCGCCCGATTATTGCAAATTCGGAACCATATCAGAAAACTGTTGGGGCTCAACGGCTAAAATGAAAATGGATAAAGAAAAGGTTATCGATGTTATTTCTATGTTGGGCTATTTTGTCTTTGCCTATTTTTCTATTGAGCTTTTTTCGATCAATAAATACGACTGGATGATGGAGGCGGGAGATACTGTATGTAGTATTCCCCATCAGTCACTTAGTAATCGTACTTTTCAAGCAGCTTTAGCAGCACTATTTCTGATTACTCCTTTATTGATTGCATTACTACGCAATATTTACATAAGAAATCGGTATAGGTCGTGGTTTTATGCCGTGGGGATACTGTGGGTTGCAGCTTACGGCTGGTGGGTGTTTTTTGGTCGATTTGCTATGTGTTAGCTGAATGATTCTAGAGAATGGTGGTCTGCCTCAGGTTAGAACCAGTCAGTAGGTCAGGCAAGCTATTAACGATGTGAGGAGTTAGATAAATGATGGAAGGTAACATAGGCGATTTTCTCCGATGATTCAATCTTTGCTCTAGATAACAAATAATTGAAATTCGAATTTCTTTTGGTTTGGCGTAGGAGGTATGAGAAGCTTTTTTAAGCAAAAAGCCCGCTTAAGTTTCCTTAAGCGGGCTTCTCTAAATATGGCTCCTCTGACTGGACTCGAACCAGTGACATACGGATTAACAGTCCGCCGTTCTACCGACTGAACTACAGAGGAATTGTTTTAACGGGCGGAATCATAACGGGGTGCCGGGGGGAAGTCAAAGGGGATTACGCATTCTGCGTTTGTTTGCTTACAGAATGCGCAACCCGTTGAGCTTTTGGCAGATTTATCCCATAGATGCTCGTGTTAAGCTCAACCGATAGTGATAATGCCCGACGGCAGCGAGAAACAGAGCGAGATCACATCAGTGCCGTAAATCCGGTGATATCGAGATGGGAGTAGGGAATGGGCATCGAAAAATACCCCGCCCGGAACCGCGAGCGGGGGTTTAATTCAGGCTTACTCGTCGGCGAGTACGAACATGCCGAACGGATGGATTTGCAGGAAATAGCTGTCGCCCGGTTCGGGCTGTAACTGCGTAGCGTTTACCTGCAGCAGTAGCGACTGATCGTGCCAGTTCACCAGCACCTCATACTGTGGCCCCATGTAAGCCACCTTACTGATGGTGCAACGCTGGCTAGGTTCCCCATGTTGGCTGAGGGTAATCGCTTCCGGGCGCACGCCCACGGTACATTGCTGCAAACCAGGGGCAAAGCCTTGTGGGCGCGGTACCGGGTAGCCAAAGATCTCTACGCCGCTGCTGGTCACCTTGGCCGGGAAGATGTTGGCATCTCCCATAAATCCGGCCATAAAGCGTGAGGCCGGGTAGCGATACAGCGTTTGCGGTGCACCAATCTGCATGATTTCTCCTTTGTTCATCACCAGCACGGTGTCGGAAACCGCAAAGGCTTCGCTCTGATCGTGGGTGACGTAGAGTGAAGTGATGTTGAACTGCTGCTGCAACTCGCGGATCTTCTCACGCATGCTGCGGCGCAGGTTGGCATCCAGGTTGCTCAGCGGTTCATCGAACAGCAGCACCTTAGGTTTGAGGATCAACGCACGCGCCAGGGCGACGCGTTGCTGCTGGCCGCCGGAGATCTGATCGACATAGCGCTCTTCAAAACCCTCCAGATCGACCAGCATCAGGGCTTCACGGACCCGATCGCGGATCTCCGCCTTGGGCCTTCCCAGCATTTTCAGGCCATAGCCGATGTTATCCCCCAGCGACATATGGGGGAACAGCGCGTAGGACTGGAATACCATACAGATGTCCCGCTGCTGAATGGAACGATCGGTCACGTCCTCGCCGTCGATGAAGATCTGCCCGCCACTGGGTTTCTCCAGCCCGGCGACCAGGCGCAGGACCGTGGTTTTGCCGCAGCCGGAAGGGCCAAGCAGCGTCACCATATCCCCACGGGGGATCGCCAGGCTCAGGTTTTCAATCACGGTGTTGTTGCCAAACCGCTTGGCGACGTTTTTCAGTTCAACAAAGTGCTTTTTATCTTGAATGTCAGACATGTTGTTCATCCTTCTCCGCCGGGTATCAGGCCGCATTCCGGGCTTTGGAACGCGCGATCCGCGCTTCGCCAACCAGGGCATCAAACAGGAAAATAATCGCCAGCATCACTACGATCAGGATCGATCCGTAGGCGATGGCCACGCCATACTCGCCGTCCTCGACCCGGTTAAGGATGTAGGACGTCGCGACGCGCGTATCCGGCGTCACCAGGAAAACAATGGCGCTCACGGTGGTCATGGCACGGACAAAGCTGTAGACCAACGCCGAGAGGATCGCCGGGCGCAGCAAGGGCAGCAGGATATACACTATGGTGCGTAGCGAACCGGCACGCAGGCTGAGGGAGGCCTCATCCAGCGACTTGTCCAACTGTCCCAAACCAGCAATACCCGCGCGGATCCCCACTGGCACGTTGCGCATCACCATTGAAATGATCACGATGGCTGCCGTCCCGGTCAGATAAACCGGCGCACTGTTAAACGCCAGAATGTAGGAAACACCGGCCACGGTGCCAGGCACCGCAAAGCACAGCATGGTGCTGAACTCGATCACTTTTTTACCCTGGAACTGCTGGCGTACCACGATGTAGGCAATCAGCAGGCCGAAGATGGCGGTGATCGGTGCGGCAATCCCGGCATACAGCAAGGTATCGATCAGGGAAGGCCATGCGCCGTCGCTGAAACCTTGGCCGAACAGTTTGCTGAAGTTGTCCAGCGTCAGCGTGTAGTCCACGCCCCAGTTAACGGTAAAGCTGCCGTAGAAAATGCTGCCGTACAGCAGGATGTTGAAGGCGATCCAGACATACAGCATCAGCGAGACGCCCCACACCAGCGTCACCGGCAGCGGCTGAACGTCGCCGTGGTTGGACTTGCCGGAAATGGTCACGTAGGAACGCTTGCCGATCCACATGTACTGCACGCAGAACACCAACAGTGAGAACATCAGCAGCACCACGCCCAGCGTACTGGCTGCCTGATAATCAAGTTGCGCACCGGTAATGTAGAAGTAGATCTGCGTGGCCAATACGTCGAAGTTGCCACCGAGGACCAACGGGTTACTGAAGTCCGCCAACGACTGAACAATGACGATCAGGAACGAGTTGGCCAATGCCGGTTTCAGCAGCGGCATAAACACCTGGGTAAAGGTCTGGAAGCGGTTGGCGCGCAACGTGTAGGACGCCTCTTCCAGCGACGGATGGATGGTCTTGATCGCCCCATCGAGGATCATGAATGACATCGGGGTAAAGGCCAGCACCTGGGCCAACCAGATCCCGGTAAAGCCGTAGAGCCAGTTGGTATTGGTCAGGCCAAACCAGGTTACCATCAGCTCGGTGATGTAGCCGGAGCGGCCCATCATCAGGGTGACGCCCAAGCCAACCACAAACGGCGGTGTGACGATTGGCAGGATCGAGAAGATACGGCCAATCACCGCCGAACGGCGGGCAATACGTGTGGTATAAATCGCCAGCACCATGCCGAAGAAGGTACAGCCAATCCCGACGGCCACGGACAGCAGGAAGGAGTTCCAGATCACCTGCAGGATATGTGCCTGCCCGAGCGTTTGCATAAACGCCAACGGGGCGAAGGCACCGGCCTCGTCAGTGAACATTGGGATAAAGATGGCGATGCTGGGATAAATGATAAACAGCACGATCAAGGCGATCACCGCCACCAGCGAGCCGAGCACGAAGCGATCGCCACCCAGCCATTCCAGCCTTGAGAGTGCAATGGTGATCACTGCGCCCATTGCCACCAGTAGCGGCAAGGTAGCGAACCCCATCCCGGTACCGGTCGCGGCGGCGCTGATAAATACCAATAGCCCACAGGCCAGGGCATAACCCGCATCAAACAGGTGGCGGTTGCGTTGCTCGCGACCGGTGGCAATCTGCGGGCGTACAATCAGCAGCAGCGGGGCGGCAAACCACAGCATGGCCAAGCCTGCATGTGACCATCCGTAGGCCGCCAGCAGCTCTTCGCTGGTCGCCTCCAGCAGCCCGTAGTCCAGGCTGTAGGAAGGCAGTAGGGCGAAACCTGCCAGCGCCAGCAGCAACCAGTAGAAAATGGGATCCCGCCCCTGCGCCGTGCGCAAGGTGATGGTTTCAGACATGATATTCCCCGGAATAAACGAAAATGAAGCGGGCATAGTCAGCAGTCACTACGCCCGATAGATGCGGGATGGGATCAGTGGCCCATCTTCACGTCGTTAACCCATTTGGTGATCAGCTTTTTACGCATGTCGGAAGCGCCGTAGGTATCCATGTCGTAATCGATCAGTTTCAATTGATCCAGCTTCAGCGAGTTAGGGGAAGTCTCAGCCGTGGTGTTGGTCAGGATCTGGTAAGACTGACCCTTCTTCCAGGAAAGCTCCTGAGCCTCTTTAGACAACGCCCAGTCCACGAACAGCTTGGCGTTTTCCATATTGCGGGCGTTTTTCAGGATGCTGATACCACCGATTTCATAGCCAGAACCTTCGCATGGGGAAACCAGCGTCAGAGGTGCACCTTTCTCTTTTTCCAGCGAATAGTCGTGTAGGAAGCCAATGCCGATCGTGGTTTCACCGCGCGCGGCGTTGCGGGCTGGGGCAATGCCGGACTTGGTGTACTGCGAGATATTGCCGTTCAGCTGCTTCAGGTAATCAAAGGCGGCTTCTTCGCCCCACAGCTGCGCAAAGGTGGCCAGTGCGGTGTAGGCCGTGCCGGAGCTTTGTGGATCGGCGATTTGGATTTCCCCTTTGTAGATCGGGTTGGTCAGGTCCTTCCAGCACTTGGGTTCAGGCAGATTTTTCTCTTTCAGGCGATCGGTGTTCACGCCGAAACCGAGAATGCCGATATACACCGCAGAGGAGTAGTTGCCTTTACGTTTGGCCGGATCGCGGAACTGCGGCATGATTTGCTCCAGGTTCGGCGAGGCGTAAGGCTCCAACAGGTCCATTTCACCGGCCTGCGATTGCGGATCCAGCGTGCCGCCGTACCAGACGTCAGCCTGTGGGTTTTTCTTCTCCGCGTCTACCTTGGCCAGGGTGCTGCCAGAGCCGTTGCGGATAAAGCTGGTCTTGACGTCGTATTTTTCCCCGAAGACTTTGGCTTCTTCTTCGCACATGGCGTTGGTGGCGCTGCAATAGATCACCAGACGGCCTTTGGCCTGCACGGTTCCGGCCAGGGCAGTCAGCGCCAGCGTGGTGGCCAGCAGGGTGTTGAGAGGTGTCAATTTCATAGAGTCATCCTTTTTTGTTGTTGTCTTTGTAGGGTAAAGCAAACCAATTTCTTTTCTGGTGATTAAGGAAACGGCAGCGAATGCTATCTCCCTCACCCCAACCCTCTCCCCAAGGAGAGGGAGCGAGTCCGGTGTTGTGGTCAGGTACAGTCCTCTCTCTGTGGGATAGGCATCGTAGGGGCGCCGCATGCTGCGCCCGTTGCACCTTACTGTTGCCGTATCTGCCCGGCCATCAGCAGCGGCATCAACAGCAGGCCGACGCAGGTGGCCGCCAGTGCCAGCAGGGCAAAAAAGCCATACCAGCCGTAATGTTGCAACACCTGCGCCAGCGGCCAACCGGCCAGAGCGGCCCCCAGATAGGCGAACAGACCAAGAAACCCGGTCACGGTCCCGGCCGCGTCCTTGTGGCAGTGCTCCGTGGCGGCCAGCCCGATCAGCATCTGCGGCCCAAACACAAAAAAGCCGAGGCCGAAAAAGCAGGCCGAAAGCAGCCCGTAATGGTGCAGTGGGGCCAGCCACAAGGCGGTCGTCGTCACAAACAGTCCGATGGAGAACAGCAGGATCATCGGTGCTCGCAGGCCGCGAAACAGCAGATCCGATCCCCACCCGGCAAACAGCGCGCCAAACAGCCCACCCAGTTCAAACAGTGACAACGTGGCGTTGGCCTTCATCAGGTTGACGCCGTGGCTCTCCGCCAGCCAGATGTTGCCCCAATCGTTCAGCGCAATACGTATCAGGTACACCAGGATGTAGGACACACCGAGCAACCAGATGGTCGGATTGCGCAATATGGTGTCAAACAACATCCGCCGCATCGGCATCGCCGGGCTTTGCTGCTCTTGCCATAGCTCCAGCGGATCGCGCCGCCAGTGGCCTACGCTGGGTAATCCTTGCTGCTGCGGTTTACCGCACAGTTGCCAGCACAACCACAGCCCAATCAGCATCCCGATGGCTCCCGGCAGCAACAGCGCAGCCTGCCAACCGTAGTGCGAAGCCATAAATCCGGACAGCAACGGCACGGCCGCACCGCCCAGGCTGATCGAAGTATTCCAGGTGCCCCACCAGAAGCCACGCTCGTTGCGCGAATACCAACTGGTGAGCATCTTGGCGCAGGGTGGCCAGCCCCAGCCCTGAAAGAAACCGTTTAACGTCCAGACCACCAGCAACGCCGTCAGCGAATGGCAAAAGGCGAACACGATGTTCAGCACACCGGTGATAAATAGCCCGACGCCCATAAACCAGCGCGCCTGGCTGCGATCGCTGACGATGCCGGAGACAAACTTCGAACCGCCATAGGCCAGGTAAAACAGCGTACCCAGCAGGCCGATATCCCCTTTATCCAACCCTAGTTCGAGCTGCATCACCGGCATCGCATAGCTGACGCTTTTGCGTGTCAGATAAAATGCGCCGTAGCCGACGATCATCGAAAACATCAGGCGTGGTCGCCAGTAGCGGTAACGAGCGCTGATTTGCTCTGCGGTTAACGTGGCCGATGCCATGGGGTCCTCCAGACAGTGAGAGCAGTGTAGGGTGCAGAAAACAGGATTGGATGAGACAAGGTTTTAGGCACCTAAGACTAAGTCCTAGTCAGACGGGGTTTTTGTTCAGTTTTGTGGGCAGGTTAACAATTATGCGCGTGCCATTACGCCGATGGAGCCGCCAATCGCCCCCCAATGCGCGCACTCGCTCTTCGATACCGCGTAGGCCAAAACCGCTGGTGGGCTGTAACGGCATGCCCTGGCCGTCGTCACGGACTTCCAGAGTGATCGTCTGATGGGTTTGCGTCAGGCTTAAATGCACATGACTGGCGCAGGCATGTTTGCTGATGTTATTGAGCAACTCCTGTGCCACGCGGTAGAGGGTAAATACCAGGGTTTCATCATCTGGCGTGGCTGGCAGGCGGTAATCCAGCTGGAAGCTGATCCCCTGTTCGGCAAAGGAAAACTCATCGGCCAGGTGGTGCAGGGCTTTGTCCAGCTCCATCTCTTCCAACACCGGTGGACGCAGTTGCCGTAGCAGGGTGCGGGTGGTGTGGTGGATGCGTTGCGACAACGAATCGATTTGCTCTGCGGCCAGACGGGTGGCCGGGGCGGTGGCGCTGCGGTTCACCAGCATTGCCTGGATCTGAATAGCGGTAATATTCTGGCCGATCTCGTCATGCAATTCGCGAGCTATGGCCTTGCGCACCTCTTCTTCAGTACCCACCAGCCGCTCCATCAGGTGTCTTTTGGCCGCCAACTCTTGCTCCAACTGCTGGCGATAGCGCTGTAGCTTTTGCGCCAATTGCTGCTGCCGGCTGATGGCAATCCCCAGTCCAATCCCCAACAGCGCTTGGGTGGAAAGGAATAGCTCCAACTCTTGCAGATCCTGAAACGCGCCACCGGCCTGGCGGGTGAGGGTGATCATCACGCTGCCAAACAGCGCTGCCAGTACGCCCCCTTGCCAGCCAAAGCGATAAGCCATAAACACGTTGGGCAAAAAGATAAAGATCAGCAGTAGCCGCTCCATCTCCGGGGCGATCGCCAGTTGAACGCAAATCCCCATGGTGAGAAACAGCGAACACCATAGCAGTAGCGAGGTGCGTAATTGTGGTGTTGAGGGGCGCGGAACGGGCATCGACGTCACCAGTTGCTGGCGCAGGTAGGTATAAATCAGATAGACGAAAGGCACCAGCAGCACGCCGCCGGTAAAGCTGGTCAGCAAGGTTTGGCTGATACTGGATGGCAGCCAGATCCCCGCCAATAGCCCACACAGCAGCGCATTGGCAGCGATGGCCGCCAGCAATAGCGATAGCCGTTGCCAGTACAGGTGATAGCGATACCACAGCCGCTGAGTGGCCCAGGCTGGTAGCAGGCTTAACAACGGCTGTAACAGCACCGAGCGATCGCTCAGCAATTGCTGGTCATGCAGCCATAACAGCGTGGCGGCTTCCGCCAGTAACAGCGTGAGCCAGTAACGCCGGGGTAGCAGGATCAGCAGCGCCAGCCGCAGCCCTTGAGGAAACAGCAGCACGGCCTGTTGACCGTTATGGCTCAGGTGCAGGCTAATGGTCCACAGGGCCAGCCAACTGAGGGCAAAAAACAGCGCCAGAAACAGCGAAAGCGCCAGGCGGCGCACCATTGGCGGCACCGGTTAACTCCCGGCGAGTAGTTGATGTTGCAGTGCGAAATGCACCAGTTCCACGGTCGTGTCGCAATGCAGTTTGCCGAGGATATTGGCGCGGTGCACCTGTACGGTCTTATGGCTTAAGGTCAACTGTTGGGCGATGGTTTTGACACTCAGGCCGTTGACCAGCAGATCGAAGATCTCTTTTTCGCGCGGCGTGAGTACCTGCAATTCTTTCGGTGGCTGCGGAGTATGGCGCAGTGCGCGCAAGGCATCCGCGCACAGGTAAAGCCCGCCGCTGCTGACGGCACGCACCGCCTGCACCAATTCATGGGGACCGCAGCGTTTGGTGAGATAACCACCGGCCCCAGCATCAATCGCGCTTTGCACGAAGGCATTGGTGTCATAGATGCTGAGAATGATGGCGCGAAAGGTGGGGCGCTGTTGGCGTAAACGCTGGAGCAGGCTGAGGCCACTTTCGTTCGACATGGCGATATCCAACACCGCCACGTCGATCGGATCGCGCAGCAAGTGTGGCCATGCCTGTGCCGCCGAGTCGAATTGGCCGACGATACGGATATCCTCTTCCAATGACAGTAACTGGGCAAACCCGGAACGAACCACCACGTGGTCGTCTATCAGCGCAACGTTAATCATAAGCCTGTAACAAAGTGTGAGATTTTCCGCATCATGCGCAGGAAAACACTGGCTGGCAACTGTTGAGCTGCAAAATGGAAGGGAGTTAACAGATTGGCATTAAAGATAGCCTGCCGTATCGACCCAGAGTATCCCTGAAACCAGCGCTGATATTGCCTTCCTGACGGTCATTTTTACGCATTTCGCATCGTTTATCCCCTCAGGAGCATGACCCCCGTCGCAAACCGGGAAGGTTGCAAGTTTGTCCATATAAATAGCATTCAAAGATATGGGGGAAATCGCTATCGAGGCTGTAGAGTCCCTCTACGGGAATGTTGTGCAGATGTAAAATCGGCATCCCGCGAAATCGTCACCAACAATAAAATATAAATAATACCAATGTGTTATCTCGCTATTTGGCGGTTATGCCTCAACCTACATTAGATCCGGGAGTGTTAGATGAAAAAATTGAGTGTGAAAACGTTATTGGCGGCCAGCCTGTTCAGCATGCTGGTGGGCTCGGGCGGTGCATTGGCGCAAGAAGTGGAAGTCGTCAATATTTCGAAAATCGCCGGAATGCCCTGGTTCAATCGCATGGGTGAAGGCGTGGAACGTGCCGGTAAAGACCTGGGTATCAAAGCCTACCAAGTTGGCCCATCCAGTACCGACGCCCCACAACAGGTTAAAATTATTGAAGATTTGATCGCCAAGAAAGTCAGTGCCATCAGTATCGTGCCGAACGATGCCGATGTGCTGGAACCCGTATTCAAGAAAGCGCGTGACGCCGGTATCGTGGTATTAACCAATGAATCACCAGGGCAGCCTAGCGCTAACTGGGATATTGAAATCATCGATAATGCCAAATTTGCCGCCGACAACGTGGAAGAAATGGCAAAAGCGATGGGCGGCAAAGGAGGGTATGTCATTTATGTCGGTAGCCTGACCGTGCCACAACATAACCTGTGGGCAGATTTATTTGTTAAATACCAGAAAGAGCATTATCCGGACATGTTTGAAGCGACCAGCCGTATGCCTGTCGCTGAGAGCATTGATGACTCACGCCGCACCACACTGGATCTGATGAAAGCACATAGCGACCTGAAAGGTATTGTGGCCTTCGGTTCACAAGGCCCAATTGGTGCAGGTCGCGCAGTGAAAGAGAAACGGGCGAAAAACAATGTCCACGTATTCGGCATGATGATTCCCTCTCAGGCCGCCTCGCTGATTAAAAGTGGTGATATCGCCATGGGTGTCACTTATGACCCAGGTTCTGCTGGATATGCATTGACTGCCGTTGCGGACAAAGTGCTTAAAGGTGAGAAGATCGAAACAGGCATGGAGATCCCAGGGGTGGGTAAAGCGGAGGTTGAGCAGGATAAACACCTGATTCAGTTCCACAATGTGCTGCGAGTCACTAAAGACAACGTGGATTCTCTGTATTAATTCCCCCGCATTACCGCAGAGCCGGGCCCCTTGTTCGGCTCTGTAAACAATGCCCGCCTGGAGTAAGAGGATGTATGCAGCCATTTATTACCCTGGAAAATATCAGTAAAACCTTTTATGGCGTCAAGGCGCTGCATAAGGTGGCTATGACACTGCTACCGGGTGAGGTACATTGCCTCGCCGGGCAGAACGGTTGTGGCAAATCAACACTGATCAAGATTATCTCGGGTGTTTACCAACCCGATAGAGATGCCGCCATTATTATTGATGGCAAAACCTATTCAACCCTGACACCTATTGAGTCTGTCCGCCTGGGGATCCAGGTTATTTATCAGGATTTATCATTATTCCCGAATCTGACCGTGGCTGAGAATATCGCCATGAACCATTATCACCATCAGATGTGGGTGAATAAACGTCAAATGCGGGAGACTGCCGAGCGCGTCATTAACAGCATTGATGCTCACCTTAATCTGGACGAATTGGTTGAGAATTTATCCATCGCCCAGAAACAATTAGTCGCTATCTGCCGTGCACTGGCACAAGATGCTCGCCTCATTGTGATGGATGAACCAACCGCGTCGCTGACAAGGCAAGAAGTTAATGGCTTGCTTCGGGTGGTGCATGAGCTGAAATCACGCAATATCTGCGTGGTATTTGTGAGCCACCGGTTGAGCGAAGTGCTGGAGATTTCAGACCGTATTACCGTGCTGAAAGATGGCCAGTGGGTTGGAACCTACCCCGCTGCTGAAGTGGATAATCAACGGCTGGCCTGGCTGATGACGGATATGAAATTTGATTTTCAGGTACTACCGCCTTACAGCGCAGCGCGTCCGGTCGTGCTGGCAGTGGAGGCGCTTTCCCGTGGCAACGAATACCAGAATATCTCACTGGCTTTGCATCCTGGTGAAATTGTCGCGCTGGTCGGTTTGCTGGGGTCTGGCCGCACAGAGCTGTGCCTCAGTCTATTTGGTTTAACAAAACCCGAGTCGGGCAGCATTCGAATCAATGATAAGCCAATGCGGTTCGCCAGTAACCGCGATGCCATTGCCGCCGGTGTGGGCTATGTCTCAGAAGACCGAATGAGCACCGGGCTAATTATGGAGCAATCAATCCGCGACAATATCAGTGCCACGGTATTACACCGGCTTAAAAATGCCTTTCACCTGATGCGGGCCGAGCGAGTCGACACACTAGTTGAAGACATGGTGAAACATCTGTCGATCAAAATCGGTAATAGCGACCTGCCGGTCAATACGTTATCAGGTGGAAATGCCCAGCGTATTGCCATCGCCAAATGGCTGGCAACTGACCCGCAAATACTGATCCTCGACTCGCCGACCGTTGGAGTCGATATCGCTAATAAAGCAGGGATTTATAATATTATCAATGTATTGTCGGCGCGCGGGATTGCGGTGTTAATGGTTTGTGATGAGATTGATGAAGCTTACTTTAATAGCCACCGTATTCTGGTTATGCGGTCCGGGCGGCTTGTGCAGGAGTTCTTGCCGAGTAACTGCAGCGAAGCTGCCATTGCGGAGGTAGTCAATGGCTAATCCCCATGCACTCAATAAGCCTGATGTAGGCAAAACAGGTTTATTTAATAAAGAGCATCTGAAACGCCACGAAGTTATGTTGGCTTTTACCATATTGATTATTTCGACTTATCTTACCTTAACCAGCCCAGAATTTCTGACGCTCGCCAATATTTATGATTTGATAAATAACTATGCCATGTTGACCATTTTGGCTTGTGGTTTTTTTATCGTTTTGATTTCTGGCGGTATTGACATTTCATTCCCGGCGATGACCATTATCTCGCAATATGTCATGGTGACATTCATTGTGAAGTTTGGTGGTAATTTCCCGGTGGCTTTCGCATTGGCAGGAGGCATCGGCTTGTTGCTGGGGTTGATCAATGCGCTATTGGTTAATCGCCTGCGGGTGCCGTCCATCATTATTACCATATCCACGCTGAATATCTTCTACGGCTTGCTGCTGTATCTCAGCCGAGGTGTCTGGCTGTATACCTATCCGGAATGGTTCGAACATGGGCCAATGCTGTTCTCCTTCACCGCCGCTGACGGTTATGACTATGGCCTTTCGCTGCCCATTTTGACCTTGCTGGCGACGATTATTGCCACTGCTCTGGTGATGACTCGCACCAGCATTGGCCGGCAAATTTATGCGTTGGGCGGTAATCAGGAAGCGGCATCCCGAATGGGGTTCAGCATTTTAAAGCTGCAACTGTTTGTCTATGGCTATATGGGGTTTTTATCCGGTATCGCCGGTGTGGTGCAGTCCTATACCGTCTTGACGGTGGCACCGGACTCGTTGCTGGGTTATGAACTTACCGTGCTGGCGGCGGTGGTGTTGGGCGGAACCAGTATTGTCGGTGGGCGGGGAACACTAACCGGCACTCTTCTCGGAGTGATCTTGCTGGCAATATTGCAAAATGGTTTGAATTTACTGGGTATTTCGTCGTACTGGCATAGCGTGGTGATCGGTCTGGTGATAGTCATCAGTATCAGTGTGACTGCCTGGGGCCAACGTCATAAGGTAGGGATATAACCATGTCGAATACAACTCAACGCGATCATACCGAGCGCTGGTTGGTGGCACTGCTGGTGCTGGTAGCCGGTGTGTTCAGTGTGCTGATCCCACAGGTATTCTGGTCTGCGGCCAATTTCCAATCTATCGCCTCACAAATCCCCGTCGCGGGGATATTGACGTTGGCAATGGCGATCACCATGCTGACGGGTGGCATCAACTTATCCATCATTGCCACTGCGAACGCCAGTGCGCTGGTGATGGCCTGGGTGTGTACTCATCTTGAGCCAACGTTCAGTTCATTGATAGTGATGCTGTTGGCGGGGATTTCGGTTGCCTTGGTGGTAGGGATCATCAATGGGGTGCTTATCTCGGTGGTTCGGGTATCCCCAATTCTGGCGACACTGGGCATTATGACCTTGCTCAAAGGGGTGAACGTGCTGATCTCCAAAGGCTCGGCGATTTCTAACTTTCCGAGCTATGTACTGGCATTGGACCGCAGCTATTTTCTTGGAGTTCCAGTCCCGCTTTACCTGTTTGCCGTGGTGGCGTTGCTGCTTTGGCTTATGTTGGCCAAGACCCCGCTGGGCCGTCAGATATACCTGTCCGGCTCCAACGAGAAAGCCACCTTTTACTCTGGGATTAACACCCGCCGCACGCTGATTTGGGTCTATGTCATTTCCTCGTTACTGTGCGCCGTCGCGGCGTTGCTGATGATGTCGAAACTCAACTCGGCCAAAGCCTCCTACGGCGAGTCACTGTTGCTTATCACCATCCTGGCGACGGTATTAGGCGGGGTAAATCCTGATGGTGGATTTGGTAAGGTGTTCGGCATTGTGCTAGCGCTGTTCCTGTTGCAAATGCTGGAGAGCGGGCTAAATATCATGGGAGTCAGTAGCTATATCACCATGGCACTGTGGGGATCGTTACTGCTGGCGTTTATCTTTGTCAAAGGTGCCAAAGTCCCGGCATTGCGTTTCTTACGGCAGAACAAGCCGTTGCAGTGATAGTGCAGGTTCACCAAACAGGTTCGATAGCCCCAGGAGCAGCCCACTACATCAATGTATGTTGGGCGCTCCTATTTAGCCATTGCTTGCAGAACGATAGATCCGCTGGGGTCTGCCCACTTTGCCGTAAATAATCTCTGCAACTAATTGATCGTTGGCGCTGAAAAACTCCAGATAACGCCGGGCGGTGGTGCGGCTCAGTCCAATCTGTTGTGCCACACTTTCCGCCGTATGACGTACCTGCGGATCTTCGAACAAATCGCGGATCTTCATCAACGTCAGCTCATCAATGCCGGTGGGCAACGCGGTCTGATCGCCGCCGCGGGCGTAGGTGTTGAACATTTCATCAATGCGGCGTTGGTTGACCCGCGCCTTGTCTTTCAGCGCTTCGCGCCGTTGGCTAAAGCGCTGCAGGGTTTGCGCCAGCCGGTCATAGGCCAGGGGTTTGATCAGGTAATCGAACACGCCATAACGCAGCGCTTCGGCCACGGTGTCCATATCGCTGGCGGCGGTGATAAACACAATGCCCCCGCCGTAGCCTTGTAGCGTCAGCTCGCGCAGCAGTTCTATTCCCTGGCCATCCGGCAGGAAATTATCCAACAGGATCAGGTCGGGTTTGAAACGCTCGGTCATCGTGCGTGCCTGTGCCAGGGTGCCCGCCAGCCAAATCTGCCGGCATCCGCCATTCTGCTTGATGAATTCCGCATGCATTTCTGCCAACGGCGTTTCATCCTCAACAATCAGAATATTTAGCCACTCCATGTTAATTCCCCGTTGCTTAATTACGTTGCTAATTAAATCTCAGCGAGATGGTTATTTAATTAAACACTATGTCGCTAATAAAAACTATAAAAATAATTAAGCAAATAAAAACCATTAAACAACTTATTTACTGCGGGTAGATTGTGAAATAGGTCAATAATCAGGGCGTTATTTGTGTTTAACATGACGCCATTAAATACCCCGTTCGCGTTATAGACCATTTCAACTCGATGGTTTTTAAGGTTTTTATTACACCTTAATGTTAACCCTAATGGGATTTTGTATTTCAAATGTTATTGATAAGTTATTTTAGAGAGACTGACATGTTGGGCGATACCGTATTTAATCGGGTGAAGAGATCGGATCACAAAAATATAGCGGCAATTAATGCTTTTTTGCGTAGTAACGATCTGAATATTGATACCACGGTCGAGGTTTTTATCACTGTGACCCAGGGCGAGCAATTGGTTGCCTGCGGAGGTATCGCCGAAAATATTATCAAATGCGTGGCCATCAGCCCGCAAATGCGTGGTGAAGGCTTGGCGTTATCATTGGCGACCGAACTGGTGAATCTGGCCTATGAGCGCCATCACACCCAGCTGTTTATCTATACCAAAGTGCAGAATGAGGCTCTGTTTCGCCAGTGTGGCTTTTACCCGATTGCCAGCGTGCCGGGCATCGTGGTGCTGATGGAAAACAGCCCGTGCCGCTTGAAGCGTTACGCCGCGCAACTGGCCAGCGAGCGCCAGCCGGGCGACACCATTGGCAGCATCGTGATGAATGCCAACCCCTTTACTCGTGGCCATCAATATCTGGTGCGGGAAGCCGCCGCCCGCTGTGACTGGCTGCATCTGTTCCTGGTGAAAGAAAATACCTCGCGCTTCCCGTATGACGATCGCCGCGATCTGGTACTGAAGGGCACCGAGGGGATCACCAATCTGACGGTGCATGAGGGGTCACAATACGTGATCTCCCGTGCCACCTTCCCTTGCTACTTCATTAAAGAGCAGGGGGTTGCTGACGACTGTTACACCGAAATCGATCTGAAAATCTTCCGCCAATATCTGGCCCCCGCGTTGGGTATCACGCATCGATTTGTCGGCAACGAACCGTTCTGCGCCGTAACGGCGAAATACAACCGCGACATGCGTTATTGGCTGGAAACTCCGGCACTGCCTAGCCCACCGATCGAACTGGTGGAAATTGAGCGCTTGCAGTACCAAGGCACGGCGATCTCTGCCTCCTGGGTGCGCAAGCTACTGGCTGCGGGAGACTTCCACGCCGCAGCGCCTTTGGTGCCGAAAGACACGCTGTACTACCTGCAGGATCTGCAGGCACAGCGCCGGGTCAAGCCAGTACCGCAAGAATTTGAGTCCGCACAATCAGGTGAATGATGAAAATAATCCGAGAAGCAATGGCCGGCACGCTGGAATCCAGCGATGTCATGGTCCGTATCGCGCCAGCAGAAGGCCCGGAACACGATCTGCTGATTGCCAGCAGCGTGGAAAAACAGTTCGGCGATGCCATCCGCCACACCCTGTTGCAGGTTTTGCAGCAGTACGACGTGCCGCCGGTGCAGGTGATTGTCGACGATAAAGGCGCACTGGACTGTGTGCTGCGTGCACGGCTGGAAACCGCGCTGATGCGTGCCAGCGAATCCGCCACGCTGCCTTGGGAGGAACGCCGTGAAAACGCTGAATAAACACCGTATGCGCCGCAGCATGCTATTCGTGCCGGGGGCGAATGCCGCCATGGTCAGCAACGCCTTTATCTATCAGGCCGATGCGCTGATGTTCGATCTGGAAGACTCGGTGATCCTGCGTGAGAAAGACGCGGCCCGTCGCCTGGTGTATCACGCACTGCAACACCCGCTGTATCAGGAAGTAGAAACCATTGTGCGCGTTAACGCCTTGGATTCGGCCTATGGCCTGGCGGATCTGCAAGCGGTGGTGCGTGGCGGAGCGGATATCGTCCGTCTGCCAAAAACCGACACCGCGCAGGACGTGGTGGATATGGAGCGTGAAATCGCCGCCATTGAACGTGCCTGTGGGCGTCCGGTCGGCAGCACTGGCCTGCTGGCAGCGATCGAGTCCGCACAGGGCATCACCAACGCGGTGGCGATTGCACAAGCTTCCCCAAGGTTGATTGGGATTGCACTGGGTGCCGAAGACTATGTGCGAAATCTGCGTACCGAGCGCTCGCCGGAAGGTATTGAACTGCTGTTTGCCCGTTGCTCATTGCTGCAGGCTGCCCGCTCAGCCGGGATCCAGGCGTTTGATACCGTCTATTCCGATGCCAACAACGAAGCGGGTTTCCTACAGGAAGCGGCGCTGATCAAACAGCTGGGCTTTGACGGTAAATCGCTGATTAACCCACGCCAGATCGAACTGCTGCACAACCTGTATGCGCCAACCGCCAAAGAAGTGGCTCATGCCCAGCGAGTGGTCGATGCGGCAGAAGCGGCAGAAAAAGAGGGGCGCGGCGTGGTTTCGCTGAACGGCAAGATGGTCGATAGCCCGGTGATTGAGCGGGCCCGTCTGGTACTGCAACGCGCAGCGCTTTCCGGCGTGCGTGAAGAACCGAACCACAGCGAGGAAGCATGATGAAACGCCAACAACGCCTGATGACCTTGAACAATCACGCCGAGATGAGGCTTTATCAGGAAGCCTCCAAGGCCAACCTGCAGGCGCGTAAACCGCGCGATATCAAACGCTGCGAGTCGCTGGAAGTGGCGATCCGCCGCAGCGGCTTGCAGGACGGTATGACCATCTCTTTCCACCACGCATTCCGTGGTGGCGATCTGGCCCTCAACCAGGTGATGGATGTGCTGGCGAAGATGGGCTTTCGCAACCTGACGCTGGCCTCCAGTTCATTGACCGATTGCCATGCGCCGCTGGTCGGCCATATCCGCAATGGTGTGGTGAGCCGTATTTACACCTCCGGCCTGCGTGGGCCGTTGGCGGACGCCATTTCGCGCGGCTTGCTGAAAGAACCGGTGCAGGTTCACTCGCACGGTGGCCGGGTCAACCTGGTCGAGTCAGGTGAGTTGCAGATCGATGTTGCCTTCCTCGGGGTGCCGACCTGCGATGAGTTCGGTAATGCCAATGGCTACACCGGTGATGCCTGCTGCGGTTCCCTCGGCTATGCCAAGGTGGATGCCGCCGCGGCCCGTAGCGTGGTGCTGCTGACCGAAGCAATCGTGCCTTATCCGCATCATCCCGCCAGCCTGGCACAGGATCAGGTCGATCTGATCGTGCAGTTGGAGCGAGTAGGGGATGCGGACAAGATCGGTGCCGATGCCACGCGTATGACCTCCAACCCGCGTGAGCTGCTGATTGCCCGCCGTGCTGCCGAGGTGATCGTTGACTCTGGTTACTTCACCGAAGGCTTTTCCTTACAGACCGGCACCGGCGGTGCTTCGCTGGCCGTAACGCGCTTCCTGGAAGACAAGATGCGTGCCCGTGGCGTCCGCGCCGGTTTTGCGTTGGGCGGCATCACCTCCACCATGGTGGATCTGCATGAGAAAGGCCTGATCGGCAAACTGCTGGACGTGCAGAGCTTTGACCGCGCGGCGGCCATGTCATTGGCTCGCAACCCAAACCACATCGAGATCAGCGCTAATCAATACGCCAACTTCAGCTCTAAGGGCGCGTCGGTTGACCGCCTGGACGTGGTGGTGCTGAGCGCGCTGGAAATTGACACCGGCTTTAACGTTAACGTGCTGACCGGTTCCGACGGGGTGATCCGTGGCGCTTCCGGTGGCCACTGTGATACCGCAGCGGCGGCGCGGTTGGCGATTATTGTCGCGCCGTTGGTACGTGGCCGCATTCCTACGCTGGTTGAGCAGGTGACTACCTGCGTGACGCCGGGCTCCAGCATCGACATTCTGGTGACCGACCACGGTATTGCCGTTAACCCTGCGCGCCCAGAACTGGCACAGAGGTTACGCGAGGCTGGCCTGCAGGTGGTCACCATCGAATGGCTGCGTGAGCGTGCGCTGGTACTGACCGGCGAACCGAAACCGATCGCCTTTACCGATAACGTGGTGGCCGTGGTGCGCTATCGCGACGGTTCGGTGATTGACGTCGTACATCAGGTCGCGGAGTAACGCCATGGCTTACATCTCCCCCGAATTGGCCGCCAGCCGCGCCGTAAGTTTGCCCGAACTGCTTTCCAGCCGTGAATGCCGGCAGGCAAGGCAACAGGCGTGGCTGGCGCGCCATCCTACCGCCACGTTGGTGGTGCTCACTCTGGTGGTGCCGGGGGCGGTGAAAGACAGCCCCATGACGCGGCGCGTGTTCAACCTGGGTAGGCAGGCCTTGCAGCAGATGTATCGCCAACAAGGCTGGCTTTGTTTGCAGCAGAAGACCCTGGGGCTGCCCACTGGCTGCGAAGGCTATCTGGCGCTGCAAGCCGATGCCCGTGCGGTGAAAGAGGCGGCCATTCAGCTGGAAATCCAGCAGCCGATTGGCCGCCTGTGGGATATCGATGTGCTGACCCCGCAAGGGAAGATCCTGTCGCGGCGTGAACTTGGTCTGCCTGAACGCAGCTGTCTGCTGTGCAATCAGCCAGCCAAGATTTGCGCCCGCCAACAGAGCCACAGCACCGAACAACTGCTCAAGGCAATGGAAAGGATGCTCAATGATGCACTCCCAGCCTGATTGGCAGCCGACGGTTACAGATCTTTCGCACAGCCAGCGCTTTGCCCGCGACGCCTATCGAGCGCTGTTGGTGGAGGTCAACCTGACGCCGAAACCGGGGTTGGTCGATCGCCACAACAACGGCGCGCATCGCGACATGGATATTGGCCATTTCTACCGCAGCTCGCGGGCGATTGGCCGGTGGCTACCCTATTTTATCCGCCAGGGTATGGCCGACGCCGCTTTGCCCGCCGAGCAGCAGCTTGCACGCCTGCGCCCATTGGGCATGGCCTGTGAACAACAGATGTTCCGTGCTACTGGCGGCATCAACACCCATAAAGGCAGCGTGTTCTCGCTAGGGCTGTTGTGCTGCGCCTTTGGCCGCTTACAGCAACAACAACGGAAGACTGACGCCCAAAGCCTGTGTGGTGAAGTTGCCCAGATGTGCCGAGGGTTGGTCAGCCGGGAGCTGCAACGCAACAACGCGGGCCAGACGGCAGGGCAACGGTTATTTGCCGAGTTTGGCCTGAGCGGTGCCCGTGGTGAGGCTGAATCCGGCTTTCAGCGGGTGATTGGCGGCTCGTTGCCGCTGTATCACCAGAGGATGGCCAGTGGCTGTGGCGAGCAGGTCGCGCTGCTGGACAGCCTGCTGTGGCTGATGGCGCATAACGATGATACCAACGTCGCCTCGCGGGGCGGCATCAAAGGGCTGCGCTGGTTACAACACTATGCCAGCCAGTTATTGGCACAGGGAGGGGCAGGTACGGCGCAAGGAATTGCTCGTTTGCGGCAGTTCGACGTAGCGTGCATCGCACGCAATCTCAGCCCCGGCGGTGGTGCCGATTTATTGATAGTCACCTGGCTGTTGGCGCAGTTGCCGCAGACGGGGGCTTAAAAAAATAACGAAGCCTTCAGGAGAAGTGTCCATGTCCGAAACCAAAGAGAAAATCTGGAAAGCGATCGCCCCGTTGGTGGTGCTTGCCGTCCTGTTAATGATACCCACGCCGGAGGGCATGCCACCGCAAGCCTGGCGTTACTTTGCCATCTTTGTGGCAATGATCGTCGGTATGATCCTGGAGCCGATCCCGGCCACGGCGATCAGCTTTATTGCCGTGACCGTCAGCGTGCTCAGTTCCAACTGGGTGCTGTTTGGCGCCGAAGAGCTGGCCAATCCCAGCTTTAAAGCCGGTAAAGAGGCGCTCAAATGGGGGCTGGCCGGATTCTCCAGTACCACCGTCTGGCTGGTGTTTGGGGCCTTTATCTTCGCGCTGGGCTATGAAGCCACTGGGTTAGGGCGACGCATCGCGCTGTTCCTGGTGAAGTTCATGGGCAAACGCACCCTGACGCTGGGCTACGCGGTGGTGATCATCGATATCATGTTGGCGCCGTTTACCCCGTCCAACACCGCGCGTACCGGTGGCACCGTCTTCCCGGTGGTGAAGAACCTGCCGCCGCTGTTTGATTCCTTCCCGAACGATCCTTCCTCGCGCCGCATCGGTGGTTACCTGATGTGGATGATGGTGGTAGGGACCAGCATCAGTTCCTCCATGTTTGTGACCGGCGCGGCACCTAACGTGCTGGGTATTGAGTTCGTCCACAAGATTGCCGGGATCAACATCAGCTGGATGCAATGGTTCCTGGCCTTCCTGCCGGTTGGGCTGCTGTTGCTGATCGTTGCGCCGTTGATTTCCTACTACCTGTATAAGCCAGGCGTTACCCACAGCGATGAAGTGGCTGGTTGGGCTAATACGGCACTGGGGGAAATGGGGAAACTGACCCGCAAAGAATATACCTTGATCTGCCTGGTGTTACTTAGCCTGTGCCTGTGGGTGTTCGGCGGTAAAATCGTGGATGCGACTACGGTGTGTTTGCTGGCGGTATCGCTGATGCTTGCCCTGCACGTGGTCAGTTGGAAAGATATCACCAAATACTCCAGCGCCTGGAATACCCTGGTTAACCTGGCAACCTTGGTGGTGATGGCGAGCGGCCTGAGCCGTTCCGGCTTTATCGACTGGTTTGCCACCACCATGAGCACCCATCTGGACGGTTTCTCACCGAAGATGACGGTCGTCCTGCTGGTACTGGTGTTCTACTACGCGCACTATCTGTTTGCCAGCCTGTCGGCCCACACTGCGACCATGTTACCGATGATCCTGGCGGTAGGTAAAGGCTTGCCGGGCGTGCCGATGGAACACCTTTCCATCCTGCTGGTGTTATCTATCGGTATCATGGGGGTATTGACCCCGTATGCCACTGGGCCAGGGGTAATCATTTACGGCTGCGGCTATGTGAAGTCGAAAGACTACTGGCGTCTTGGCGGTATCCTCGGCGTGGTGTACATCGCGGCGCTGCTGTTGATCGGCTGGCCAATTCTTAGCCTGTGGTATTAAGTTAATCGGCGGCCATCCACGGATGGCCGTTACAAACCGAAACTGATTTACAATGGTAGGGGCGCTGCATGCTGCGCCCGCTTTGCTGTATGTTGTCCCCGTTTCACTTCGTCACCAATCTGGTCAGCCGTCCCTTCCTCCGTGACGCCCATCACACACTTTCATGTCGAACGCCGTCATTATACAAATCCAACGTTAACCCACTCAAAACATACCCGTCGTCTTTCAAGTTGCAGGGTTGTTACCTGCACTATCTCACCCCAGTCACTTACTAAACGTAAGCTCCTGGGGATGAGATAGCTTGTCGCCTAGCTGCAACTTGAAATCCATAGGGTAAAATCATATTTAGGGAACCTCTGCGGATGAGAAAAAAAACGTTATTACTCTGCCTGCCTTTGCTGTTCAGCGGCACCGCCTTTGCCGAGAACGACGGTTATCAACTGGAACAGGTGCTGGTAATGAGCCGACATAACCTGCGCGCACCGTTGGCGAACAACGGTAGCGTGCTGGCCCAGTCCACGCCGAAAGCCTGGCCACAGTGGGATACGCCAGGTGGCTTGCTGACCACCAAGGGCGGCGTGCTGGAAGTGTATATGGGCCACTATTTCAACGCGTGGCTCAAGCAGGCGGGCATTTTGCCGCAGGAAGGTTGCCCGGCCGTTGGCAGCGTTTACGTGTATGCCAACAGCCTGCAACGCACCGTAGCCACCGCGCAGTTCTTTACCAACGGCGCGTTCCCAGGCTGCGACATCAGCGTGCATCATCAGGAGAATATGGGGGAGATGGATCCGACCTTCAACCCGATTATCACCAACAGCAGCGAAACCTTTAACCAGCAGGCGTTGAGCGCCATGAATGCCGAGCTGGCATCTCTGAAGCTGGACGCCTCCTACAAACAGCTCGAGCAGATCATCGACTACAAAGACTCTCCCGCCTGCAAGACTGACAAGCAGTGCAACCTGGCCACTGAACCGAACAAAATGAGCGCGGTGCCGGGGAAAGAGCCAGGCGTTTCTGGCCCGCTGAAAGTGGGTAACTCGCTGGTGGATGCCTTTATGCTGCAGTATTACGAAGGCTTCCCGATGAAAGACGTGGCCTGGGGCAAGATTGTGACGCCGCACCAGTGGCAGCAGTTGGCCAAGCTGAAAGATGGCTATCAGGATTCGCTGTTCACCTCGTCGGTCGTCGCCCAGAACGTTGCCAAACCGCTGCTGACCTATATCAACTCGGCGCTGATTAGTGAGCGCAAGGCGGATTCACCGAAGCTGACCGTGCTGGTAGGGCATGATTCCAACATCGCTTCGTTGCTGTCAGCGATGAAGTTCAAGCCGTATGCGTTGCCGAAGCAGTATGAGAAGACCCCGATTGGCGGCAAGCTGGTGTTCCAACGTTGGCACGATGGCAAAGGCGATCGCGATCTGTTGAAGATTGAGTATGTCTACCAATCAACCGAACAGTTGCGTAATGCCGAACCGCTGACGCTGAACACCCCTCCGCAGCGCGTCACACTGGCGCTGGAAGGCTGCCCGGTCGATAAAGATGGCTTCTGCGCCTGGAGCGACTTTGAAAAAACCATGAAGGACGTCTTGCATTAACAGTGCTGCCGGGGCGAACCGTTTCGCCCCGGCCAGCCGCGCGGTATATACTGTCTCAACGGACCCCTTATCACGGATGAAACGTGCTCTCTTCTTTTATTCTCAATGCTGAATTATTGCCGGTTGACGGCTTTGCTGGCCTGATCGCGCAATGTCACTTCTCTGCCGCGGATTATCACGACGATCTGTTTGCTACCGCCGGTGTCGATTTCCCTGCGCATGTTGCGCCAGCGGTCGCCAAACGTAAGGCGGAATACCTGGCTGGGCGCTATCTGGCACGCTGGGTGCTGGCAGAGTTGGGCCATCAGGATTTCACTTTATTGCGCGGGGAGAAGCGTGAACCACTCTGGCCCGCCGGGATTGCCGGGGCGATCAGTCACAATAATGATACGGCGCTGTGTGCCGCTCAGCATGAGAGTGGGGCAGGTGGCGTGGGCATTGATGTGGAAACGCAGATCCCGCCAGCTCGGGCAGAAGAGTTGTGGTGCGGCATCGTCAATGAGGACGAATGCCAGTGGTTACGCCAGCGGCCACAGCCCTTTAATCTGCTGTTGACGCTGGTGTTTTCCGCCAAGGAAAGCCTATTCAAGGCGCTTTACCCGCAAGTACGCTGCTACTTTGATTTTATTGATGCGCGGGTGACCAAGCTGGATATGCAGGCGCATATCTTCGAGCTGGAATTGCAAAAAACGCTGACGCCGCTTTGCCATTCAGGCCGCCGCTTTAGCGGGCGTTTTTGGTTGCAAGGTGACACTGTCACGACATTGATTTATTTTTAAAATCAATGAATTGTTGGGTAAAAGATGCTCAGCCGTAGGGGGCGCCGCGTGCTGCGCCCATTGAGCTGCAAGAAGCCTCGCCCTACGTAATGAGCCCAGTTTTCAGCATTACATTCTTCTGCGTAGCAGATGGCGCGCACCTTCCAGCACCAGCAACATGACCGCCAGCCAGATCGGGATATAAGTCAGCCATTGGTTGGCGTTAATGGTTTCACCCAATAGCAGCGCGACGATCACCAGCAACACCGGTTCTACATAGCTCAGCAGGCCAAACAGGCTGAAGGGGAGCAGGCGGCTGGCCAGGATATAGCATACCAGCGCCAGCGCGCTGATAATGCCCAACAGCGGGATCTGCAAATACAGCAGCGGTTTGGCCGTCAGCGCCGCCAGCGGTTCTGAGTCACCAAGCGCAAACAGAGCGGCGACCGGCAGCATCAGCGTCAGCTCACACCACAGCCCGCCCAGATGGTCAGTGCCCAAGCGTCGGCGCAGAATAAAATAAACGGGATAGCCTAACGCGACAACCAGCGTTGACCAGGAAACCCCGCCCACTAGGATCAGCTCATTACCCACCCCAACCAATGCACATAGGGCTGCCATTTTTTGCAGCACAGACAGGCGATCGCGGAAAAACACTCGTCCAGCCAACACCATGGTCAGCGGCAGCAGGAAATAGCCGAGTGAGACATCCAGCGCCATACCGTGCAGCGGTGCCCAGAGGAATAGCCACAGCTGAACTCCCAGTATGGAGGTGGTCAGCAGTAGCAACAGCACGCGTTGCGGGCGCTGCCGTAGCCAGTGCAGCATTTCTTTCACCCGCGCCCAGTCGCCGGAAAACAGCATAAACAGCGTCAGAAACGGCAGCGTCAGCAGGGTGCGCCAGCCATAGATTTCCTCGCCGTCGAGTGGGGTTAGCATTGAGGTGTAGTAATACATCACGCCGAACAGCAGGGAAGCGACGACGGAAAGTATGATGCCCTTGATCACCAGCGTTCCTGATTATTTACCCGTCGTCTTTCAAACTACAGCGTTGTTGACTGCGCTTGCTCACCCTGGTCACTTACTAAAAGTAAGCTCCTAGGGATGAGCAAGCTGGCCGCCTGGCTGAAGCTTGAAATCCATAGGGTATAGATTAAGATCCAGCGGTTACTCTAAGGTTATTTAGCTCTAACAACAATGAATTACGCCGGGCTGGACAACAACGGCCAAGCGGTTAGAATTATACCTGTGTATTTATCCAGGTAAAGGCGATGACAATCGATTTGTTTGAAGATGCGCTGCCGCCGCCCTGGCGTGAGGAAATCGCGCCGGGGGCGGTGGTGTTGCACGGTTTTGTTCGCGAGCACGGGCCGGAACTTCTGGCGGCGGTCAACGGCGTAGTGGCACAGGTGCCTTGGCGGCATATGACCACGCCGGGCGGTTTCACCATGTCGGTGGCCATGAGCTGGTGTGGCAACGGCTGGAATAGCGACAGTAATGGCTACCGCTATTCGCAACGCGATCCCGGAACCGGAAAAAGTTGGCCCGAAATCCCGGCAATTCTGCTGGCTTTGGCCGATGAAGCAGCCTTGCAGGCCGGGTTCGGTCATTACATCCCGGACTCCTGCCTGATGAACCGCTACGATCCGGGTAGTAAGCTTTCGCTGCATCAGGATAAAGACGAGCATGATTTTACGGCACCGATCGTTTCGGTATCGCTAGGGTTACCGGCTGTTTTTCAATTTGGTGGCCTGCAACGCAGCGACAGAACGCAGCGCATCCCACTGGCCCACGGTGATGTAGTGGTCTGGGGCGGCCCGTCTCGATTGTGTTTCCACGGTATCATGCCGGTGAAAGAGGGCTATCATTCGTTGGTGGGGTCACACCGAATCAATATTACCCTGCGCAAGGCGCTTTAACGCGGGTTCCTGGCCTAAACTGGCCACCAGAAAATCGATAAACACCCTCAGCTTGGGGGGCAGATGCTGAGTTGGGGCATACAGCAGCCACAGATCGCCATGATAGCTGCTGAGGAAATCCCACTCTGGCAACACCTGCACTATCTCACCGCTGGTCAGCGCCTGGTGGGCGTTAAAGTAGGGCAGGCTACCGATACCGATATGCTGTTTCACCGCATCCAGCCGAACCCCGGTGTGGTTGGCGGCATAGCGCCCCCGAATATTGACCGAAACCGTCTTGCCGTTGCGGCGAAAACGCCAGCGCGCGTCGCTGGGCGTTTCCCCCAGATAAATGCAGCTATGCTCAGTCAGGTCTCGCGGGTGACGCGGCGTGCCCTGTTGGGCCAGGTAATGCGGAGTGGCGCATAGCAAATGTTCGATGGTCATCAACGGGCGGCCGATCAGGCCTGGTGACGGGCGGTCGGTGATGCGCAGCGCCAGATCGACCCGATCGTCGATCAAATCCATGTAACGGTCCTCCAGCCGCAGATGGACATCCACCTGCGGATAGAGCCGCAAGAACTCTGGCATATGAGGGTGCAGGACAAAGTGCCCGACGGCCTTCGGTACGCTGACGCTGATCGTACCTTCCGGCTCTGAGCTGCTCTGGCCGCTGATGGTCAACACTGAGTTGGCGGCATCCAGCATGCTGCGGCAGCGCTGAAATACGGCCTCGCCTTGCTCACTCAGGCGAAGTTTGCGGGTGGTGCGGTGCAACAGCCGTACGTTCAGCGCTTGTTCCAACCTGGCAACGCTGCGGCTGGTGGCAGAAGGCGAGCTGCCTAACTGGCGGGCGGCGGCGGAGAAGCTGCCGCTTTCCACCACCTGAACAAAAACGGCCATTTCAACCAGCAGTGCGATGGAAAGATTTGTGCTCACAGCGCAAAGGTCCATTGTAGTGAAGACGGATTATCAGCCGATTATGGCACGAATATAATAACGGCGTTAACCAGGAGAAAGCTCATGACCGAACGACTTTATTATTATCACGATGATTTGCAGCTCCAGGCTCAGGTACTGGCCTGCACGGCGCAAGAGGATGGCAGCTACGCGGTGCAGTTGGATGCCACGTTGTTTCACCCGCAGGGCGGCGGGCAGCCGAGCGATAGCGGCACGATCGGCGGTGTAGCGGTATTACGTGTTGCCGCGCAGGACGATCAACTGCTCCACTATCTGGCCGAGCCGTTGCCTTGTGGTCCGGTCACGCTAGAGATTGATGGGGAACAACGGCACCTGCATACCCGCTGGCATTCTGCCGGGCATCTGATTGGCTGGCTGGGGGAAGGCCAAGGCTGGCAGCCGGTGAAAGCGCACCACTGGCCGGGGGAAGGGCGCATTACCTTTGCACCGGGTGCACAGGCATCAGAACTGCAACCAGACTATTTGCAACAACGGCTGACGGACTTGATCGCCGCCGACTTGCCACGCAGGCAGCAGGAACAGCAAGGCATCCGTCAGGTTGGGTTTGGCGATCTGCCCGCCTATGGCTGCGGTGGCACCCATGTGCGTTCGCTGGCGGAGTTGGGCAAGGTGCAAATTACCGCCGTCAAGATGAAGAAAGGGCAGTTGATTGTGCAGTATCAGGTAGATTGATGGGGCGTACAGGCGTGCCCAGCCACTGCTTGGCGCGTTACTGCTTTTTTCATCATTAGTTAGCTAAATTAGTTCGTTCAACTCCGTGCCGTTTTGGTTTGTTATCTAACCCATAACAAACCGACATAAAGAAGGCACGGCACCCATGTTTAATCTTCCTTTCAAGACGTTAACCAGCGGACTGGCAGTGGTATTAGGCGCTGCGGCTGCGGCGAGCCCGGCCATCGCGGCGGTGCAGGGCGGCACTCTGATCTACCTGGAGCAGCAGGCTCATACCAACCTGTATCCCCCTTCCGGCGGGTTTTATCCCAATGGCGGTATCCTTAACCAGATCACCGACAAGCTGACCTACCAGAACCCGAAAACGCTGGAGATCGAACCCTGGATCGCCGAGTCCTGGTCCAGCAACCCCGATAAAACGGAATATACCTTCAAACTCCGCCCCGGTGTGACCTTCTCCGACGGGACACCGCTGGATGCCAACGCGGTAGCCAAGAACTTTGATACCTATGGTCTAGGCAATAAAGCGCTGCGCTTGCCGGTTTCCGAGGTGATCAATAACTATGATCACAGTGAGGTCATCGATCCGCTGACGGTTAAATTCTATTTCAAACGCTCGTCCCCAGGATTCCTGCAAGGTACGGCGACCATCGGCTCCGGGCTAGTATCGCTCAGTACGCTGAACCGCCAATACGATGAATTGGGGGATGCACGGCATATCATCGGCTCTGGTCCGTTTGTGGTGAGCGGTGAAACTCTGGGGCGCGAGGTCGATCTCAGCGTACGCCAAGACTATCGTTGGGGGCCTGCCAAGCTGACTCAACAAGGGCGGGCTAATCTGGATGCCATCAAGGTGATTGTCACCCCGGAAGACAGCGTGCGGATTGGCGCGTTGCAGGCCGGGCAGGCGGACTTTATTCGCCAGATCCAGGCTTACGATGAGAAGCAAACCCAGGATCAGGGCTTTACGATCTATGCCGCGCCAACCCGTGGCGTCAACGACAGCATTGCCTTCAGACCAGACAATCCGCTGGTGGCCGACATTCGCGTGCGGCAAGCGCTGCTGCATGCCACCGACAGCAAACAGATCGTCGATACGCTGTTCTCCGCCAACTATCCACAAGCCAAATCGGTGATCGCCTCCTCGGCAACCGGTTTTGTCGATCTCTCCGATAAATTGACCTTCGATCTGGCGAAGGCCAACCGCCTGCTGGATGACGCCGGTTGGCAAAAGGGCAGCGATGGTCTGCGCCAGAAAGACGGTAAAAAGTTGTTGTTAACGGTGTATGAGTCGCTGCCGCAGCCGCAAAACAAGGCGGTACTGCAATTGGTCTCGCAACAGTGGGGCAAGGTGGGGGCGCGGCTGAATATTCTGGCTGGCGATGCGGGCAGCCGGGTGGCGGATAACCTCGATCCACAAAAGACCCCGGCTTCGGTTGTCGAAGTGGGTCGTGCCGATCCCGATGTAATTAAAAGCCAGTTTTATCCCACCAATCGTGATGGCCTGTTGCAGCAAGGGGGCACTAGCCAGAACAGTAAATTTATCGACAACTCGCTGAACCAACTGCTGCTGGGGATCGCCTCTGAGGTGGATCCGGCCAAGCGCTTGCAGATCGCCGGTGAGGCTCAAAAGTATCTGCTGGATCAGGCCTATGTGATCCCGTTCTTTGAAGAGCCGCAGGTCTTTGCCGGTGCTCCCTATCTGAAAGGCGTCAACTTTGAAGCGGTGGGTCGGCCAGGCTTCTATGGCGCGTGGTTAGAGAAACGATAACGCCATATTCGAGGAGATAAAGATGCTGAAATACCTGAGTGGCCGAACCGGGCAGGCGTTGCTAGTGCTGTGGGCCGCATTCACCCTGTCGTTTATCTTGCTGCAGGTGCTGCCCGGTGACGCGATCCTGATTAAATTCCAGAACCCGGATATGGGGCTTAGCCCAGCTCAGATCGCCGACATGCGCGCCTCCTACGGTGCCGATGTGCCTCTGTGGCAGCAATATCTGCATACGTTGGGGAATTTTCTGCGCGGTGATTTGGGCTATTCGATCCAGAACGGCGTGCCGGTAAGTGCCTTGCTGGCTGCCAACCTGCCCGCCACTCTGCAATTAGCGGTGCTGGGTTTCACCCTGGCCTTGCTGTTGGCGCTGGTCATTGCGTTTGTCTCCAATCTGATTGGTTTTGGCTGGCTGAAATCGGCGCTGCAATCGCTGCCTGCGCTGTTTGTGTCGGTTCCCACCTTCTGGCTTGGCATCGTGTTAATCCAGATCTTTTCATTCCGGTTGAAGCTGGTGCCGATCATCAATCCTGGGGAGTGGGTTGGCCTGCTGTTGCCGATCGCCACCTTGGCAATCCCAATCTCTGCTCCGTTGGCGCAAATCCTGATCCGCAGCATCGATAGCGTGCAAACCCAGCCGTTTGTGGCGGTGGCGCGTGCCAAAGGCGCTAGCCGTAGCGGAGTGCTGTGGCGACATGTGGCACGTAACGCCATGCTGCCAGTGCTGACTATCGCGGGCATTCTGTTTGGCGAGTTGATCGCCGGAGCGCTGATCACAGAAACCGTATTTGGCCGCAGTGGCCTGGGGCAACTGACACAGCAGGCGGTCGTGAACCAGGACGTGGCGGTGTTACAGGCGGTAGTGATGATCTCTGCCGCCGCCTTTGTCTTCCTCAATCTGCTGGTCGATCTGATGTTCCCGCTGCTCGATCCCAGACTGAAAACCTATGCAGGAGCGACCCGATGAGCAGTATTCCGTTGGAAAAATCCGTGATGCCGGAACGCGATCTGTCCGGTGGGGAAACCGAAGGTAGTTTACCCACCGCCAGGCGTGCTCAGCGGCGTTATCCGCTTAGCCTGTGGCTGGCCTGGATCGTGCTGGGCATCTCTGTGCTATGGGCGATCGCCCCGGAGATCTTTACTGCATACAGCGGCACGGAAGGGATTGCCGGAGCACAACGTCTGGCACCCGGTGGCGAACACTGGCTAGGCACCGATCCGCTGGGGCGCGATCTCTACGCCCGGATCGTGTATGGCGCATCGCACACTTTAACTGCAGCGTTGGTTGCCGTGGTGCTGGGTCTGGTTGTGGGCACGTCGTTGGGCGTGGTCGCCGGGGCTTTGGGCGGCATCGTCGATGATGTTGTGATGCGTCTGGTTGATGTTTTGCTGTCGATCCCTGGGCTGCTGCTTTCCTTGAGCGTGATCATTCTACTGGGCTTCGGCACGGTGAATGCGGCGCTGGCGGTGGGGATCTCCTCGGTGGCCAACTTTGCACGCCTGGCTCGCGCAGAAGTGCTGCGGGTACGGCACAGCGACTACGTTGAGGCGGCCTACGGCAGCGGCGGGCACTTTTGGGCGGTGCTATGGCGCCATATTCTGCCTAATTCGCTGACCTCGGTGATTGCATTCTCTGCCCTACAGTTTGGCAATGCCATTCTGGCGATCGCCACCCTGAGTTTCCTGGGATACGGCACGCCACCGCCCACGCCGGAGTGGGGCTTACTGATCGCCGAAGGGCGTAACTACATCTCAACGGCCTGGTGGCTGACTACCTTCCCCGGCCTGATGGTGGTTGCCGTGGTGCTGGCTGCCAACCGTATCAGCCATGCATTAGGGAGCGCGCGCCGATGAACTTACAGACAACCGTCTCACCTGCGCCACTGCTGGAACTGGATAACGTTTCTATCGCCTATCAGCAGGGCACCAGTAGCCAGCGGGTGGTGCACAACGTTTCTTTTACCATTCAGCCGGGGGAAGTCGTTGCCCTGGTTGGGGAATCGGGATCGGGTAAAACCACCACGGCCCAGGCGATTATCGGCCTGCTGGCAGAAAATGGCCGCCTGGAGCAGGGGGCGATCCGGCTCAATGGCACCGATATTGCGCACTGGTCACCGCGCCAGTTGGATGCGGTGCGTGGCGCTCAGATAAGCCTGATCCCGCAAGATCCCGCCAGTTCGTTGAACCCGGTGAAAACCATCGGTGAGCAGGTTGCCGAGATCATCAACATTCACCAACGCCTGCCACGCAAGCTGGTACAGCTTCGGGTCGTAGAGTTACTCACTCGCGTGGGGTTGACTCACCCGGAATTACGGGCGCGCCAGTATCCGCATGAACTTTCCGGCGGCATGAAACAGCGGGTGCTAATTGCCATCGCCATTGCGTTACGGCCCGCGTTGATTATCGCCGACGAGCCGACCAGCGCGCTGGACGTGACGGTGCAAAAACGCATCCTCGATCTGATCGACGAACTGCGTCAGGAGTTTGGCACGGCGGTGCTGTTTGTCACCCACGATTTGGGCGTGGCGGCGGAACGGGCCGACCGGCTACTGGTGTTTCGTCACGGCAGGGTGCAGGAGCAGGGGCAAACGGCGGAGGTATTGCAGACCCCGGCGCATGAGTATACCCGCCGCTTGTTTACCGATGTGCCTTCGTTGACTTCCGTTGCCCCGCCAGCGATCGTCCGCAAGGCGGAACCGGCAATCGTCGTCAACGAACTGGTGAAGGATTTCCGTTTTGCTGGCAGAGGCGGGCAGACATTCCGGGCGTTAGACCGGGTGTCGTTCAGCGTGCAGCGCGGCACCACGCATGCGTTAGTCGGCGAGTCCGGCTCCGGCAAAACCACCTTGGCCCGCTGCCTGCTGGGTTTTCAGCGGCCGGATGCGGGGCAAATCATTATCGACGGCGTCGATTTTACCCGGCTGAAGGGGGAGGTGCTGCGCCAGTTTCGGCGGCGTATTCAACTGGTCTATCAAAACCCCTTTGCTTCGCTCGATCCGGCGCAAACCTTGTATCAGGCGATCGAAGAGCCGTTACTCAACTTTGAGCCTGTCGCCAAAGCAGAGCGTTATCGGCGGGTGCGGGAATTGTTCGAACGAGTCGCTCTGCCTGCCGAACTCCTGGCGCGCAAACCGCGTGAGCTTTCAGGGGGCCAGCGCCAACGGGTTGCCATCGCTCGTGCTCTGATACTGCAACCTCGGGTGCTGGTATTGGATGAAGCCACATCGGCGCTGGACGTAACCGTGCAGGCGCAAATCCTGCGTTTATTAGAGCAGCTACAGCGTGAGTTGGGGCTGACCTACCTGTTTATCTCACACGATCTGGCGACGGTGCGGCAAATCTCGCACAGCGTCTCGGTGCTGTGTCGTGGGCTGCAGGTAGATGCGGGCACTACCGCTGAGGTATTTGCCCGGCCCGGCAGTGACTATACCCGCCAATTGATTGCGGCCATTCCTGGCCGTGCGATGTACCAAACTTTGAAGGATGCCTCATGAGCGCTAAACGTCTCGGCTTTTTTACCCGCCTGCTGGATAACGGCAGTGCTCAGGAACGTTACCGGCTGGCCACCGAGCAGATTGTTCATGCCGAACGCGCCGGGTTCGACACTGCCTGGGTAGCGCAGCACCATTTTCATCAGGATGAGGGCGGCTTGCCTTCACCTCTGGTTTTTTTGGCTCAGGCCGCAGTGCATACCCGGCATATTCGTTTGGGGACTGGAGTGATCACCTTGCCGATGGAGTCTGCCGTGCGCGTGGCGGAAGATACGGCGGTGTTGGATTTGCTTTCCGGTGGCCGGTTGGAAGTGGGGCTGGCGGCGGGCGGAACTCCGTCTTCGTTTAGCGCTTTTGGTATTGATGCCGAGCGGCGCAATGCGGCGTTTAACGATAATTTACGTATTCTGCTGGACGCCTGGGGCGGTGAAGCCCTCGGCAACGCCGCCAACCGTCTATATCCGGCCGCCCCCCAACTGAAAAAACGCGTCTGGCAAGCTACCTTCTCGGTTGAAGGTGGGATCCGGGCCGGTAAGGTTGGGGATGGGTTGATGCTGTCACGTACTCAACCCAGGCCGCTAACTGCCCCAGATACGCCACTCGATGAGTTGCAAAATCCGATTATTGACGCCTATCTTGCCGCACTGCCGCCAGGGGTAGAGCCGCGCATCATGGGATCGCGTACCGCTTTTGTGACCGAAGATCAGAACCGTGCGCGTGATTTTGCTGCACAAGGGCTTAGCCGTGGATTGGAACGTTTACGCGCCAGTGGTCATCAGGTACAGGATGAGTCGCTCGATGGTCTGATCCGCGCTTTTGACGTGCATCTCGGTACGCCAGAGCAGGTGATCACCTCGTTGCAACTCGATAGCGCGCTGGCCCGCGTCACCGATTTGGCATTTCAAGTGCACTCTATAGATCCGCCACACGCCTATATTTTACGCTCCATTGAGCTGATTGCTCGCGACGTTGCACCAGCACTGGGCTGGCAGCGGCGCAATCCTGCCACGTTGGCTTATTCACATCACGCAGAGGAAAACGTATGACCGACACCCAGGATCACCTGACCAGACTGGCTGAAATCGCCCCAGACTCTCCTTTGGCACATGCCAGAGCAATACGTCAGGCAGCCATCGACGGGATTGAGGCCAGCTATCAGAGGCTGTTCGCGCCACAGGATGTGGGCGGTTTTGGGATTGCGGAGCGCCTGCTGTTGGCACAACGTATCAGTGAATGGCACGGCGTTCGGCAACTGGCGGCGCATTATGCCCAATTGCAGCAAGCTCAGCCCGCAGACGGCCCACGTTTGCAGGCTGCATTGGATCATGCAGAACGCCTGGCCTTCAAGCCTGCCGGGGCCGAAGCCAAACACTTACAGGTCTTGCAACAGGCGGGGTGGTCGTTGGATGACATTGTCACGCTTTCACAACTGATCGCCTTTGTCAGTTTCCAGAGCCGTCTGTTGTATGGCTACCGCTTGCTGGCTGGATTGCCGGTAGCGACCAGCGGTCGTGCTCCCGTCCGAGCCTCCGCTTGGCGCACCGCGAGCCATACAGCCAGTGGCCGCCATGCACCGCCTGCGTTCACCAGCCAAGAGTTGGGATGGGAGCCTTGGATTGCTGCTAAACCCTTGGCGGCGTTTGACGAACCGGGAAAAGCCTTGCTGACCAAGTTCGGTCACGCGGATTCTGACTATTTCCGTTTGTTGGCGCGCGATCATGCGGTGTTGGAACAACGAACCATCACGGATAGGGCCATTTTCTACACCGCTGGTGGTCTGGCCCGCCAGGATCGGGAGTTGGCTGCGGCGGTGGCCAGCAAGGTGAACGGCTGTATTTACTGTGCCTCGGTGCATGCGCGTAAAGCGGCGCAGTTATCCAAAAGGGCAGAAGAGGTGCAGCGCCTGTTGGATGTCGCGGCTGGAGGGGTCTTGAGTGAGGGGCAGGGTGAGGATTGGCGTACGCAAATAGACTTTGCCGCAGCGCTTTCGGCCACGCCACCGCAGGCCAATGTGGCTCAGCTGGTTGCGTTACGCGAACAAGGGTTGGGCGAACTGGAGTTGTTGGACCTGGTGCAGGCGACGGCCTTCTTCGCCTGGGCCAACCGGTTGATGCTTACGCTCGGCGAGCCCTATGATAATTGAGTCACCCGGTGTCAAACAGCAAAAAGCCCGCTTAGTTGCCTAAGCGGGCTTTTTTAAATATGGCTCCTCTGACTGGACTCGAACCAGTGACATACGGATTAACAGTCCGCCGTTCTACCGACTGAACTACAGAGGAATTGTGTGAACGGGGCGAATAATAGCGGTGCCGATGGGGCTTGTAAAGCATGAAAATGCACAAATGTTCCGTTTGTCGAGGTTGTGAGCAAATTGGTTTATTTTCCAGCTGGTTAAACTTTATCATCGGCAGGCAGGCCGCTATCATTGCAGACCGAGGCATTCTGCGAGTTAATGCCGAATTCTACGTAGTGTTGATATTTCTAAGAGTAAACCCAAGAAATTTCCTAATTGCAAGGTGAGAAAATGCGGTTCTTTGCTAAGATATTTCCTGTAATTTGTTGGGTTATTCCTAATAATCAGTGAGGGAGTCAGCTTAAGGATTATCATCAAGTCCTGCATTTTTGACACATCAATCAGAGTGCCTCGGATAAATCTTTAGATTGTACTGTCGCTATAGAAAATAATCCGGGTGCGAGTGGAGTAAATCGCCAAAAAACGCGTTTTTAATAAAATAAAAATCTATTTTTAATCATGGGTAATAGTCATTTCCATTCGAAAAAATGATGGGGGTGATGATAGCGGTGAATATCGTTAGTTGTCTGTGTATGTAATTGTTTTTAATATGGTTTATTTTATTTCTTTGCGGTTTTTTGCACCAAAAAATCAGAATGAATGCTGCTGTGGGCGGGAGAGTGTCTTTGTCCTTCCTGGCAGCAAGCGCCGTTTTTGCCCTGCAACTAGGCGTTCAAGCTCGCTTGCAGAGTTGCTGGATATAAAAAATACCAGTATTATTTTGCACTTCACAAACGTTGTGGGCATGTAAATTGCGGGCAAGTAATAGGCGCATTATTGCGCTATGCAGGTCACCGATGAAACCCGGTTAAGTATTCGTTAAGTTAATAGACGATGGCGAACGTTGCAAGAGTAGGGGCAATGAGCGGCCATAGTATAGTTCTAGTGAATGTTTGCTACTAAAGAGCCACCCCTATATCATTGCTGAAAAATGCACATATTATTTATCCAGGATATAGCCGATCTTGTCTGAGTTGACCTATCGGTAACGGAATTTTTTGAAAGGAATTTTCAATGATAATCACCCAAAAGAACCTCTGTTTAGGCGTAATACTGTGCAGTGGTTTGTTGCTGGCAGGATGCCAGAAAACCGCACAGACCCGTTGGCAAGAAACCCCACCAGCGACCACCGTACAAGCTCCCCCTCAGCAGATCAGTGTGTCCCCGCCGCCAGAACCGGCTGCCGCAGAAACCAAAACCAGCAAAATTGGTCTGTGCCAAAGCGAGTTGGCGTCACTCAAGCAGGTTAATCCGAAGGCTTACGCGGTCAAGCAGGCCAACTTTAACCGTCTGGTGAACAATGCCTCGGTATATAGCGCGGTACGCGGCGATGTGAATTCGACAACCAAAGATACTCTTGATGCGTTGTACAAATACAAGACCAATCAGTTATGTGCCGAGATCGAACGTGACGTCCTGCAAGGCTTGATCCAGAGAGGGGAAAGCGTGAAATGAAACGCAGGATATATTGCGGTGCCTTGTTGACGTTGGCGTTGCCTCTGGGAGTAGTAAGGGCTGAAGAGGCAGTTACTCCCGATGCCCATGCGTTGAATTCACTGGAAGCGATCACGCGCCAGGTGGATGAGGCACCGGCACTCCTGTTTCTGACGCCTTCACAACTGGATACAGTAGAACCTGCAAGACCCAAAAGTAGTAAACCTGACAGCAGCAAACCTAACGCACTGGCAAAGTCGGCGGATGAGAGGGGCAGTGAGCGTATTCGCGAGATGAAGACGCTGCAGGCAACCATCAATCAGCTGAAAGCCAAAGTCATCAGCCAGGAAGCGGCTCTTGAGCAGTTGCGTAAAGCGCAATCTCGGTCCGCGGGCTCTTCTGCAGAGCTGGTGCGTCTGCAACAGGCCATTGAGCAAAGCCAGCGGGAAAATGCGCGGTTGCAGCAACAGCTTGCCGTACAGGCCAAGGAAAGCGAGCGGCAGATGCAGCAAATGAAGCTGCAACAGCAGGAGCAACGTAACAGCTCGCAATTGCAGCAACAGTTGGCAGCGCAAACCAAAGATAACGAACAAAAAGCGCAACAGATCAAACAACTGCAGCAAGCGTTACAGCAAAATCAGCAAGCCATAGCCCAACTGCAGGATCAGCTGTCAGCGCGTAGCAAAGAGAATGAACAGAAGTCCCAGCAGGCGATGGTGAAGCTGCAGGAGCAACTGGCTGCCCAAACCAAAGACAATCAGCAGAAAGCTGAGCAGGTGAAACAGCTGCAACAGGCTGGTGCCAAGTTGCAAGAGCAACTGACGGCGTATGCTAAAACTAACGATGAAAAAGCCGAGCAGGCCAAGCAGCTGCAGCAAAATCAGCAGGCGTTGGCGAAACTGCAGGAACAGTTGGCTGCTCAGGCCAAAGACAGTGAACAAAAGGCCTTGCAGATAACACAGCTGCAAGATCAACTGTCAGCACGTAGCAAAGAGAATGACCAGAAGTCCCAGCAGGCAATGGCGAAGCTGCAGGAGCAACTGGCTGCCCAAACCAAAGACAGCCAGCAGAAAGCCGAGCAGGTGAAACGGCTGCAACAGGCTGGTGCCAAGTTGCAAGAGCAACTAACGGCGTATGCTAAAACTAACGATGAAAAAGCCGAGCAGGCCAAGCAGCTGCAGCAAAATCAGCAGGCGTTGGCGAAGCTCCAAGAACAGTTAGCCACCCAGACCAAAGACAGTGAATACAAAGCCCAACTGGTCAAACAGCTGCAAGAGCAGCTGACGACACGCAACAAAGAATCGGCGCAAAAAAACCAGCAGATGATGGCGAAACTGCAAGAACAGCTGGCCGCCCAAACCAAAGACAGCGAGCAGAAAGCCGAACAAATTAAGCAGTTGCAGCAGGCCAGCGCCAAGCTGCAAGAACAACAGACTGCGGCTCAAACCAAAACTACTGATGAAAAAGCGCAGTTGGCTGCACAACTGCAGCAAAACCAGCAGGCGTTAGTGAAGCTACAGGAACAGTTGGCTGCCCAGACCAAAGAGCGTGAGCAAAAGGCCCTGCAGGTAACGCAGCTGCAAGATCAACTGGCGGCGCGCAGCAAAGATAACGAGCAAAAGACCCAACAGGCGATGGCGAAGCTGCAAGAACAGCTAGCCGCTCAGACCAAAGACAGCGAGCAGAAAGCCGAACAGGTGAAGCAGCTGCAACAGGCGGGCGCCAAGCTTCAGGAGCAATTGACGGCACAAGCCAAAGTTAACGATGAAAAAGCCCAGTTGGTTACACAGCTACAGCAAAACCAGCAGGCGTTAGTGAAGCTACAGGAACAGTTGGCTGCCCAGACTAAAGAGCGTGAGCAAAAGGCCCTGCAGGTAACACAGCTGCAAGATCAGCTGGCGGCGCGCAGCAAAGAGAATGAGCAAAAGACCCAACAGGCGATGGCGAAGCTGCAAGATCAGCTAGCCGCTCAGACCAAAGACAGCGAGCAGAAAGCCGAACAGGTGAAGCAGCTGCAACAGGCGAGCGCCAAGTTGCAGGAGCAACTGACCGCGCAAACCCAGGGTCTTGATGAAAAAGCCCAGCAGTTGAAACAACTGCAGCAAAACCAACAGTCGTTGGCAAAACTGCAAGAACAGCTTGCCGCTCAGGCCAAAGACAGTGAATTGAAAGCCGAACAGGTCAAGCAGCTGCAGCAGACCAGCGCCAGGCTGCAGGAGCAGTTGACCGCGCAAACCAAAGATAATGAGCAGAAAGCGCAGCAAGTGATGCAGCTGCAACAAAATAAGCAAACCGTCGCAGAGTTGCAGGCACAGCTAGTCATCCAGACCAAAGACAGCGAGCAAAAAGCCGAGCAGGTGAAACAGTTGCAACAGGCTGGTAGCAAGCTGCAAGAGCAACTGGCCGCACAAACTAAAGCCAATGATGAGCAAGCGCAACAGCTGAAACAGCTGCAGCAAAACCAGCAAGAGCTGGCCAAGCTGCAGGCTCAGTTAGCGACTCAGGCCAAGGATAGCGAGCAGAAAGTGCAGCAGGTTAAACAGCTGCAGGAGCAGTTGGCCGCTTCCAATAAGGATAATGAGCAGAAAGCCCTGCAGGTGAAGCAACTCCAGCAAGGCCAGCAAGAGTTGGCCAAGTTGCAGATTCAGCTGGCTGCACAGGCCAAGGATAGCGAACAAAAAGCGCTACAGACCAAGCAGTTGCAGGAGCAATTGGCGCTTAATAACAAAGATTTCGTGCAACAAGCTCAGCAAATGAAGAAATTGCAGCAAGAGCTGCTGACGTTGGCGAAACTGCAAGATCAACTGACTGTGCAGACCAAAGACAGTGAACAGAAAGCGCAGCAGATAAAGCAGCTGCAAGAACAGTTGACGGTGTATGGTAAAGAAAACGATCAGAAGGCTCTGCAGGTTAAACAACTCCAGCAAAGCCAGCAGGAATTGGCGAAGTTGCAGGAGCAGTTAGCCGCTCAGACCAAAGACAGCGAGCAGAAAGCGCAGCAGATTGCCCAGTTGCAGCAGGCCAGTCAGCAGTCGAACACCAAGCTGCAGGAGCAGTTGGCCGCCCAGACTAAAGACAGCGAGCAGAAAGCGCAGCAGATCGCCCAGTTGCAGCAGGCGAGTCAACAGGAGAGCACCAAGCTGCAGGAGCAGTTAGCCGCTCAGACCAAAGACAGCGAGCAGAAAGCGCAGCAGATAGCCCAGTTGCAGAAGGCGAGTCAGCAGGAGAGTGCAAAGCTGCAGGAACAGTTGGCCGCCCAGACTAAAGACAGCGAGCAGAAAGCGCAGCAGATTGCCCAGTTGCAGCAGGCGAGTCAGCAGGAGAGTGCGAAGCTGCAGGAACAGTTGGCCGCCCAGACTAAAGACAGCGAGCAGAAAGCGCAGCAGATCGCCCAGTTGCAGCAGGCCAGTCAGCAGGAGAGTGCGAAGCTGCAGGAGCAGTTAGCAGCTCAGACCAAAGACAATGAGCAGAAGGCGCAGGAACTTGCCCAGCTACAGCAAAAGCTGACTGCAGCCGAGAAAAAGCAAACGGCTGGCACGTCGGTGGTCACGGAGCCTAAAACGCAGGTGGAAAAACGCGATTATGCGATCGGTACTGCGTTGGGTAATGACATCCTGGATTTGCTCAACAGTAAAAAGACCCAGGGTGTAGACGTGAACCGCCAACTGGCGCTAGCAGGCGTGACCGATGTGATTAATGGCCAGACCAAACTGGCCAAAGAACAGATTGCCAAAGCCTTGTATGAAAGTGAGTTGGAGCTGAACGATCAGCATAAAAAGATCAAACAGCAGAACGAAAAGCAAGGCAGCAGCTATATCGATAAGTTCAAGAAGCAGCCACGTGTTATTCAGTCTAAGCAAGGCTTCTATTACCGCATCGATTATGTTGGCGATAGCGTGATTGGTGAGGGTGATACCGTCGCCGTGGTGGTTAAAGAGAGCTTGACCGACGGTAAAGTGATCAAGGATATGGATCTGGCTGGTACTTCAATTTCGCAGCCGCTGAGCGCCTATCCACCACTGTTCCGCGAAGCGCTAGGTAAGTTGAAGAACCACGGTAACATGACGCTGGTGGTGCCGCCTGAGCTGGCCTATGGAGAGAAAGGCATGGCACCGGATATCCCACCGGGCGCGACCATGGTCTACAACGTACGCATCCTGGATGTGATACCGGCCTCCGAGCAAAAAGCTCCGTAACGCTATAACAAACCCGCCAGGCGATTGGCGGGTTTTTTTATCTGAACCACGCCGGGGACTGGCAATGCCCCAGCGTGGTGCAGAACCCGGTTTTACCTCTTCATCCAATCCCGCCTTATCGTTACCTTTCATTATTTTTTAGTCACTTAGGCTGATAACACACCGCTTGTTCTGCCTGGCCCGTTTCTTGCTGTAGTTGCAGTAGTTGATATTGAATGCAGTTAACCGCAGCTAGGAGCCACGATGAATTTCAGACGCTTGAAGTATTTCGTAAAGATCGTCGATATCGGCAGCCTGACTCAGGCGGCGGAGGTGTTGCATATTGCGCAGCCTGCGCTGAGCCAGCAAGTTGCCACCTTGGAAGGGGAACTGAAACAGCAATTGCTGATCCGTACCAAGCGCGGAGTGATGCCCACGGAGGCCGGCAATATTCTTTATGCGCATGCGCAAACCATTCTTCAACAATGCGAGCAGGCCCAGCAAGCGGTGGTCAGCAGTGGGGAAACGCTGGTTGGGCAGGTGGCGGTCGGCCTGGTGCAAGGCAGTGCGGCCTCGCAGTTGGCGCTGCCGCTGTTGCAAGCGGTACGCGATCGGCACCCTGGGGTTTTGCTGAGCCTGAATGAAAATATCGGCAATACGTTGAGCCAACAGGTGGCGACGCAGGCTCTGGATATGGCTGTGATGTACGGGCAGAACATGCCACCGAACCTGAGCGTCACGACGTTGGCGAAGGAAGATTTGTATCTGGTTGCGGCAAGAAGCATCCCTCATCCGGGCAATAGCATCGATTTATCGGCGGTGAGCCGGTTTAATCTGTTCTTGCCACGTGAGGGGGATGTGGTGCGCGATCTGGTTGATGAGGCTATGGCGCTGCGCCAACTCACGCCGAATGTGATTGGTGAGATCGAATCACACAGCATGCTTTGCGCCGCTATCGCTAGCGGAATGGGGGCGACGATCCTGCCAGAGTCGCTTGCCAGGGCGACGATCGGCCCGGCCAAGGCCTGGATGATCCGCCTCAGTGCTCCGGCGCTTTCAATACCGCTGGCGTTAGTGGTTTGCGGCCAAAAGCCACTCACTGCGGCGGCCGGAGCGGTGAGGGAGATCCTGCTGGAAATTACCGCCAGCCATCATCAGCCGACACGAGTGCTGACTTTGGCGCTGTAGGGGCGCCGTATGCGGCGCCCAGCAGTTTGGATTAGCGGAACGGCGGTTCGTTGAAGGTGCGCAGTTTGCGTGAATGCAGGTGTTCACCCTCAGCCCGCAGCAGATCGATGGCACAGATGCCAATCTGCAAGTGTTCTGAAATCGCGCCTTCGTAGAAACGGTTGGCTTGGCCTGGCAGTTTAATCTCGCCGTGTAGCGGTTTATCAGACACGCACAGCAGCGTGCCATAGGGCACCCGGAAGCGATAACCCTGTGCCGCGATGGTGGCGCTTTCCATATCGACGGCGACGGCGCGGCTGAGGTTAAAGCGCAGTGCGGAAGCCGAATAGCGCAGCTCCCAGTTGCGATCGTCGGTGGTGACCACCGTCCCGGTGCGTAACCGCTGCTTTACCGCTTCTCCCGGCATACCGCTTACCGTTTTGGTGGCGTCATACAGCGCACGCTGAACTTCCGCGATGCTTGGGATTGGGATATCAGGCGGTAGCACCGAGTCTAATACATGATCGTCACGCAGGTAGGCGTGGGCCAACACGTAATCGCCAATTGACTGGCTTTCCCGCAGGCCGCCGCAGTGGCCAATCATCAGCCAGGCATGGGGCCGTAACACTGCCAGGTGATCGCAGATGGTTTTGGCGTTGGAAGGGCCGACACCGATATTGACCAGCGTGATCCCCTGGCCATCGTTGGCGATCAGGTGATAGGCGGGCATCTGATGGTTCTTCCAGGCGAGATCGGACACCGTCTGCTCTGGATTTGGCGTTTCTGCCGTAACAAAGTTCCCACCGGCGCAAGAAAGTGCGATATAGGGGCTGGCCGGATCGGCGATCTGGCTACACGCCCAGCGGACAAATTCATCGACATAGCGCGTGTAGTTGGTAAACAACACAAAGTGCTGAAAATGTTCCACCGGCGTGCCGGTGTAGTGCCGCAAGCGGGCCAGTGAGAAATCGGTCCGCAGCGCGTCAAAATGGGAAAGTGGAAAATGGTTGGCAAAAGGAGACAGTCCGTCTGCATTTTCATCGCCAATCTGCGCCAGTTCGGTGGTGGGGAAATGCTTGGTAAGCCCGGCACTCATGGTTCGGTCCAAGGCCAGATCGGAGCCGTCGATCACATAAGGGAAGGGGATCTCCTGTTGAGAGGGAACCACTTCGATTACGGCGGCATATTCACTGGTCAGCATTGCTAGCTGTTCGGCAAGATAAGGGCGGAACAGCTGCGGCCGGGTGATGGTGGTGGTATAGCTGCCGGGCCGGGTAAAACGGCCATAGGCCCGAGTTCTTGGATGGTCGGGATATTCACCATCCCAGCGTACTCGCAGCTCCGGGTAGGAAAACAGCCCCGAGGCACGGGCCTGCGATGTTGGCAGGGTGCCATCCGCGATAAATTGTTTGATCGCAGCGCGTAAGGCGTTGACCGATGCCTCGTACAGTACTTCGAGTTGGTCGAGGGCTTGCAGGGCAGTCAGCGACTTTTTTTCAGGGGTATTCATTGTTTTTCCTCGGTTCTTGCGATACCTCAGCATAGCGTAAAGCGTTGGCCGAATGAATCTATCTGCTGCTGCACTTGCGTGAAGTAGCTATAAGGATCAGGGCTCCTATTGCTGATAAAACCTCAATTGCCCTGTGAAGTAGGGGCGAACACGCTGCGCCCGCCAATATGATGGCTCCGAACTAAAAACTAAAGCGTAACCAGGCAAACAGCACGTTGCCGTTGTTGTAGGTACCAGGGATATAGGTGAACTGAACAGTTGCCTGCTTATAGCCAGCGGAGAACAGCGGCAGAATGATCGGCAATGGAATGTAGTTACCGAAATCTTCGCGTGCGGTGATCCCTGCCGTCACCCCAAACCCAAGGCGGAAATCCTGGTTCTGATCCAGATACCAGCCCTTTTCCCAGCCATAGCCGACAATCGGCTGCCACTCATTGTGGGAGTCTTTAAACATCATCGCGTACAGGGCACTCCAGTCACCCTCTTCGTTATAGCGGGAAATCCCAAAGCCACCGCCCCACGGCATCTCATTGTAATGATCCGTCTCGTCGTACATAAAACGGGCGTGCCAACTGATAAACGGCAGATAAAGATCGTGGTATTGCGGATCTTCCCAGGTTTGTGCGACACCGCTGGTTAAAGAGTTCCACCAACCCGAGACCCGCCCGGTGCTGGGTTCCGGTTCTGCTGCACGAGTTGGCGTGGTTAGCAACAACAGCCCCGTCCAGACCACTGCAAGAAACATCCGCATAGCGTGCCCCTTTGATGAGTAATGACCCATATTATTCTGTCTACAGCGCAATTTTTCTGTTTATAGGTATCACACCAGCAGTACTGCACTGATAAGTTAGAGTCTAGCCGATGGCTGGCGCTTTTCTGGTAATCGCAAAAATTCATTGGTTGGCTTGTGGAGGGTATGGAGAGGGGTTTAACAACTTAGGGCGCAGCACAGAGCGCCCGCGTAGAGAGATTACAAACCGCGTTGGTCCATCAAAACCGCCAGATCAACCAGACGGTTAGAGAAAGCCCATTCGTTGTCATACCAGGCGAGGATCTTCACCAGATTGCCGCCGATGACCAGCGTAGACAGCCCGTCGATAATTGATGACCGCGGGTCGCCCTGATAGTCGCTCGATACCAAAGGCTCATCGCTGTAGCCCAAGATATCTTGCAGCGGTCCTGAGGTTGCCGCCTTGCGAAATGCCGCGTTCACTTCTTCTACCGTTACATCACGTTTGAGCGTGACGGTCAGATCAACAATATTGAGTTATACGCATATACATGGTCAGAAAAGCCAGTGAAGCCGGGACCACCCAGTACCCGTCGTAGATGGGGAAATCTGGCCCAGTAGCAATAATCTGATTGCTTCTGGGCCATTCGTTATATCCAACCTCTTGAACGGAAGTCGAGCATGGTTTTTGCAACAAACGCCATTTCCTGAGGTGTCCCTAGCGAAATTCGGCACCAGCTTTGCGCCGGTGGAAATGCCCGACCAATTAGAATCCCTGCATCTTTCATATGCTGCTGATAGTCTTTCAGCGGTACATCCAGCTTATGGAATACAAAATTTCCTTCGGAAGGTAGATAAGGAATTTTCAGCGTATCCAAGGCCTGTAGCAAAATTTGTCGCGAGGTATCATTGCTTTTTTTACTGTAGCGGATGAAAGCTTGATCATCCATTGAAGCCAAAGCGGCATCTACCCCGCAGAAGTTGATCTTTTCTCCTGCAACATGATTTTCAAGACGGGCAATCACTGTCGGGTGTGCTACAACATAACCGACACGCATTCCGGCCATAGCAAAAATCTTCGAAAAGGTTTTCAACAGAATCACATTATCGGCACCTTGTTTTACCAAGGGTGAAACTGAACGAAAACGGGGGTCGTTAACAAATTCTGCATAGGCTTCATCAACAATAAATATCGTATTAGCCGGTTTGCTATTAATCCAGGGTTCGATCAGATCGGCCGGAGTAATTGTTGCAGTCGGATTGTTGGGGTTGACCAAATAGACTAGCGATGGGCCTTTATGCTTTTCTACGGCTTGTTTTAATCCATTGATATCAAATTGCCAACCATCAAGCATCGGTACTTTTGTGATTTTCATACCCGCAATGACGGCGAAATGTTCACCGTCGCCGTAAGTCAGCTCCGGGATCACCAACTGTGAGTCCGGTGTGGCATACGCTTCTATCGACGCACGTATACCTTCTGAAGAACCCGCTGTCAGTAAAATGCCAGTTTCTGGTATCTGATACTGATTGGCTAGCTTGTGTCTTAGGGTGATTATTTCTTCTTTTGCATAACGATTGGCTTTGGTGACGGCATCACGTGCGGCAGCCTGCGCCTTGGGTGACATACCGAGCGCATTTTCGTTAAAGTTAATACGAATGGGGTTATCGGCAGTAGGAACCGCGAAGGTATCATTTGCGGGTAGTTTTTCTGCCAATGTAGGGTGGCTAAGGCTTGCCAATGTGGCCGTGCCAGCTAGAGCTCCCGAGAGTTTTAAGAATTGGCGACGCTGTGCATTTACCACAGTGTGTGTTGACATAACGTTTTCTCCTTGTCGTAAAATAACTGCAAGGCGATCACGCAGGAATCATGCCAGTTTTCAACTTGTTGATTTATTAATATTTATAATATTAGGCACCCTGTAATGCACCACGTTGAACGCAAGATTGCACCATGATGCATGTAAATTCAGACTTCCCGATGGTGCCAGCTTGCCCACGGCATAGGTGATTCGATTCGGGGTGGCATGGCGTTACAGACAGCAAAAAGCCCGCTTAGTTGCCTAAGCGGGCTTTTCTAAATATGGCTCCTCTGACTGGACTCGAACCAGTGACATACGGATTAACAGTCCGCCGTTCTACCGACTGAACTACAGAGGAATCGTGTGAATGGGGCGCATCATATCCAGCCGTGCAGATCGTGTCAACGCAAAATTGATTCTGGGGGTGCGACAGCTCATCATCTGAGCAAACTCAGTCCCGTTGTGGCTCGCTGTCTGCATACCAACGCTGCAAACGGGCCAGGGGGTTTTGTTTGTAGAAGCGGCAGAAATGCTCGTACAACTCAGGAAAGCGGTTGGCCAGCAGTTCAGGGGCACTAAAGAAGTACTCGGAAAGCACGGCAAAGCACTCTGCCGGATCGCTGGCGGCGTAGGCATCCATGCTGGCAGCTTCTTCACCCACCATATCGATCTCATCCTGTAGGTTTTCCATCGCGGCGTGTAAATCGTATTCCCAAGCGGCGATATCGCGAAGCGGGATTGGGGGGACGCCGGTGGCGGTGCCCCCATTACGCATATCCAGCTTGTGCACCGCTTCATGGATCACCAGGTTGAAGCCGGAAAGGTCGAAGGAGTCTTGCACGTCTAGCCAGTTGAGCACGATAGGCCCCTGTTCCCAGCTTTGGCCTGCTTGCACCACCGGCCCGGAATGCACCAGACCAATATCATCCTGCCATTCATCTTCCACCACGAAGGGGGTTGGGTAGAGCAGGACTTCGTTAAAACCGTCCAGGCATTCTGCCCCCAGTTCCATCACGGGCAACGCAAACAGCAGCGCAATACGCGCCTGCATCAGGGATGTCAGTTCCAACCCTTGTAAAGGCACGATACGTTTATTTTGCAAAATCTGGCTGGCAACCGCCACCAAACGCCGCTGCTCTTGCTCATCCAACGGTGAGAGCAGGGGGATGGGCAGGGCTTCCTGCCAGTCGGCAAACGTTTCCGCCTGCGCTTGATTTGCTTTCCACGGCCATTTAATCATTGCGTTGCTCTAAGGGTCACTGGAACATTCGGCTGGGGCTGATAATGTCAACATGCCGCAAAAGGGGGCACTATAGCAAGCGTTTCACGCAGAGATAACGGGGTGGTGAACGGGACGGCCTTGCACATTGTCAGGGCTTTGCCCGCTGCGAGGATTTAAAACCCTCTCTGCGCTACTATTCAATCACTTACGCTTAAGTTTGTCTGTGACCAAAGTCCCGAAGAATGGAATCCGAAACTTTAAATAAGCAATTTTATTCAACTGGGTTTAATGGAGCTCAAGCGGTGATCCCCGCAGTAGTGCGGGGATCGGCGTGCGCTACTTGGCTGCGGCTTCCTCTGCCTTTAGTATTTTGTGTAACTCATCCTTGATATGTAGCTTCTCTTTTTTCAAGCGAACCACCTCGTCAGAGTAGCCGTTGCCTGCTGGCCCTTCTAACCTGGAGATTTGGTGGTCGAGTTGGTTGTGCTTATCAAATAATGACTGGAAACGGGGGTGGCTTGATTTCAGGTGCGATATTAACTCACGGTATTCTGGAAACATACTCAAGCTCCTTTGAGTCAAACTGTACACTGGAGGGCTTCTCCACTTTCACTGTAACCCAGCGTGGATTTGTTTAAAATGGCGCTAGCTAGCAAAAATAGATCCTGCTGTGCAGATTGATGGCAACGCGGCAATGTTGCTGAATTGGTCGGGATCTATCTATACCAGTATTTGCTAACCCATTATTTATCCAGACGGGCGCAGCATGCAGCGCCTGCTGTAAGCCTGGTGAGGGAATATCAGCAGCCTCAACAGCATCTGCTGTTAAAACTGGTTTTCAGCGTGATTTAGCCAAACTCCCGTGCGTAACGTTGCTGGAGAGAACTCAACGTTTCTGCCCCGCCAGCCCAGTGCTTGGTGAAAACGCCACGCACTGATGATATCAAATCGCCAGTAACGCTCGGCACCTTTGACGGCTGCATTTTCTTCCTGCCATAAGATCTGGGTTTCCCCCTGCAAATGCAGAATGTCCCCGCGCGCAAAATCAATAAACAGTAGTGCAGCTCGTGGCTGAGCCAACAGATTACCCAGCGTGTTCATATATCGATTCCCGCGAAAATCCGGTATCCACAGGGCTTCGCCAGCCAGATGGATGAACCCTGGTTTACCACCGCGATGCGAGATATCCACGCCACCTTGCGCTAAATCACCGTGAGCATAGCTGGCCACAAAGCAGGTATCCGCCTGTTGGATCAACTGCCGAGCTTGATCATCTAGCGAACTCAGTTGCTCAATGGGAGCGGCAACGCTCGGCTCGGCGAACAGCTCCCGCCGTTGTATGTACTGCGGGCAGTTGCCAAAGCTTTGTTGCACCGCAATCTCCACCCGGTTTTTATCCGTGCGGCTTATGACGCCGTTAACCCGGTTGCGCCTACGGTTACTGAAATCTAATCCTAATGCGCCGATGGGCTGGCCGGGATAGAGTGCCGCCTGAGCAGGATCGTCCGCACGGCGTGGCGAAACGATCCGTAAATGTGTTTCATCCGGCGAGCGCAAAAAACCGGCGGGGCCACTGAACAATGTTGCAACCGGCCATTGCCGCTCATCCAGTGTGGCAACAAACAGGTAGGATAGGTGAGCGAAGAACTCGCGATGTTGCTCAGGCATGGCAGTGTAGATATTCCCGCTCACCGCATCAAAACCGGCCAGATCCTGCGCCAACTGCTCATCGGGGTGAAACATGGAGGGAGACATGTTATTGGCCTACAGCCTGGTCAGGCAGGGGTAAGTCAGGCATAGGGAAGAACCCGGGCAGAGCGGCAATACGATCTAACCAGCGCTGGATTGCCGGGAAGGTCATGAGAGAAAGCCCACCTTCTGGGGCGACCGCCACGTAGCTGTAACAAGCCAGATCGGCAATCGTCGGCAAAGACGTTGCCAAAAACTCGCGTTCTGCCAAGTGTTGCTCTAACTGGGGTAAAAAGCGTGCGCTGATGGCTTGTGCAGACTGGTAGTTCTCTGGTGCAGAAAATTGCACTACCATCCGACAGGATGCGGGGCCATAGCGCACCTCTCCGGCCGCTTTGGAAAGCCAGGCTTGGACTTGGGCGGCCGCCAACGGATCTTCTGGCAACCAGTGGCTATCCGGCGCATAGCGTTTCACCAGGTACACCATGATGGCGTTGCTGTCGGTCAATACCTGCTCATCGGCCAGCAATACCGGGATCTGCCCAACGGGATTAAGCCGTAGGAACGCCTCGCTTTGGCGCACCTTGACTGGAGCTTCGTAATACACATAAGGCAGTTCGAGCATCCGCAGCAGCAGCTCGACGCGGTGGCAATGGCCAGAGGCCGGGGTGCCGTACAGTTTCAAGGTTTGCATGTTGAGTCTCCTTTATGGTGTTGCTAAATAGGCTGTGTCCCTCAATTGACCTCCAGCGGCGCTCAAGTGCAATTGAGGGACACAGCCTACAATACTCTTGCGCCAGATGATGGGTATCCGGGAAGATGGCAATTGATAATTTCACTTGGCGGAATAGTCTATGGATCGTTTGGATGAGTTGGCGATTTTTGTGGCGGTGATCCAGCATGGCAGTTTGGCCGCTGCGGCCCGCAAGCTGCGCCGTTCCGCTCCGGCGGTGACCCGAGCTATCGCTTCTTTGGAGCAGCGGTTTGGCGCGCGGCTGGTGGAACGCACGACCCGGCGTCTGGCCCCCACGGAGGCCGGGTTGCGGTTAGCCGAACGCGCGCGTGCTCTATTGCATGACTATCAAGACGCGGTAATGGATACCGCAGAGGCTCAACTGAGCGGGCTGCTACGTATTACTTCGCCGGTGCAGTTTGGGCGCAAGCACGTGGCACCTATGGTGATGGCTTTTCTCGAACGTTACCCGCAAATCCAGATCGACATGCAGTTAAATGACCGCAACCTGGAACTGATCGATGAAGGGCTGGACGTGGCGGTGCGCATCGGGCATTTACAAGATTCCTCCAAGGTGGCGCGTAAGCTCGGAGAAGTGACACGGTTCACCGTAGCTAGCCCAGCCTATCTGGCACAACGCGGGGAGCCGTTGGAACCGGCGCAGTTGAGCGATCATGACACTATTGTCGGCACGCTACGTCCGACGTCAGGGGAATGGCGCTTTGGCCCTAACGAAAACGGCGAACGGGTGCGCCTAACGCCGCGTTTGTTGTTAAATGAGGTGGAAACCCAACTATTGGCGGTGCGGGCAGGCAAGGGGATTGCCCGGCTGCTGTCTTACCAGGTGGCGGACGATCTGGCCAATGGCACGCTGGTGCGGTTGTTGGCCGCCTACGAACCCCTGCCAGTGCCAGTACAACTGGTGGCGAATAACGTGCAATACATGCCGCTGAAGGTGCGCACCTTTTGGGATTACGCCTATGAGCACCTTAGCCAAATTGCACAAATACAACCAGGTAGTTGAGATACCCTAATTATATGGCAATGGCATCTCCCCCCTCACCGCAACCCTCTCCCCGAAGGAGAGGGGGCCGTACAATGTTGTTGTCGCGTACGAGGTAGGGCTGAGGCACGTTAAACACCTATGCAATTTACCCAATTTATTTTCGAGTTTCATGGATGAAACTTTAAAATAACCTCAAAATGTTTAACCAGTGAAACTTATTGCCCGAAAAAATAAATTTATATCGCCGATCACGCATTGCTGCATTCGCTATCTTGACAATATTTTAACATGTTGCTAATAGTTAACTCACATCTTAAATAATAAACAAAGTTTAATATATGAAACTTCTAGCGGGCAGTTACGATAACGCAACGACGGTGGCTGATGAAAACGAGATCCTGCTCTCATTTCAATCCCGCAGTCAGCGAGTTTACCAACAGCAACGTCATGAGTTGAATATGGCTTATGGGGATGCACCGCGTGAAGTTTTTGACTGGTTTTATTCAACTGAAGAATATAAAGGCACGATAATATTTATTCACGGCGGCTATTGGCAATTTTGTGATAAACAGGATTTTGCTTTTATTGCCAGCGCGCCATTGTCATTAGGTTTTGATGTGGTGCTGGTGGAATATGCTTTGGCACCGGCGGTTAACCTGGCCGATATTTGTCAGCAAATTGGGGTAGCGCTAGATGCCATTGAGCGGCGGCTGAAGCCACGTGGCGATAAACCGGTTTATCTCGCCGGTCATTCTGCCGGTGGACATTTGGCAGCGTATTGGCAACACCATCCGCTGGTGCAGGCGGTGTTTCCCATCAGCGGTATTTTTGAGTTGCAGCCGCTGCTGGCGAGCTACGTAAACCAACAGCTAAGGCTGACCACCCAGCAGATAGTGGCCTTAAGTCCGGCGCGTAATATACCGCTATCTTTGAAGCCCATGGTGCTATTTTACGGCGCGGCGGAACTGCCGGAGTTGATTGGGCAATCGCTTTATTATTATTCCGCATTGCGGGCGCAGGGGCTGCCGGTTAGCCGATATGTGCTCCCCGGTGCCAATCATTACAGCGTGCTGGATGCGGTATTTGCTGCCGATGGCGCCCTGCAACGTTTCCTGCTTACCGATGGAGAGTACCTTGATGCGCACAGTCATTGAAACCGGCCTGCCGGAGATCGGACAACCTTTCTCCTGGGCGACCAAAGGTGGTGGGATGTTATTCACCGCCCATGGCCCGGTCCGCCAGGATGGTACTATTGAAACCGGCGACCCGGAAAAACAAATGACGCTGACGTTTGATAATTTAGCCACCACGCTGAAGGCCGCCAATAGCCATAGCGATAATGTATTACAGGTTATTGTTTATCTTACCGATATTAATGACGTTAAGTTGCTCGATCAACTCTACAAACAGTATTTTAATTATCCGTATCCCAACCGCTCAACGGTGATTGTTGATAAATTGGTGGTTCCAGGGATGAAAATAGAAATCACCGTTAGCGCTGTCGCTTAATTAACAATTAAATTTGAATATTAAATACCCTATGAATTTCAAGTTACAGCTAGGCGACAAGTGCGTGTATCCCCGGTAGCTTACTTAAGTAAGTGACCGGGGCTCACGCACAGCAGATAACAACGCTGTAGCTTGAAAGGCGATGGGTATTCACCTGCTGATTCATTACATAATGAGTTAAGGATAATCTATGTTCGCACATATTACCCCGTCAACGCCCGATCCTATTATGTCTCTGATGGAAGCCTATATGCAGGATGCTAATCCGCAAAAGGTTAACTTGGGTATCGGTCTGTATTACGATCATCAGGGTAATATTCCCCTGATGCAGGCCGTACATATTGCGGAACAGCGTTTACTGGAACAACAACGGCCACATACTTACCCGCCAATCGAAGGTTCTGCACTATTTGCCCGCCAGATCCAGACGCTGCTGTTTGATGAACCGGCGGACCGTATTGCCACGGTACAAAGCGTGGGTGGCTCTGGCGCGCTGAAGCTGGGGGCCGATTTTATCTATCACTATCTGGCGCGCCGCGAAATCTGGGTTTCCGATCCGACCTGGGCCAACCACTGGGCGATCTTCGAAGGGGCTGGCTTGAAGGTGAATACCTACCCGTATTTTGACGATGCGTCTGGTCAACTGCGTTTTGAAGCCATGCTCGACACGCTCTCTGCCTTGCCGGAAGGGGAGGTGGTGCTACTGCATCCTTGCTGCCATAACCCCACCGGCACCGATCTCAGCCCATCACAATGGCAGGCAGTGATCGAGGTGGTGCAACGGCGTCGGCTGCTGCCTTTCTTTGATATCGCCTATCAAGGCTTTGGCGATGGGCTTGACGAAGACTGCTTCGCACTGCGGGCGATGTTGAAAACCGACGTGGATTTTCTGGTTAGCAACTCCTTTTCCAAAAATGTGGCGCTGTATGGCCAGCGTTTAGGGGGGCTATCGGTGCGCTGTGCTACGGCTGAGACGGCGGTGAACGTGAAAGGCGCATTGAAGACGCTGATCCGCCGCAGTTATTCCTGCCCGCCGACTCACGGTAGCCAGATTGTGGAAACCCTGCTGGCAGACCCGCAGCTATACCAACTGTGGGCCAGTGAGTTGACCACCATGCGTCAACGCATCAAACAGATGCGCGTTGGCCTGGCTGCTGGCCTGGAGCAGGGCGGTACCACGCTGGACTACACCCGCATTCGCGATCAAAAGGGCATGTTCAGCTACACCGGGTTGAATGAACGCCAGCTCGGCCAACTGCGGCAGCAATATTCCATTTATCTGGTGGCGCCTGGCAGGATGTGCCTGCCTGGCCTGAACCAGCAAAACCTGGACTATGTGTCCGCCGCCATCCTTGACGTTACCCGTACCGCATAGAAAAGGTGAGCAACCATGAAAGATGCGAAACGTTTTGACGCTATCGCCCAGCGGCAGGATGGGCTGAAAAAACACCTGACCGCCGGGCAGATGTCGATGTTGGCGATCGGTGGGGCCATCGGTACCGGCCTGTTTCTGGGGAGTGCATACGCGATCCAGATGGCTGGGCCAAGCGTATTGCTGAGCTATTTTATCGGCGGGGTGATTGCGCTACTGCTGATGGGATGTCTGGCGGAAATGACCTCCGAGCACCCAACCCCAGGATCGTTCGGCGACTATGCCGAGTTCTACCTCAGCCCGCTGTTTGGCTTTCTGGTGCGCTATTCCTATTGGTCTTGCGTGGTGTTGGCGGTGGGCACCGAGGTGACCGCCATCGGCATGTATATGCAGTTCTGGTTCCCTGGCACGCCGATCTGGCCGTGGGTACTGTTGTTCTCTGCGGCGGTGATCGTCGTCAACGTGGTTGGGGTCAAGTCTTTTGGGCAAGTGGAGTACGCGCTCTCTACCGTCAAGGTAGTGGCCATTTCGGCGTTTATCATGATTGGTATCGGCATCCTGGCGTTTTCCGCCAACCCGACCTTTGGCATCCGTAACTTCACCGACAACGGTGGCTTCTTCCCGTTCGGGGTGAAGGGCATGTGGTTTGCGGTGATCGTTTCGATATTCAGCTATCTGAGTATTGAGATGATCGCGGTTGCCGCAGGGGAAGCGAAAAACCCGGTGGTTGCCGTGAAAAGCGCCTTCAAAGGCACCATTCTGCGGCTGTTTATCTTCTATATGATGTCGATAGCGCTGATGCTGGCCATCGTGCCGTGGCGGCAGTCTGGCACCGGTGAAAGCCCGTTCCTGGTGGCGATGAACGTGATCCATCTGCCTGCCGCCGCCGGGATCTTTAACTTTGTGGTACTGATTGCGGCATTGTCTGCCATGAACAGCCAGCTGTATATCACCACCCGCATGATGTTTTCACTGTCCCGTGCCGGGCAGGCACCGGCGGCGCTGGGGCGGCTTAGCAAACGGGGCATTCCGGTCAACGCGCTGGCGCTCTCTTGCGTGGGGATTATTGTCTCTATCGTACTAAGCATTGCCGCCCCAGAGAAATCGTTCGCGGTGATGATGTCGATCTCGGTGTACGGTGCCTGTTTCACCTGGTTGATGATCTTTGTTACCCACCTGTTCTTCCGCCGCCAGCATACGCAGACGCATCTCAAGTTCCGCATGTGGGGTTATCCTTACTTTACCTTGGCGGGGGCGCTCCTGATGGCCGGCTTGATGATAACCACGCTGTTCACGGACTTCTTTAGAATGACGCTGTGGTTTGGCATTCCCTTCACCTCACTACTAGTCGCCATCTATTTCTACAGTCGACGAGGGCAGGCATCGGTTGCAGCTGAAGCACCGGTACAAAGTTTGGAGTAATGTTGACCGGGCTGCGGCCCGGCCAAGCATTAAAGCTGGCTTTTGGGGATGATGTGGTCGCCGAAGTTCAGGCGTTGGCGGCCTGGCTCTGGTTCAGTAAGAGGGGCCACTTCTCTCAGGCTGTTTTTGCAGCGTATGACCAATTCCTGATACTGGAGTGTGCCAGTACGTTTCCAGGCTAACTCCTGTTCAGTCAGTTCGCGGATCACCCTTGCAGGGCTGCCGATCACCAGTTGGTTGGCTGCAATCTCCGCGGCGGCCTTGACGAAGGAACCCGCGCCAACGATGGAGTTCGCACCAATGACCGCACCGTCCATGATGACGGCATTCATGCCGATCATCGCGTTACGGCACACGCGGCAGCCGTGCAGTATGGCGCTGTGGCCGATATGCCCATCTTGTTCCACCACCGTGTCTTGCAGCGGGAAACCGTGCATCACGCAGTTATCCTGCACGTTGGCACCGTCTTCGACCACAATCCGCCCAAAGTCGCCGCGCAGGCTGGCATTGGGGCCGATGTAGACGCCTTTGCCGATAATCACGTCGCCAATCAGTACCGCAGTGGGGTGAACATAGCTGCTGGGAGCGACCACCGGCGTCAAACCGTCAATCTGATACACGGGCATAGCGCAAACTCCTCAAAATGTAGTGGTATCGCGCGGCAGTCCGCCAAAGCGGCGATAGTAACCGGCACTGGGTGCAGGTAGGGTGCCGATGGAGGTTTCTGCCAAAGCGCTGACATATTCCGTCGCGGCGCGATCCACTCGCTGATAGATATTGATGCACAGGTTGCGGGCGATTTGGCCCTCCCATTGAGCGGGTAACAGGGCATCTGGCAGCAGGGGATCTTTCAACACCACGCGGCGGAAAAAGTGGATTAATAATAGCTTAATCTGAAAGCATCGCAGGGGCGTCAGTTCTTGCTCGTCTGCTTCGCGCAGTAAGGCCATCAATGGGCGGAATGAGACGATAAACTCATGGTAGTAACCGGCTACCTCGCTCAACGACCAGCAGTTGGCGACCATTTGCCGCAGCGTCTGTTCGGAACGGTTATAGGGATAGTCGGCACGGAAGTAGATCACCTGTTCACTGGCGTTGAGCTCGCCGAGCAGGGCGGTGACGTCGGTTTGCGCATGGGTCGGTGCAGCCATCAGGTTGTTGGCGATCTGGCCAAAGCCCAGCCAGCCTAGCTCTTTTTTCAGCCGTGCACGGTCGGTTTTTTCCGCATTTTCCAACAGCAGTAGCTCCCACTTGCCATCCCACTGCGGCTGTTCGCTGAGGTAGATTTTGGATTCGGCATGGCGAAACTGGCGCATACCTTGTTCGGTAACGCGGTAATAGCTACGCCGCCCGATTTTTTCTACCTCCAGCCAACCTTCTTTTTGCAAACGAAACACGGAGGTACGCACAAAACGATCGCCGAAGCCCAGGGCTTCCAGCAGCGCGCTTAAGCTGCCCAGCCACACCTCACCGCCGCGATGGCTTAGCGCATCGCCGTAGAGTGAGATGATCAGCGAGGTGCCACTGATCGGTTGGGCGCTTAACGCATGGCGGATAAAGTCGTCCAGTTTATGTTCCATATTTTTACCTGGGTAAGCCTTTGCTGAGACACGACATTAGCATAAATGACAAAGGCTTGCCCCTCACCCCAACCCTCTCCCACAGGGAGAGGGAGCTGATAGCCCCTGCTCGTTTGGAAGTAAAGTGATAATCTCAGCAGACTCGATCGGTCCTTCCCACACAGGGAGAGGGAGCTGATAGCCCCTGATCGTTTGGAAGAAAGTGATAATCTCTGCAAAATCGGGCTTCTCTTCATCTCATCCATGGTGAATCACTCTAATTTCAAACACACTCGATCGGTCCCCTATCTAAGGTGAGTCACTCTAATTTCAAGCGCACTCGATCGGTCCCCTCTCCTTTTGGGAGAGGGTTAGGGTGAGGGGAAAAATTACCGTGGGCGCAGGTCGATCACCCGCTGGGCCTTGCCTTCCGAACGTGGAATATCGCCACAGTTGGCAATGCTGACATCGGTGCTGACCCCGACAATCGATTTGATATGGTGGCGCAACTGGTGGCAGATATCGCAACGCTGCTGGTGGTTGAGCGCCAGCGCCGACTCTTTCAGCTCCACCCGCACGGCCAAGGTATCCAGATGCCCGGCACGGCTCACCTGCAGCTGATAATGCGGCGACAGATGCTCGAACTGCATAATCTGTTCTTCAACCTGGGAAGGGAACACGTTCACGCCGCGAATGATCAGCATATCGTCGGAACGGCCGGTGATTTTGCCCATCCGGCGCATGTTGCGGGCATCCCCTGGCATCAGGCGGGTGAGGTCGCGCGTGCGATAGCGGATCACCGGCAGTGCCTCTTTGGTCAGCGTGGTGAAAACCAGTTCGCCATGCTCGCCGTCTGGCCGTATAGCGCCCGTCTCCGGGTTGATGATCTCCGGCAGGAAGTGGTCTTCCCAGATGGTCGGGCCGCCGCCGCTTTCGGCACACTCCATCGCCACGCCAGGCCCCATGACTTCGGAAAGGCCGTAGATATCGAGAGCCTTAATTCCCATGCGTGATTCGATCTCATGGCGTAGGGATTCTGTCCAGGGCTCTGCGCCGAACACGCCCAAACGCAGGGAGCAGTTGCGCGCATCGCCCCCCATCTTACGTTCCAGCTCGTCGATCAGCGTCAGGCAGTAGGACGGGGTCACCATGATCACGTCGGGTTTGAAATCCATGATCAACTGCACCTGTTTTTCCGTCTGGCCGCCGGACATCGGGATCACCGTTGCACCCAGGCGTTCTGCGCCATAGTGCGCGCCCAGCCCGCCGGTGAACAGGCCGTAACCGTAGGCAACGTGGATTTTGTCTTTGGCCGTGGCCCCGGCAGAGCGCAGGCAACGGGCAACAATATCGGCCCAGTTGTCGATATCCCGCTGGGTGTAACCCACAACCGTTGGGCGGCCTGTGGTGCCAGATGAAGCATGAATGCGCACCACCTGTTCCATTGGCACGGCGAAGGTGTCGAACGGGTAGTTGTCACGCAGATCCTGCTTGGTGGTGTAGGGGAACCGCGCCAGATCGCTCAGTTGCTTCAGATCGCTTGGGTGAACGCCTGCCTGATCGAATTTGCGTCGATACATCGGCACGTTGTTATAGGCATGGCGCAGGGTCCATTGCAGGCGTTCCAGTTGTAATGCTTCGATTTCGTCGCGTGAAGCAAATTCAATCGCGTCGACAGGCCGTGGATTTGTGGTCATCTTTTTAGCCTCGCAGGGGTTAGACACGTTCAATAATCATGGCGATGCCCTGACCGACGCCAATGCACATGGTGCACAGGGCGTAGCGGCCAGCGCGACGTTCCAGCTCAAACAGGGCGGCCAGCGCCAGGCGCGTACCGCTCATGCCCAATGGATGGCCAAGCGCGATGGCACCTCCGTTGGGATTGACCTGTTCGGCATCATCCGGCAGACCAAGCTGGCGCAACACCGCCAACGCCTGTGCGGCGAATGCTTCGTTAAGTTCAATGACGTCCATCTGCGCCAGGCTTAACCCGGCGATTTCCAGCACTTTGCGGGTCGCGGATAGCGGGCCGATGCCCATCAAGCGCGGCTCCACGCCGCATGTGGCGGTGGCGATAATGCGCGCCCGTGGCGTCAGACCTTGCTGCAAGGCCATGGCTTCGGAAGCGACAATCAGCGCCGCCGCGCCGTCGTTGACGCCAGAAGCATTGCCAGCAGTGATACAGCCCGGCTGACGGAACGGTGTTTTCAGTTTTTGCAACTGTTCCAACGTGGTTTCTGCCCGCGGGTGTTCGTCTGTGCTGAACTGAGTAATCGCTCCTTTCTTGCCGCTGAGGCACACCGGGATAATTTCCTGTGCCAGGATCCCCCGCTGTTGTGCCAGGGCGGTGCGCTGCTGGCTGCGCAGGGCAAAGGCATCCTGATCGGCACGGCTGATGCCAAACTGCGCCGCGACGTTTTCGGCGGTTTCCGGCATCGAGTCAGTACCGAAAGCGGAATGCATCAGTGGGTTAACAAAACGCCAGCCGATGGTGGTATCAAACATCTGTGCCTGACGGCTGAAGGCGCTGTCCGCCTTGCCCATCACCAGCGGGGCGCGGGTCATGGATTCGGCCCCTCCGGCCAGGACCAGGCTGGCTTCACCCGCCTTGATGCTGCGGGCCGCCATTGCCAAGGCATCCAACCCCGAACCGCATAGCCGGTTGATGGTGGTGCCGGACACATTTTGTGGCAGCCCGGCCAGCAGCGTCGCCATACGAGCCAGATTGCGGTTGTCTTCCCCGGCCTGATTGGCGCAGCCGAGGATCACGTCATCGACTCGCGACCAGTCCACCTTGGGGTGGCGCTCCAGCAGAGCACGCAGCGGCAGGGCGGCTAAATCGTCGGCCCGTACGTTTGCCAGTGCACCGCCGTAACGGCCAATCGGCGTGCGGGCGCCATCGCAAATAAAGGCCTGATTCATGACTGCTCTCCTAAAATGCGGTGGCCCAACCGATGGGCGCGGCCACGGAACCAGGCAACGGTTTTCCCCAGTTGGTTAACGATTTCAACGTCGTATAACCCGGTGGTTTTACCCTGATGGCGCACTTGTGCGCACGCGGTGAGGCGATCGCCTGCCAGCGCAGGGCGGATAAAGTCGATGGTGCAGCCAGAAGCGACCGCCGCTAGCCCCTGGCTGTTGCAGGCATAAGCAAAGGCGGTATCCGCCAGGCTAAACAGTTGGCCTCCGTGACAGGTCTGGTGGCCGTTAAGCATTTGCGGGCCGACGGTCATGCAGACCTTGGCCATGCCGACATCCACGCTATCGATCCGCATATCCATCGCCTGTGCGCAGGTATCCTGGCTAAACATCTGTTCGGCGCAGCGCTGGGCCAGCGCGCGGGGTGTATTGGCATTCATCAGCATTCGGCTCCTGAATAATTGGCGGCATAACGGCGCAGCAGCGGCATTGGGCGATAGCGGGGTTCTGCGTAATAACGTTGCAGGTTTTCCAGCGTGGTGAGGATCTGTTGCCAGCCGAGCTTGCTGCCCCAGGCCAGCGGACCTTGCGGGTAGTTGACGCCAAACCGCATGGCATCGTCGGTATCTGCAGCGTTGGCCACGCCTTTGTTCACCACGTCCAAGGCTTCATTAGCCAACATGGCGACGGTGCGCATCACCAGCAGGCCAGGGTAGTCCGGCAGGTGGATCACCTGTTTACCCAGCGATTGCAGCAGGCGGATGACCTTGGCCGTGTGCGGCACCGTGTTTTGCTCGGCGCTGCTGATGGCGATAACGGGGGCGTGCTGATAGTTGACGGACAGGTCGAACAGAACCACGGGCGATCCGATTTCTTCGGCGACTTGGCTTGCTGTTTTACCATTTGTTAACATAAATGTAACTTCATCGATCTGGGCAAACGGACTGGTCTGGCCAGGATGTTTGATCGCCGCCGCATTTCCCGTCAGCAACTGTGCAAACTCACCGATGGTCGACCAGTCGCCGTGCAACGTGACGGACTGAGGCAATTCAGCCGTTACCGCCGAAGCAAAAGTTGCTGACGGCGCGACCTGATCACTGCCATAACGGTAGAAACCCCGGCCACTCTTGCGGCCCAAATGCCCGGCAGCCACCAGTTCCTGCTGCACCAGCGAAGGAGTAAAACGGCTGTCCTGATAGAAGGCCTGATAGACCGATTCGGTGACGGCATAGTTGACGTCTTGACCGATCAGATCGGTTAGTTGCAGTGGTCCCATGGCGAAACCACCGGCATCACGCAGCACGGCGTCAAGGGTGGCCGGGTCGGCAATCTGTTCTTCCAGAGCTCGCAAGGTTTCACCGTAGAAAGGCCGAGCTACGCGGTTGACGATAAAGCCTGGCGTAGAACGGCATACGACGCTGTGCTTACCCCAATGTTGCGCCAGGGTTTGCAGGTTACTCAGCGTTTCCGGGCGGGTTTCCAACCCACCGACGATCTCCACCAGTTTCATTAACGGAGCCGGGTTGAAGAAGTGCAGGCCCGCCATGCGCTGCGGGTGTTGAAGCGCGCTGGCGATGGCGGTAATAGAGAGTGATGAAGTATTGCTGGCAAACAGCGTATCGGTAGAGCATATCGCCTCCAGATCGCGAAACAGGCTCTGTTTGATCGCCAGCTTTTCCGCCACCGCTTCGATTACCAGGCTGCAGTCGGCCAGATCGCTTAACGAACTGGTCAACTGAATATGACCCAGCAGGGTTTCGGTGCTTTGGGCATCGGCCTTACCTGCCTCGACCCGCTTACGCAGGCGTTGCCCGAGCTGTTCCAGCGCGCAGGAGGCGGCGGGCAAGGCGATATCGAACAGCTTGACCCGGTGTCCTGCCGCAGCGGCCAGCTGGGCAATGCCGATCCCCATGGTTCCGGCACCAATCACAGCCACCGTTGCGGAGGTGGTTATGGCAGTTATCGCCATCTTTTCTCTCATGGCTGTATCCCGTTCATGACTGCTTCCCGCTGAAGTTCGGTGGGCGTTTGGCGAAGAAGGCACTGACGCCCTCGCGATAGTCGGCACTACGGCCACCAAGGCGCTGTAAATCGCGTTCTAAATCAAGCTGCTGGTCGAGCGTATTGCTGGCCGAGCTGTACATGGCTTTCTTGATTAGCCCCAGGCCGTAGGTAGGTTGGGTAGCAAGCTGTTTGGCCATGCTTTGGGTGTGATCGGCCAACTCGGCGGCGGCCACGACCTGCCAAATCATTCCCCACTCCAGCGCCTGCTGAGCGCTGATTTTGTCCCCCAGCAGCGCCATACCCATGGCTCGTGCATGCCCGGCCAGGCGTGGCAGATACCAGCTGCCGCCGGAATCCGGCACTAGGCCCAGTTTGCAGAAGGATTGGATAAAGCTGGCGTTGTCGGCGGCCACCACGATGTCGCAGGCCATTGCCAGCGCGGCTCCTGCTCCGGCAGCAACGCCGTTGACCGCGCAGACAATCGGCTTGGGTAGGGCACTCAGGCGGCGGATCAGCGGGTTGTAAAAACGTTCTACGGACAGCCCAAGCTCCGGAGGGGCCTGATCCACACTGACGTTTCGATCGTTCAGATCCTGCCCGGCGCAGAAGCCGCGCCCGGCTCCGGTGATCAGCACGCAACGCACGCTGTCATCGCGCTCGGCTAAGGTCAGCGCCTCGCTAAGCTGGTGATGCATTTCATCGTTAAAGCTGTTGAGCCGATCGGGGCGGTTCAGAGTAATGGTCAACACCCCGGCGTCGATGTAGCTAAGAATTAATGCGTTTTCCATAAATCAGCGCCCTTGATAGTTCGGTGTACGTTTTTCGAAGAAGGCGGCAATGCCTTCCTGGCGATCTTCGGTAGCGGCCAGAGTGACAAACTGCTGACGTTCCATCTGCAAGCCCTGGCTGAGGCCGGTTTCCTGCGCCTGTTTTAGCGCCTGTTTGGCCGCGCGCAGCGCCAGCGGTGCCTGTTGGCTGATGCGTTGGGCCAGTTGTTGAGTACGCTCCAGCGTTAATGCGTCGACACAAACCTCACTGACCAGCCCGGCTTGCAGTGCGCAGCGGGCGTCGATGGCTTCACCGGTCAGCACCATTTGATAGGCGCGGGACTTGCCCACGCTGCGGATCAGACGTTGAGTACCACCGGCGCCGGGTATCAGACCTAAAGTGATTTCCGGCAGGCCGAAGCGGGCGCTTTCGCCGCAAATCGTAATGTCGCAGGCCAGAGCCAGCTCACAGCCAGCACCGAGCGCGTAACCGTTCACCGCCGCCAGCAAGGGTTTGCTGAACTGGACCAACCGCTGCCATAGCAAAGGGCGGTGATCGAGCTGGGTAGCGGCGACATCCTGTTGCTGTAATTCGCGCAGATCGGCACCTGCGGCGAAGAACCGGGCGGCACCGGCGATCACCACTGCACCGACGTCGGCATCGCTATCGGCCTGTTCCAGTTGATAGACCAACTGCTCCAGGCAGGCAGTGCTCAACGCATTGCGGGCATCGGGGCGGTGCAGCGTCAGTGTGACCACGCGTTGCTGCTGTTCGCGCAGGATCCAAGGGGTTTCCATCGTCGACTCCTAAACGTCAAAGTCCAACACCACGCCTTCACCGCGTGGCCAGGACTGGCAGCTCAAGACATAGCCTGCCGCCAGTTGATCCGGCTCCAGGCTGTAGTTGATCGCCATATCCACCTCACCGGCCTTCAGTTTGCATTTGCAGGTGGCGCAGACGCCGCCTTTGCAGGCGTAGGGCAGATCGGCTCCTTGGCGCAATGCGGCATCCAGAATGCTGTCATCCTCGCTGCCGACGTCGATTTTGAGGCTGCGGCCGTCGAGCCGGATCTCTACCTGGGTAGCATTGCGGCTAGCTGCATTGGCAGGCCGGGCGACGATGCCGCTGGTGTTGAAACGCTCGCTATGAATACGTTCGGCAGGCATACCGGCCAGCTCCAACACGGTGTGCGCGTCGTCCATCATCGCTTCCGGGCCGCAGATAAAGGCGTGGTCGAACTCGTTGAAGTCCACCAGCGTGTTACCCAGCGCGGTCAGGTGGTCACGGTCGATGCGGCCACTGAGCAGCGGGCTGTCGAGATTTTCCTGGCTAAAGAGATACAGCGGCTGAAAGCGCTGTGGATAACGGTTTTTCAGATCCGAGAGGGCTTCTTTAAACATCACCGAGCGGCTGGTGCGGTTGCCGTAAATCAGCGTGAACTGGCTGTTGGGTTCCAATTGCAACGTCGCCTTGATGATCGACAGCATCGGTGTGATGCCAGAACCGGCGGCGATCGCCAGATAGTTGCCCTGGGTTTGTGCCTGCGGCTGGTAACCAAAACGGCCCTGCGGCAGCATCACTTCCAACTCGTCGCCCACCTGCAAGCTTTGGTTGATAAACGAAGAGAAGCGCCCCTGATGGATCGCCTTGATGCCGATTTGCAATACGCCGTCTTGCGGTGCGCTACAGATGGAATAGCAGCGGCGCAGCTCTTCACCGTTGACCCGCGCTTTGAGCGTCAGATGTTGGCCGGGGGTATAGCCGTAATGGGATTTCAGTTCGTCCGGGACGCGCAGCGTGATGGCTACGGCGTCCGGGGTTTCGCGCTCGATGGCTGCGACATTCAGGTGATGAAAGACCGTCATGGTTTTCAGTGCTCCTAAATACATTTGAAATAGTCGAACGGTTCCCGGCATTCGCAGCAGCGGTAAAGCGCTTTGCAGGCGGTGGAGCCGAACTCGCTGATCTTTTCCGTGTGCTCGCTGCCGCAACGGGGGCACTGCACCGGGCCGTTGGCTAAAGGCTTCTCACAGGCTTGCCCCTGTGGTGGTGCCACGCCGTATTCACGCAGGCGCTGGCGAGCATCCGCATTCATCCAGTCGGTGGTCCAGGCCGGGCTGAGGCTGATGGTGATCTTCACCGGGCTGAAACCCGCCTCATTCAGCGTCTGTTCAATGGCATTGAGTAGGTACTCGGTCGCCGGGCAGCCAGAATAGGTTGGGGTAAAGGTGATGTGCCAGCCTGCACCGTCGCGCTCCACGTCACGTACCATGCCCAGATCGGTAATGGACAGTACCGGCAGTTCGGGATCGCTGATCTGCTGTAAGCAGTGCCAGATCTGCGGGATCTCGGCCGGTTGCAGTCGGGTGATGTTCATCATTGCCTCTACCAGCTACAGTTCGGGTAAGCGCGTGGCAGAAATTGCATCTCTGCCAACATCGGGCCGAGGTGTTCAGTGTGCCGCCCTTGCTTACCGCCATGGCGAAATGCCTGCTCGGTGGGCAGCGCGAGGGTGGCCTGTTTCAGCGTATCGTTCACCATGGTTTGCCACGGTGCCTGCAATTGGCGTGGATCGACGGCAATACCCAGTTCGGCCAGTTGCAGCTCAATCTCATCGGCGTGGAACAGCTCGGCGGTGAAGCGCCACAGGTCGTTTAATGACTGCTGTATCTTCTGGTGGCTGATTTCACTGCCGTCACCCAGGCGGATCATCCAGCCGTGGCTGAAGCGCAGGTGATAATCCGCTTCCTTCAGCGATTTGGCGGCGATGGCGGCCAGTTGGCTGTCTTTGCTGCGGCTCAATTCCCGGTGCAGCAGCACGTGGTAGGTATCGAGCAGGAACTGGCGCACCAGCGTGTCGTTAAAGCCGCCGTTGGGCTGTTCTGCCAACAGCAGATTGTGGAATTCACGTTCGTCGCGGCCAAAGGCCAGGCTGTCTTCGCTGTGCTGCGGGCCGGAAAGCTCGGCGGCATAGGCCAGGAAATTACGCGCCTGACCCAGCAGATCGAGGCCAATATTGGCTAGTGCCAGGTCGATCTCCAGCTCAGGAGCATGGCCACACCAAGCGCACAGGCGCTGTGCCAGAATGAGCGGTGTATCGCCCAAGCGCAGGGCATAGTTGATTGTTGCTGCGTTACTCGTCGTCATGGCCTGCCTCTACATGTTCTTGATGCCGTCGGGGATGGTGTAGAACGTGGGATGGCGGTAGATTTTGTCGTCGGAAGGATCGAAGAACGCCGCCCGATCCTCCGCTTGAGAGGCGATCAGGTGGCAGGATTGCACTACCCAGATCGAACAGCCCTCACTGCGGCGGGTGTACGCATCGCGGGCGTTTTCCAGCGCCATCTGATTGTCTGCTGCATGCAGGCTGCCCACGTGGCGATGGGCCAAACCCTGCTTGCTGCGGATAAACACTTCATACAACGGCCATTCGGCGTGAGTCATTTTTTTCTCCTCGATTAAGCTGCGTTCGCCGCGCGTTTGCTGGCATGGGCCATGGCGCCATCCCGTACCCAACTGCCTTCGTCCCAGGCTTTACGCTTGGCTTGCAAGCGTTCGTGGTTACACTGCCCGCGCCCCTGGATCACCTCGTTCAGCTCTGCCCAGTCGATCTGGCCAAAGCGGTAATGGCCGCTGGCCTCATCCCATGCCAAATCGGCATCGGGGGCCGTCATTCCCAGGGCTTCCAGCTGCGGTACGGTGTTGTCGATAAACTTCTGCCGCAGCTCGTCATTGCTATGGCGTTTGATCTTCCAGGCCATGCTCTGTGCGCTATGGGGGGAATCGCTATCGTTGGGGCCAAACATCATCAACGCTGGCCACCAAAAGCGGTTGATGGCGTCCTGTAACATGGCCTTTTGCGCTTTGCTGCCCTGGGCCATCACCATCACGGCTTCATAGCCCTGACGCTGGTGGAAACTCTCTTCTTTACAGATTTTCACCATCGCTCTGGCATAGGGGCCATAGGACGCACGGCACAGGGCGACCTGATTGACGATGGCGGCACCATCGACCAGCCAGCCGATCACGCCAATGTCGGCCCAGTTCAGCGTTGGGTAGTTGAAGATGGAGGAGTATTTCATCTGCCCGGCGAGCATCTTTTGGTAGATATCCTGGCGAGTGCAGCCGAGGGTTTCCGCCGCGCTATACAGATAAAGACCGTGCCCGGCTTCATCCTGGACTTTCGCCAGTAACACCGCTTTGCGCCGCAGGGAAGGGGCGCGGGTCAGCCAATTGGCTTCCGGCAACATGCCGACCACTTCGGAATGCGCATGCTGGCCGATTTGCCGGATCAGATTGCGACGATAGGCATCCGGCATCCAGTCTTTGGCTTCGATGGAGATATCGGCGGCGATCTTGTCGTCAAAGTGCTGCTGAAATTGTGCGTCAGTTGTCATACCTGCCTCTTGCTGATTCATGTTTTTCACATTGACAATAAAAATGTGAATCACGTTAACTAACCACAAAGCTACAAGTTGATAACAATAAGATCAAATGCAAAAAGTGTGGTTTTGCGATGACTGTCACAATGTTTTTTGTTAATAATATGATTTATATATATTTTTATTTTTCCTGGCTATCTTTTCAGCGGCTATCCACTCTGCGTATTTATGATTTTGTTTTTCTTTTGTTAAATTTTAATCTGGCGCCAAGTGGAAAATATGTGATACATCATTAATCTTGATGGTGACTATTTATGAATTCCGGAGGAGCAAATGCAGCAGTTAACCAGTTACCTTTCTGGCGCTTGGGTGTACGGCCAGGGGCAATCCCGCGAGATCCAACATGCCGTTACCGGCGAGCCTTTGTATCAGGTCTGCTCCGACGGGCTGCCGTTGGCGGCCAGCCTGAGTTATGCCCGCAAGCTGGGTGGTGCGGCGCTGGCAAAGATGACGTTTCAGCAGCGCGCCCAGATGATGAAAGCGGTGGCGAAACACCTGCTGGCTAATAAAGAAGCGCTGTATCAGATCTCCTATCAAACCGGCGCCACGCGCAATGACAGCTGGGTAGATATCGAAGGCGGTATCGCCACGCTGTTCTCCTATGCGGGATTAGCGGGGCGCGAACTGCCGGACGATACGCTATGGCCGGAAGATGAGCTGATCCCACTCTCCAAGCAGTCGCAGTTTGCCGCACGCCATATGCTGACCTCTCGCCCCGGCGTCGCGTTGCATATCAACGCCTTTAACTTCCCCTGCTGGGGTATGCTGGAGAAGCTGGCACCCACCTGGCTGGCGGGCATGCCTGCCATCATCAAACCCGCTACGGCTTCGGCACAGCTTACCCAGGCGATGGTGAGGCTGATTATCGACAGCGGGCTGGTGCCGGAAGGCGCGTTGCAGCTAATTTGTGGTGGCGTTGGCGATATGTTCGATCACCTTGATTATCAGGATGCGGTCACCTTTACCGGCTCGGCGCAAACCGGGCAAAAGCTGCGGTCTCACCCGCGTCTGCTGGAAAAGTCCATCGCCTTTACCATGGAGGCGGACTCGCTAAACTGCTGCGTGCTAGGGGAGGACGTGACGCCAGAGATGCCGGAGTTTGCGCTGTTTATCAAAGAGGTCAGCCGGGAAATGACCAGCAAGGCGGGGCAAAAGTGTACCGCTATCCGGCGAATTATCGTTCCGGCAGCCCGCATTGCCGAGGTACAACAAGCGCTGTTACAGCGCTTGGCGGGCGTGAAAATTGGCGACCCACAGCTGGAGCAGGTGCGGATGGGGGCGCTGGTCAATCAGGAACAGTGCGACGACGTGCAGCAAAAAGTGGAATTTCTGCTACGCAATGGCTGTGAGCCACTCTGTGGTGCGACGCTGGATAAATTGGAGGTAGTGGGCGATGGCGCGCAATCCGGGGCGTTTTATCCGGTCACTCTGCTGTACTGTGCCGATCCGTTCCGCCATCAGGCCGTGCATGGCACCGAAGCGTTTGGCCCGGTGGCGACGCTGATGCCTTATCAAACCGCCGAACAGGCCGTTGAGCTGGCGTTGTTAGGGCAAGGCAGCCTGGCCGGATCGTTGGTGACGGCTGATGCTGAGTTGGCTTCACGGTTTATTCGGGCCACCGCCTGCGCCCATGGCCGTATGTTGGTGCTGGATCGTCATGCGGCTACGGAATCGACCGGCCACGGTTCTCCGCTACCTTTGCTGGTGCATGGTGGGCCTGGGCGAGCCGGCGGTGGGGAAGAGCTTGGAGGGTTGCGGGCGGTAAAACATTACATGCAGCGCACGGCGATCCAGGGCAGCCCTTCGATGCTGGCGGCCATCAGCCGTGAATGGGTACGAGGTGCCGACGTGGTGGAAGAACAGGTACACCCGTTCCGCAAATACTTTGAGCAGTTACAGATTGGTGAGAGCCTGCTGACCGCCCGCCGTACCATTACCGAAGCCGATCTCGTCAACTTTGCCTGCCTGAGTGGTGATCACTTTTACGCGCATATGGACAAGATCGGCGCGGCGGAGTCACTGTTTGGTGAGCGAGTGGCCCACGGTTACTTTGTGGTTTCTGCCGCAGCCGGGCTGTTTGTCGATCCAGGCGTTGGGCCGGTGATTGCCAACTATGGCATGGAAAACCTGCGCTTTATCGAGCCGGTGAAGATTGGCGATACCCTTCAGGTGCGCCTGACCTGCAAAAAGAAAATCCGCAAGCCGCAAAAAACGGCCGAGGATCGCCCGCACGGCGTGGTGGTCTGGGATGTACAGGTGCTCAACCAGCATCAGCAGGCGGTGGCGCTGTACAGCATTCTGACGCTGGTGGCTCGCCGCGAAGGGGATTTCAACGCGGCACAGTAGGGCTGGATCGTCGGGGGCATCATGCTAAGATGCCCCATTGTTTGCTGAAATTATCTCCCCATGACTATTCAACAGCTTAGCCTCCATGGCTTTCGTTCCATCCGCAACGTGCAGCTCACCCTTGGCCGTGTAAATGTGATCAGTGGCCCAAACGGCTGTGGTAAATCCAATCTGTATAAAGCCGTGCGCCTGATCCATGAGGCCGCCAGCGGGCGGCTTTCGCTCGCCTTGGCAGAAGAGGGCGGTATCCAGAATGCGATGTGGGCCGGGGGAGCACGCTTGGGGGATAGACGCGGCGATCCCAAACGGATGATCCTGTCGGCTACTCTGGAGGATTTTGATTATGAAATCCAACTTGGCTTTCCCCCACCGGAAAATGGTGGTGATCCAAGCCTGTTTACGCTGGATCCGCTGGTCAAGCTGGAGTCGCTGTGGCTGAGCGGGCATGGTCGGCGGAATTCGATGCGTTTGCTGGAGCGCGTTAATCAAACCGCGTTTCTTACCAACGTGCAGGGAGAAAGGGCTGCCTATCCTGCGGTGTTGTATGCGGAGGAGTCAGTGTTTGGTCAGTTGTCCGATCCGCACCTCTATCCCGAGTTATCACAGGCCAGGGAAACTCTGCGCCAGTGGCGCTTTTACCATGAGTTTGCGGTTTGGCCGGGTTCGCCGTTGCGTGCGCCCCAGATCGGCATTCGTGCCCCGGTGCTGGCGCATGATGGCAGTAACCTTGCATCAGCATTTAGAACTATCCACGAGGTGGGGAATCGCGCTTTGCTGTATGAAACCCTGGCGCAGGCTTTCCCTGATTCAACGTTTGACGTGCAGGCACCGCAAGGGCGATTTCAATTGGTGATGCATCGTGAGGGGATCCTGCGGCCATTGGAGGCTGCTGAACTCTCCGATGGTACGCTGCGCTTTCTGTGCCTGGCGGTGGCGATGCTCAGCCCTAGACCGCCAGCATTGATGGCGTTGAACGAGCCGGAAAACAGTTTACACCCGGATTTGTTGCCCGCGTTGGCACAACTCATTGCTGAAGCCAGCCGTTACAGCCAACTGTGGGTGACCAGCCATTCTCCGTTATTGGCGGGTTTGATTGCCGAGCATTGTGACGTGACGCATTATCAGCTCGCTCAGCAACAGGGTGAAACCTTGGTGGAACAGCAAGCCTAGAGGCTGCAAATCCGGTTCTTACCGGCTTTTTTCGCCATATACAGGGCGTTATCCGCCACGCTGACCAGGGTCAACGGCGTATCGTTATACGGATGCGGGACTTTAGCACTGGCACCGATGCTGGCGGTGATAATACCCAGCGGGCTGCCGGTGTGGGCGATCTTCAACTGTCGGATGCCTTCCAGAACCCGTTCGGCAAAGGCTATCGCACCTTGAAGATCGGTATCCGGCAGAATAATTGCCAGCTCCTCGCCGCCGTAACGCGCCATCAGATCGCCAGGACGGTTGACCATGCTTTGCAGCAGGCGGCCTAATTGCTGCAAACACTGATCCCCAGCCACGTGGCCGTAGATATCGTTAAACTGTTTAAAGTAATCAATATCGAGCATCAGCAGTGCTACGCTGCGTTCGTTACGTGCCGCCCGCGTCATTTCGTTTTTCAGCGCGATATCAAACTGGCGGCGGTTGGCCAGGCCGGTCAGGCCATCTAGTAAGGCAAGTTCTTCCAGCGTGTGGTTCATCAGTGTCAGTTGATCCCGGGTGCGCACCAGCTCGACTTCGGTCTGTACACTGTGGTTAATCTGACGTATCAGTACCAGCCCAAGGGCTAGCAGTATGGACAGTAAAACTCCTCCCCCGAGTGCAAACAGTAATGCATCACTGCGCCAGTCGGCCAGAACGTCTTTTTTCGACAGTCCTACGGTGATCACCAACGGATAACGTGTCACCCGCGAATAGCCATAAACCCTTTCTACGTGGTCGAACTGTGAGACCATGATGACGTTGCCAAAGGGGGATTGCGGCAGGGCTTCACGGAATAAAATGCTGCGGGAGATATTTTTGCCGATAGTATTTTCGTTATATGGGCGGCGATACAGGATGGTGCCATCCGCCAGCAGCAGGCTGAGGGAAGCATCGTTGTTAAGGGCAAAGGTGTTATAAAACTGGCGGAAATAGTCGACATAGAGGGTGGTAATCACCACGCCGGCAAAGCTGCCGTCCGCATGGTTCAGCCGACGTGAAACCGGAATGACCAAATCGCCGGTCGAACGGCTGCGGATCACTTCACCGATATACACCGCATTATTGTTGTGAGTGACGTGGTATTTAAAATATGCCCGGTCACTGTTGTTGGTATGGCTGAGCGGTTTATTATGGGACGTCAGGAGCCAGTTGCCTTGAGCATCATAGACTATGCTGCCGTGTAGCTGCGGGAAGTTGCTGGCCTGAGTCTGCAAGATTTTTTGCAGGCGCAAACGTTCAGGCTCATTCAAGCCATCGGTTTCAATGCGTTCGATGAGGTCGAGCAGGTTATTATCTACCAGCGCAAAGGTATCTTCGGCATGCTGTGCCAGTGAGCGGGCCAGATTCTCTGAGTCATTTGCGGCAATTTGCAGGTTGCGTTGATGAGCATTCCAAATTTGCCAAGCATTGAACATGATCAGAGTGAGCACGACGATGATCACAAATACGCCAGCCTGATAGAGTAATGGCGAGTTTTTCTTTTTCCCGGGTAATTGCTGTTTTTGGGGAGGAAGTTGCGGTGCTAGCATGGCATTCCTGTCATGGAATCAGTTAGGTTCGGGGATTGCGAACAATCTTAACCCTTATATTTCCATCTTGCATGTTTCGTTATATTTTCACGATATGTTCAGCATAAATTGGCCCTTGAGAGGCGCATGGTAGCACTAAATGACGCTATTACGAGATGAAGCAGTTTTTGCTGATACTGTCGGTATTTTAGGCGCGTCCGCTACTGACGTTGGCCGGGTCGCCGTGCCCTCTAATAGGGAAGGACGCTGTGTTGCGGCTATTCAACGTTGACCATCCAGTTGACCCCGAATTTATCGGTCAACATGCCAAAGCCTTTGGCCCAAAAGGTTGATTGGAAAGGCATGGTGATGCTGCCACCTTGGGCTAGCCGATTAAACACCTCCCCACCTTGCTCAACGTTCTCACTGTTGATTGACAGTGAATAGCCACTGTGTGTCGGCCCGCCAGGATCGGACGGGCAACCATCCGATGCCATAATGACGTTATCCCCGATCACCAGTCTGGCATGCATAATCGAGTCTGGATCGGTATTGGGTGGGCCGTTCTGCTGTTCTTCTGCCGGGATATCTTTGTAGCGCATCATGATTTCTATATTGCCATTTAACTGTTGGGCATAAAACTTCACCGCTTGTTCGCAGTTACCGGCAAAAAACAGATAAGGTTGGATCAACATAGCTGCTCCTTCTTTTACATAAACAACAGCGCGGCGGAACCATCCCACACGGCGGCCAAGGTATAAACCAAAACCAAAAACAGCATGAAAGGGGGGTTGCTCATGGCGCTATCCTCGGTCGAAGTTCAATTGAGCATTATCTAGTATAGCTGATTATCACCACACAAGATGACAGTTGGATGAAAATTGCACAAATTTCATTCGGTGATTTTCAGACTGCAAGAGGTAGGTAACTCGCTGATTTTTGACTATAGTAGTAAGGTACAGAGACGTAAATACTGTCAGAGAGTGGTCTCTGACGGTAAACGTTTTGATAATGCTGTTGCCAGCAAGTTCGGGCAATGGGTCAATTGGGAGAGTAAAAATGGGTATCATTTCCTGGATCGTTTTTGGGTTAATCGCTGGTATTTTGGCCAAATGGATCATGCCGGGTAAAGACGGCGGCGGCTTTATCATGACCGTGATCCTGGGTGTGGTGGGTGCAGTTGTCGGCGGCTATATCAGTACCTTCTTCGGTATGGGCCGGGTTGATGGCTTTAATCTGGGCAGCTTTGTGGTTGCCGTTATCGGTGCTCTGGTGGTGCTTTTTGTCTACAGAAAGATCAGAAGCTAAGCCGGGCTAGATCAATAGGGGTCGCTGCGGCGGCCCTTTTCTTTTAAATGCAACAAACGTACAGCGTTTGAGAAGGGGATAGCGATGGGATTATTGGATGGGTTAGTCGGGGCATTGAGCGGTGGTAAAGGCATGGATTACAGCGCCATCTTGCAATGGGTTGAACAGCAAGGGGGCCTGCCGGCTATCCTGGACAAATTCCGCCAAGGAAATTTGGCGGACGTGGTCGCCTCCTGGATCGGTACGGGTGAAAATCAGCCAATCAGTGGCGAACACGTTGAGCAGGCGTTAAGTACCGATGCCATTGCACAACTGGCTGGCAAATTGGGGATCGATCCGGCGCAGGCTTCTGCCCTGATTGCCCAGTATTTGCCGATGATCACCGATAAACTGTCACCTAATGGCCAGGAGCCACAGGGCGGCGATCTGATGAGCGCCGGGATGGATTTGCTGAAAGGTAAACTGTTAGGCTAACAGCCGCCCTCCGGTGTTAGCCGGGGGGCGTTACCCCCTCTATATCGCTCATGGCATGTACCAAAAAATCTACCCAAGCCCGCACTTTGGTGGGTATGAAGCGGGTTGCCGGGTAAACCGCGTGCACAGGCAGAGGGGGGTAGTGGTAATCAGGCAAGATTATGGCTAGTTTTCCCTGTTTTAGTGCTTCGCCAATCAGCGGCAATTGTGCTCCCCCAACCCCCAGTCCTGCCTCAATCGCGGCGAGTAGAGCAAAGGTATTATTGGCACGAAAAACCGTGCGTATGTTAACTATCTCGTTACCCTGAGTGCCGGACAGTGTCAGGCTGTTGCCCATTGATCCACTGTAGCGGATATGGGGGTGTTTGCTCAGTTCTGACAACGTGTTCAGGGGGCCGTGTTGGGCCAGATAACCCGGTGAAGCTACCAGTACCCGCTGTACTTCGCCTAATCGGCGGGCGACGGTGCCCGGTGCAGGTAATTCCCCAAAACGAATAGCGACGTCAATACCTTCCCCGACGACGTCTACCAATGAATCAGCTAACAGCAGCTCAATATTCAGTTCAGGGTGCTGTTGTTGAAAGGCGATTGCCAGTGGCGTGAGGTGCAGTTGCCCAAAGCCACTGGGAGCGTGAATACGCAAATTTCCCCGCAGACGACTGCCCAGTCCTTGTAGTGCCTCTTCAGCCTCCTCCAGCGCTGCTAAGACGGGCAATATTTGCTGATAATAGTGCAGGCCAGCTTCTGACAGTGTCACTGAACGGGTAGTGCGATAGATCAACAGAACGCCCAACTGCTGCTCAAGGCTGGCTATTTGCTGGCTTACCGCAGGCTGAGTCAGCCTTAAATGACGGGCCGCGGCAGAGAGGCTACCCAGTTCTGCAACACGGGTAAAGGTTACCATCGCACTCAGCTTGTCCATGACAGCTTCCTCGCAATTTATAGTTTTTACTTATAAATGATATGGAATATTGGCTACTACTGAAAAGTAACTTTATCAATCATAGTCATTGAACTGTTACTGGATGGAGAGAAAATATGCAACAGCAAAAAGTAGCACTGGTAGTGGGTGCCAATGGTGTGATCGGCGGGAGATTGATTGAGGAGCTGGAACAGCAGCAATGGCAGGTTATCGCGTTATCGCGGCGAGGGGGGGCCGATCGTTCGGCCGTGCGATTTATTCAGGTCGATCTATCGGATGCTCAGGCAACGCAAGCGGCATTAAAGACACAAACACAGGTTACTCATCTATTTTATGCCGCCTACCAAAATGCGCCGGATTGGGCAGGGTTGGTCGCCCCAAATCTTGCCATGCTGGCCAATGTATTGGCGGCGATAGAACCCGTGGCGAAAAGGTTAGAACATGTGAGCCTGATGCAGGGTTACAAAGTTTATGGTGCGCATCTGGGGCCATTTAAAACCCCGGCGCGTGAAACGGATGCGCCACCTATGCCGCCTGAATTCAACACTGCGCAACAGGAGTATCTTGAGCAGTTGCAACGTGGAAAATCCTGGCATTGGTCAGCGATCAGACCCAGTGTAGTTGGGGGGCATTCCCTGGGTAACCCAATGAATCTGGCTTTGAATATCGCCGTGTATGCTTCACTGTCAAAGGCGCTTGGGCTGTCGTTGCGTTTCCCCGGCAAAACGGGCGCATACCACAGCTTGTTGGAAATGACCGATGCGGGATTGCTAGCCAGAGCCACAATCTGGGCAGCGACAGAGCCACGAGTCGCAAATCAGGCTTTCAATATCAACAATGGTGATCTCTTTCGCTGGAGTGGGATGTGGCCAAAAATTGGTGCTTATTTTGGGCTTGAGGTTGCCCCGCCGTTGCCGATGCAGCTTGAAAAGGCAATGGCAGATAAGACGGGGTTATGGAGGACGCTGGTAGCACAGCATGACTTGGTGGTGAAGGACTATGCTATCGTATCCGGCTGGCAATTTGCCGATTTTGTGTTCTCTTGGGACTACGACATGTTTGCCGACGGTGGCAAGGCGCGCCGGTTTGGCTTTAGTGAGTATATTGATACCGAGACGATGTTTTTCGCCCTGTTTGAGCAATTTCGCCTCCGGCGCATTATCCCATAAGAGTTGTTGACCGGTGCTAGGCGGTCTCCCTTAACTGTACTCGGGACACCGCCTGGAATATCCCTCCCTAAACCGATCGGCATTATTTGATGGGGGGATTAAATGCCTCATATTACCAGCATAATCTTGCCGATATGCGCACTGGACTCCATCAAAGCATGGGCCTGTGCGGCTTGCTCCAACGGGAACGTCTGGAAAATCTGCGGTTTTAACTCCCCACGTTCCAGCAACGGCCACACTTTCAGTTCCAGTTCGGCAGCGATCTGGGCTTTATCTTCCACACTGCGCGCCCGCAGCGTTGAGCCGGTATGGGTCAGGCGCTTAAGCAGCAGTGGCATCAGGTTCAATTCTTTCACTACGCCGTTTTGCGTGCCGATCTGTACAATACGCCCGTCCATTCCAGCGGCACGGTAGTTCTTCTCTACGTAATCCCCCGCGATCAAATCGACGATGACATCGGCCCCTTTGCCATTGGTGGCGGTTTTGGTCAGTTCGACAAAATCTTCGGTGCGATAGTTGATGGCGACGTCGGCACCCAACGCCAGGCTGGCCTCACGTTTCTCTTCAGAGCCAACGGTAGTGATGACATAGGCGCAGAAGGCTTTGGCCAACAGGGTGGCAACCGTGCCAATGCCAGACGTGCCACCGTGGATCAGCACGGTTTCCCCGGCCCGAAGATGGCCACGCTGAAAGACGTTAACCCAAACGGTGAAGAAGGTTTCTGGCATGGCGGCAGCTTCTATCATGCTGAAGCCTTGAGGGACAGGCAGCGCATTGCTTTCATGCACCTTGCAGTATTCGGCATAGCCCCCACCGGCGATCAGCGCACATACGGCATCACCAGGGGCATAGCGTTGTACTCCAACGCCAACGGCCACCACCGTGCCAGCAATTTCCAACCCGGGAATGTCCGAGGCGCCCGGAGGGGGGGCATATTGCCCACGGCGTTGCATAACATCTGGGCGGTTGACGCCGGCGGCAGCGACTTTCACCAGTATTTCACCTTGGGCCAATACTGGTAACGGGCGTTCAGCACTCACCAGAACCTCTGGTTCGCCCGGTTGGCTGATTTCGATGACCTTCATGTTTTCAGGTAGTTGTGCGTTGGATGACATGCCGTTCTCCTTGATCAATCTGCGTATTCGGGATATTCCCGGCTGGATTATCATATAGGGATAACAGAGTTGGCATGTGTGCGAAAGGGCGGTTTTGTCTAGACAAGCAGAGATACCGCCGTAAAGGGGGCAGAGGATCAGTCGTTTGGCGGAATACGAAAACCTTTCAGCGAGACGATAAAGTGCTTTTTGCCTTTGGAAATCTTGGCACCCTGATCGCACCACAGGCTGGCGAGCTGGAAAAAATCGTCGCTGTCAATGTCATAGGCCAGCTCAATCTTTTTCGCCGATCCTGAGCGGATCAGCGTCTCTGCCTGCTGGTGATTAATGGCTTTTACGGTGTTCATAGGCGAAATCCTTGGTGTTAACCCGGAGCGGATAATCGCTAGCCATCATATGGCTGGATTGTGACATTTCTGTGATGAAAATATGACAGCGGGCCATTTTGCGGCCTAGCGCTCGTTCTCTCCTGATCCTGTCATGGGGTAAATTTGGTCGGACGCAGGTTCGGATTTAGTATGTGCACAAACCTTCTGATCAGACATTGGATTATGACCAACAAAGTGCGAAAACAGACTCTGCGCCAGCGTAGCTACCAGCTGTTGTTCAGTAACCAAACCCGAATCGGGCGCAGGATGCAGTTATTCTGGGTTAGCTCGGCGCTGCTCAGCGTGCTGTTGCTGTTTCTCGAACCCGGCGGCAGCTCGGTGTATATCCCCAATGCTCAAGTGTTTCATCAGTTGCTTTTGGCGGAGGTCTTTTTCACCGCCATTTTTACTGCGGAATATCTGTTGCGGCTGTGGTGCACGCCGAGTAAAGAGCGTTATGCCATCAGCTTTTTTGGCATTGTCGATCTGTTGACAATGCTGCCGATGTATCTCATCTGGCTATTCCCGCATATGGCGGTGGAGTATGTCGTTCTGCTGCGTGTGTTGCGGATACTGCGCGTGTTGCGGGTCTTGAAACTGTTACGCTACATGAGCGAGATGGGTATTGTCTGGCGCAGCATCAAGCTGGCGCGCCATAAGCTGGCGATGTTCTTTGGCTTTGTCGGCGTAATGCTTTGCGTGTTTGGCGGCTTGATGTACGCGGTGGAAGGGGGCGCTGGTGGATTTACCAGCCTTGCAGCGTCGATGTACTGGGCGGTAGTCACGTTAACCACCGTGGGATACGGCGATATTGTGCCTCATACGGCCTTAGGGCGGGTGTTGGCTTCTGTGCTCATCCTGGTTGGGTATTCGATTATTGCGGTGCCTACGGGTATCCTGACCGCCTACATGTCGCAGGAGATGCGACGCTATCGGGAAGAGCGCCATTGTGTGCAATGCAACTGTGGTGGGCATGAAACCGAGGCGAAGTTTTGTAAATTTTGTGGCGCGGCGTTACCACCATTGTCAGTGAAATCCACAAGATAACGCCGATAATTTCGCCAGTGGGGAGCAAATTCTGTGCGTTCGCTCTCCCTTTCAAGCCTCACGAGCTAAAAAGAGTTGCTATTATACGCCCGACATGAGTTAATGATTCTCGGCCTGTGGTACAGACCTATTTATGCACGACATTTTGAGTAAAGTAGTTCAAATTTAAAGCGTTATCCTTGATAGCTCTTCACTGACGAATTTCCTTTCTAGTGCCTCCATAAGTAACTGATGACCGGCTATTTCATGCCCATGGTGGCTTAAATTTTTTATTGAAGGAATTCAACATGTCTAACATGATCAAAGGTCAAGTGAAGTGGTTCAACGAGTCTAAAGGTTTTGGTTTCATCACTCCTGCAGACGGCAGCAAAGACGTGTTCGTACACTTCTCTGCAATCCAGGATCAAGGCTTCAAGACCCTGGCTGAAGGCCAGAACGTACAGTTCTCTATCGAGAACGGTGCTAAAGGTCCGTCAGCGGCTAACGTTACCGCTATCTAATCGGCCTCTCGCTGATTAACAAAAACCCGCCAAGGCGGGTTTTTTTGTGTCTGCGATTTGAGTCAGTAGGCGGAAAAACCGTTTACGGTCATATTTCAGAGCTCGGAAAGACCAGCCTGACATTCTGCTAAGCTTTAGTAGTCATCGCCGCATTACGCAATGGTGGGTTCTTTTCGTCAACTGTAATAGACTGATATCCGGGATAAATAACGAGGTAGAGCATGAAAGTTAACGATCTGGTGACGGTAAAGACCGACGGCGGCCCTCGTCGGGAAGGGGTAGTGCTGGAAGTGGAAGTGTTTAATGAAGGCACGATGTATCTGGTGTCACTGGAAGATTACCCGGCGGGTGTGTGGTTCTTCAATGAGATCGATAGCCGCGATGGCACCTTTGTAGAACTGCGCAGCGCTGAACAGGACTAAATCTTTGCCTGTAATTAACAGCTTGCCGCTGGCCTGGCTGGCGGGCTGAAACCTGGCCGCGCGGTCATGCGGTGTTGAAAGCCTGCCTAAATACCCGTAGCGGCAGTATTGCCGCTGAAAACGGGCGTTTTCTTTCGTACTATTTACTACAGTGTTTCGCTGTTGTTTTATTTGGCCGTAATGGCTATTAACGGCTGTTGACAAAAATGCCGCTGGTAAGCGTATCGGTCAGGCGGACAACATGGTAGATGATCTGCTTGTTGTGGGTTTTGATCTTTCTTTTGATGTTTCCCTTGTGGGAAGAGACGGTTTTCACCTTGATCTGCATTTGATCGGAGATCTGGATGGTGCCTTGGCCGGACATCCACATGCGCAGCATGTTTGACTCAGTTTGGCTTAGTGTGACAGGTGTCTGATCCAGTGAGCTTTTTTCCGGGCGAACCAGTTTTCTTTCGAGGTAGTGGTTAAGCAACTGGCTCATGGTTTGCGGTTTAATCGATTTTGACGAGATGATAACGTTGTTGCGGACGTATAAATAATCGTCGAAATGTACGTTGGTGATGGCCATGAAAATAAAGAATAAAGTATCGGGATGAAGAGATATCACGCGTTTTATTCTTTCTGTCGCATCCGCTTCATGAATGAAGCAGTCTTCATTCAGGAATACCATGTTAGGCTTAAGTTTTGCGCACTTCTCATACAGGCCGTCGATATGATTGACGGCGCTAATCTGACGTTTTTTCAACCCGTGTGACGTCAGGTAGTCGGTTAACCCTAATCTAGTGTAACTGCATGAATCCATAATGATTATTGGCATAGAGCCTCCCACTTAAGTCCGTTTCCATGCGGTTATAAAAAGAAAAGCCTGAAGATAAAAGGCTAAAAGTTATAAAAAAATCACATCTTATGAATGCAACTTTCTATCAATAAAACCGGCATGACTCAACGTCTTTTCGAATTATATTTTTAAATCTACCAAAAGCATCAGTTTAGCTTAAGTCGACTTATTATGCGGTGGTGACTTTTCGGCTGGAAATATCATTGGACGCCGGGTCGTAAGCCTTAAATTTGTTGCTAAGGTGATTTATTTTCATCGTGGTACTATTTTCCGTTAATCAGATGATTCTTAAGGGTGTCTTATGGCTCGCTGTGACGCCCGAGTTGGCGGTCTTTTGACTGATTTTGTTGCTTCTGTTTCATCACCAAACGCCATTAAGTTTGCTTATTCAATTGATTGTATCAATGTATTGACTCCAATGGTAACGATTCTTAGTTACTTTTATGCGCTTGAGGAAGGCGTTTATGAGCGGAGTCAAGTCAGAATAAGTAGTTCTGCTAACCATGCTGCCGTTAATTAAATAACAATGATAAATTATTTCATTTGTTAATTATTCCAAGGTGAATAACTTATCCGCGACATATCGATTTTCCTGACGTATCGTACTGCGCAGAGATAACGAAATGCTGCTAGAGGCGATTTCAGCTCACAATCAGGAGGACGGGTGGATCACAATCAGTTTGGGCAACCCATTGGTGCGGCGCTTGAGGGCTGGCAACCTGCGGCTGAGCCGGGAAAACAGAGTCTCCAAGGGCGTTTCTGCTGCTTGCAGCCGATGGATATCGCGCGTCGTACTGATGAGTTGTTTCATGCCTACCAACTGGCGGAAGACGGGCGTGACTGGACCTATCTGTCTAGTGAACGCCCCACGGAGCTGCCTGTTTTCCAGCAGTACTTGCAGCGACAACTGGCCACCCAGGGGAGAAACACCCTGGCGGTGATCGATGCGACCACCGGTAAAGCGGTCGGCACCTGTGCTTTCTTGAACATCGACCAACCCAACGGGGTGGTGGAGTTGGGGATGATCAACTGGTCACCCTTGATGAAGCGGCGAGCGATGGGGAGTGAAGCCATCTTTCTGATGCTCAAGCATGCTTTTGACGACTTGGGCTTTCGCCGTTGCGAATGGAAATGCGATCGTCTGAATGCCCCCTCTCGCGAGGCTGCACTGCGTATGGGCTTCACCTTTGAGGGGACTTTCCGTCAGGCGATGACCAGAAAAGGGCGCAACCGCGACACGGACTGGCTATCCGTCATCGAGGGTGAATGGCCGGTATTGCGCGAGGCGTTTACCGCCTGGCTATCGCCGTTGAATATCACAACCGACGGCCAGCAGAAACAACGCCTCGCCACTTTCAGACCTCAGCCCGACAAACCTGCATTGATGCCAGTGCCAAAGTAATATCCTGCTCTTCAGTCATCCAATTCACCAGGGCTGCCCGAATACCCGGTTGGCCTGCATAGCTGGTGGGCGTGCAGCGCACTACGCCATGCCGATCCAAACGATCGATGAAGCGGTTGCGTGCGGCGGTGGCATCGCCTGTAACGCCCTTCAGCGCAAAGCACACGATGTTCAGATCCACTGGGGCAAGCAGGCGGAAGCCTTCACTGGCCGCCAATTCATCACCTAAATATCGCGCTAACGCCACGTTACGCTCGACAATCTCCCGCATACCTCTGCTGCCGTAGGCTTTCAATGCCATCCACAAGGGCAGGGCGCGAAAACGCCGCGAGTTCTCGGGCGTTAGGTGCAAATAGTTGTCTGGGCGCAACGTGGGGGCCTCGAGATAGGCCGAGTGATTCTGGAACACCTGCATCTGCAATGCCAGATGACGGGTAAATTGAATGGCGCTGTCATAAGGGACATTCAGCCATTTATGGGCATCTACGGTGATTGAGTCCGCTTGGTGCCAACCGTTCATCAGATGGGCCAAGCGGGGAGAACAGGCCGCGATCCCACCAAAGGCGGCATCAACATGCAACCAGAAGGGATAGCGTGCACGTAGTGCCAGCAGGCGGGGCAGATCGTCGAAAACGCCAGTATTTACCGTACCTGCGCTGGCGAGCACTATCGTCGGGATATCTGGCGTGGCGGCAAGATGACGCTCCAGCGCTACGGTATCAATAGCTTCGCAATCAACCTTGCTGGCAATAGACTTTAAAGCATCACGCCCAATACCGAGCATGCTGAGCGCTTTCACGCTGCTGGCATGGGCATTGGCGGAAAGGACCTGAATTGGCCCCAAGGCGGCCAAGCCAAACTGCGCCACATCGATCCCACGCTGCTGCCCTAACCACTGGCGGCCGATGGCGATCCCGGTGAAATTGGCCATGGTGGCACCGCTGACAAAGCTACCGCTGAAGTCGGTGGGCAGCTGCAGCAGGGTTTTCAATTGCTTAATCGTTGCCAGCTCAATCGCGGCCGCCACGGTATCATTGCTCAGTTGGCTATTCTGGTCGGCAGTGCTAACCAACCAGTCGGCAGCCAGCGCCGCAGGGGTGCTGCCGCCGGTGACAAAACCAAAGTAACGCGGCCCGGCACTGCCGGAAAGGCCAGCCTCATAGCGTTGCCAAAACTCTTCTAACGCTGCTAATGCCCCGCAACCCTCTTCGGCCAGCCGATCGTCGCCGGTTTGCAACTGTTGGTCGGTCAAGGGCGGACATACCGGGCGCTGGCTCAAGCTGGCAAGGAAGCCCTGCGCCAATTGGTTGGTATGGTTAAGTATGCGAGGTAAATCGTCGAGATCCTGCTGCAAACGTGGGTGCATGGTCATGCCTTGGGTTGGGGGCCAGTAGGTTTGCACTATAGGCGATCCTGATTAGTGCTAATATCGATAAAAAATGACCCTTTTGGATAGTAAGGCTAACCAATAATGAACGAGCGTCTTCCGCTGCATCTTTTGCCAACCTTTGTGATCGCTGCCCATTTGGAGAATTTGCGTGCCACGGCGCAACGCGTCAGCCTGACTCATGGTGCCGTTAGCCAACAAATTCAGCAGCTCGAACAGGCTATTGGCTACCCACTCTTTGACCGCTCTGGGCGTGGGGTAAGGCTGAATGCTGCGGGGCGCGAACTGCTGGCGGCAACTGAGCCTGCCTTACTCGCTTTGCAACAGGGCGTCGACCGGGCCAGACGGGTAGCGGTCAGCCAGATGTTGCGCATCAGCGTGCTGCCTTCTTTTGCGCATTACTGGTTGTTGCCCAGATTGGCGGAGTTTCATCGTACTTGCCCTGGGATCAGGTTGGATATTGACGCCTCGCTGGCGATACAGGATCTCAGCCGTAAAGGGTTCGATGCCGCGATCCGCATTGGTGACGGCCAATGGCCAGGCGTTCAGGCTCAGCGCATCGCCCCAGGAGTAGTGCTGCCGGTAGCGACTCCAGAGCTGGCCAGGCAATGGCAGGGGGCGTTTGATGATGGAGATCCACAGATCCCGCTGCTTGAGCATGACGTTACTCCCTGGCATAGCTGGTTTAGCGCCCTAGGGAGAATTGGCGGTGGACAACAGTTGGCGCTGTTCAACGATGCAGGATTACTGCTGCGCGCAGCCGAGCAGGGGTTTGGTATTGCGCTGGTGAAGGCCGTGTTGGTGCAGGATGCGATTACAGCAGGGCGCTTGGTACCTTTGGCAGCCGCGTTGCATTTGAATGATAACGATGTCTATTTGGTGTGGCCACAAGCCGCCGGCTTAACGCCGGAGGTGGCAGCGTTACTGAACTGGTTGCAGCAACAGCTAAACTAAATCGCTCAACCTGATCACTCGTGCTGCGTCTTGGGTCACCCTACACTTTAACCAACGTTGCTTACTATGTAGGGGCACTGCTGCGACTGACTATTATTGTACCTATAACAATATCTATTTAAGGGGGATATTCGGTTTAGCCTTCGTTTAATAATATAATCTTTACTTCACAACCTCATGTCACTATACTCCAGCCAAAATTACCGTGGAGAAAACCAATTGGACAGTTGCAGTAGTAGCGAAATAATAAAGGCAAGTTGACCAATCTCCCGTGATTTGTTGCTTGCCGAACACGGCGGGCAGCACCCCTCTCTAGTTATTCCGAGCTGTGCCAACCCGAACATGAATGTTGTCCCCGAGGCGCTTGCGCATTGGGCGTATTGATTCGGATATTATTATGGTATTTAACCATCACCACGGCCTTTTCCCTCCAGGCACTCAAACGCTGACCCGCTGATTAATTATCGGCTCGATTTCGCGTGTGCTTAACAGCACATGATTCAACCTCAATGATTAATTAAGGGGAAGATCATGGCTATGACTCCTTTTATCCTGAATTTATTCCTGGCAATGGGCCTGGGTGCCGTTATTGGTGCCGAGCGTCAATGGCGTCAGCGTATGGCGGGCTTGCGTACTAATTCTTTGGTTTCGACCGGGGCCGCAGTGTTTATCCTGAGCTCTTTTGACACCGAGTCTTCCAGCGCGGGGCGTATTGCGGCGCAGATCGTTTCCGGTATCGGTTTTCTCGGTGCCGGTGTGATTATGCGGGAAGGGTTGAATATCCGCGGCCTGAACACGGCGGCCACTTTGTGGTGCTCTGCGGCCATCGGAGTGCTATGTGGCCTGGGGCAGCATTGGGAAGCCGTCTGCGCCACCCTGGTGATCCTGTGTGCCAATATCCTGCTGCGTGAAGCGGCGCAGCGCATTAATCTGCAACCCCAGCAGCAGGCGGTGGATCTGGAGCTGCGTTATCGTGTCCAGGTTACCTGTGGGGAGCAGGATGAAATCCTGGTTCGTACCCTGATCCTTCAGGCATTGAACGGCGTGGCATTACGTCTGCAATCGTTGCGTAGCGCCGATATTGCCATTCCTGGCCAATTGGAAGTCTGTGCGGAAATTGTGGCTAATCCGGCCGCGCAAAAAGAGATTGAGGGCATTGTCTGCCGTATTAGTTTAGAACGCAGTGTGAGTGCCGTGCATTGGCGCGTGGCATCAGAATTACCTGTTTAACGATAATTAGCCTTCACCGATAAGGTGATAAGGATGTGTTATGCAAGCACCCCCCAGAGATTTTATTATTCTGCGTATACCCGTCGTCTTTCAAGCTGTAGCGTTGTTACCTGCACTTACTCACCTCAGTCACTTACCCAAAAGTAAGCTCCTGGGGATGAGTAAGCTTGTCGCTTAGCTACAACTTGAAATCCATAGGGTATATTAATGGAATAAATATTACGTTAATGAAGTAAACCAAGTAAATTCCACTTTGTGCATGTTCACCCGTTATTACGGGCGGGGTAACCCTGTGTGCAAAGTAAAAAAAGAGAATAGCGTCATGACCTATATTAAAGAAAATAGCCGCCGCCGAGATAAACAGCGCGAGCCATATGCCATTGCTCTCGAGGCAAAGAACAGCCTCGATCAAACGTTGGCTAATTTAAACTGTAACCGCATCGGATTAACTCAGGAAGATGCCCAGGAACGTTTGCAGTATTTCGGTAGTAATCAGGTTGCCCATGAGAAGGCACCACATGCGCTGGTGCAACTGGTCAGCGCGTTTAACAACCCGTTTATCTTTGTGCTGATGGTGCTGGCAGGGATCAGTTTCTTTACCGATTACTGGTTGCCTATGCAAAACGGTGAGGAAACCGATCTTACCGGCGTCATCATAATCCTGATCATGGTTGCGTTGAGTGGTTTGCTGCGCTTCTGGCAGGAATACCGCACCAATAAAGCGGCCGAATCACTTAAATCGATGGTACGTACCACGGCAACGGTGTTGCGCCGCAGTAATTTCAGCACTCAGGCGTTAGCGGTGGAAATTCCCATTCGCGAGTTGGTTCCGGGCGACATTATTCAGCTCTCCGCCGGGGATATGGTACCCGCGGACCTCCGTTTGCTCAGCTCACGCGACCTGTTTATCAGCCAGGCTATCTTGACCGGCGAAGCTATTCCGATCGAAAAATACGATGCCTTGGCCGACGTGAGCCAAAAGTCTAGCGAGATCGATGCCTCCAGCGAAAGCGAGCTGCTGGAGTTGGCCAATATCTGCCTGATGGGCACCAACGTGGCCAGCGGAACGGCGACGGCGGTGGTGGTCGCGACCGGTGGCCGCACCTACTTTGGTTCTCTGGCTAAGTCGATCGTCGGTACCCGTTCGCAAACTGCCTTTGACCGCGGGGTAAACAGCGTTAGCTGGCTGCTGATCCGCTTTATGCTGGTGATGGTGCCGATCGTTTTGCTGATTAACGGTTTCACCAAGGGAGACTGGACGGAGGCGGCCCTATTTGCCTTGGCTGTCGCCGTGGGGCTGACGCCAGAAATGCTGCCGATGATTGTCAGCTCGAACCTGGCGAAGGGCGCAATTGCCATGGCACGCCGCAAGGTGGTGGTCAAACGGCTGAATGCGATCCAGAACTTTGGCGCGATGGACGTGCTCTGTACCGATAAAACCGGCACATTGACGCAGGATCGCATCATTCTGGAACACCATCTGGACGTGAACGGCAGCAAGGATAACCACGTGCTGCATTTAGCCTGGTTGAACAGCTTCCATCAGAGCGGTATGAAGAATCTGATGGATCAGGCGGTGATCCGATTTGGCCAGGGTCAGCCAGGCGTTGAGGCGTTGGGGCGCTACAGCAAGGTTGATGAGCTGCCATTTGATTTTATACGTCGTCGCTTGTCGATCGTGGTGCAGGATGAGCAACAGCGCCAACTGCTTATTTGCAAAGGTGCAGTTGAAGAGATGTTGGAGATCGCCACTCATGTCCGTGTCGGGCAGGAAGTGTTGGCGCTTGACGAGGCTCGCCGTGCCGATTTGCAGGCTTTGGCGTGCCAGTATAATGAAGATGGTTTCCGAGTGCTGGTGCTGGCAACGCGAGATCTGGGTCTGGAAGGTTGCACTCTGCCACTGAGCATTGTAGATGAACGCGATCTGGTGATCGAAGGTCTGCTGACCTTCCTCGATCCGCCAAAAGAGAGCGCTCGTGAAGCGATTGCTGCCCTGCAGGAAAATGGCGTGGCGGTGAAAGTGCTGACCGGCGACAACCCGGTAATCACCTGTAAAATCTGCCGTGACGTTGGCCTGGAACCGGGAACGCCGCTCTCCGGCTTGGAGATTGAACAGATGGACGATACCCATCTGATGCGTGAAGTTGAGCAGCGTACGGTATTCACCAAGCTGACGCCGCTGCAAAAATCACGCGTGCTGAAAATGTTGCAGGCTAATGGCCATACCGTGGGCTTCTTGGGGGATGGCATTAACGACGCTCCGGCGTTACGCGATGCCGACGTGGGCATTTCTGTCGATACCGGTACTGATATCGCCAAGGAATCCGCCGATATCATCCTGTTGGAAAAGAACCTGATGGTGCTGGAAGAAGGGGTGATCAAAGGGCGTGAAACCTTCGGCAATATCATCAAGTATCTGAACATGACCGCCAGCTCCAACTTCGGCAACGTGTTCTCGGTGCTGGTGGCCAGTGCATTTATTCCGTTCCTGCCGATGCTGGCGATCCACCTGCTGTTACAGAACCTGATGTACGATATCTCCCAGCTTTCCCTGCCGTGGGACAAGATGGACAAAGAGTTCCTGCGTAAACCCCGCAAATGGGATGCCAAGAATATTGGTCGCTTTATGCTGTGGATTGGGCCGACGTCTTCGATTTTCGACATCACTACCTATGCGTTGATGTGGTTTGTGTTTGCCGCCAATAGCGTAGAGCATCAAGCTCTGTTCCAGTCCGGCTGGTTTATTGAAGGATTGCTGTCTCAGACGTTGGTAGTGCATATGCTACGTACCCAGAAGATCCCGTTCATTCAGAGCACGGCGGCGCTGCCGGTGTTGTTGACCACCGGGATTATTATGGCACTCGGTATCTATATTCCGTTCTCGCCGCTCGGGGCATGGGTCGGGTTGCAACCACTACCGTGGGAGTATTTCCCTTGGCTGGTGGCCACGCTAGTCAGCTACTGTGTGGTGGCGCAATTGATGAAGCGTTTCTACATCCGCCGCTTTGGCAAGTGGTTCTAATCTGTGTTTTCGCCGGGCGTTACGCCCGGTGATAAACCTCAATCACCCGTTTCTTAGGGGCTGCATCAGGCGGCCCCCTACACCAATCAGCAATATTGCTACAGGCTGCGGCAATGCCTGCGGTATTCAGATGGGGAACGATCGGTATGCTTTTTGAATATCCGGCAAAAATAATTACTGTCGTCGAACCCACAGTTATGAGCGATCTCTTTGATCTTCAGATCATAGCCACGCAATAGATTTTTCGCCCGTTCGAGGCGCACCCCGGTGATGTACTCATTGAAACCGACGGGGCCAGATTTTTGGAACAGGTGGGACAGATAGTTAGGGGTGATATGAAATCGTTTGGCAACGCCTTCCCGTGTTAACGGCAACCCGGCGTGGTCATCAAGGTAATCCTGTATGGCCAGCAGCAGTTCCTGGCTTTTACTGACGGTTTGCCCCTGGCCTGCGAGCTGTTCCAGACAGTGGCTGACCAACCCGGTAAAGATCAGCTGCGAGGTCAATGCATCAGGTTGCAGCAAAACCTCATTCATCGCCAGCAGCAGGTATGAGCCGACTCTGGGTCCACGCCGCGCAACGTGCTGTTTTTGCGTTTCACATAGCGTTTGCCCGTCCCATCTTTGTAGGCTGAAACCCAACTTTTGCTTACTGAACAAGATGCTCAGCGTGGTGGCTGGCTGGGTCCATTGCGGAAAACTCCATTTGCCCGCAGGGACATAAAGCACCTGATTGCTGGAGAGCGTGTTATTTGCCAGAGGTAGACACTGATCTTCGACTTCCCCTTCGAGCACTATTTCAAGCCGCGGAAAAGGTACGCAGAAGGCCAGGGGCGGGGCGGGAAAAGTGGGTTCAGGGAACCTTACCTGGATCGCATTCTGATGGGCAATCAGCTGTTCAAGCAGGGTAACTAGCGTTTCAGACATCGCGATCTCCAGTGCGCTTCGGCGGTTAACGATGCATTTAGGAATGATGGTAAACCCAAGCGGGCAGCGCAATTAAGGTGATATTTCCTGGCATTTAACGGGCTTTTGCACATTTATGACCCAGGTCACATTTTTGGCTGGCGTACATCTATGTCCAGTATTTCGTAGTAAAAGCCCCCTGTTTTTGGCCCAGGCTTCCAGTAAATTTGCCGTTATGTTATCAAAAAGTAAATGGAGAAATCATGATGCAGCGTCAATCCGAGATATACCTGGAGGCTTTAGGAGCCGGCATCGAGTTAACGGCACAGATGAAGCAGGAGCTTGATACGTTGGGGTATACCGTGGTGCACAACGTGGCCGATCCTGACTGGCTGGTGGCGATGCGCAATCTTATTGATGAGCTGGTGGAGAAAGAAGGGGATAACCTGGCTATTGAGCACCATCAGGAAGCGACGGCAACGCGTATTGCCAACATGGTGAATAAAGGTGTGGTGTGGGAAAAGGTGTGGTCGCACCCGCTGATCCTGTCTGCCTGCCGCTATATTTTCAACGGTGAGTTCAAGGTATCGAGCCTCAATGCCCGTGAAGCTTTGCACGGTGGCGGCCATCAGCCTCTACATGCCGACTGGAAAAAGCCGCGCCCCGATTTTCCCAAAGTACACTTGGTCAATGCGATATGGGCGATTGACGACTTGAGTGCGGAGAACGGCGCTCCGCGGATTATCGCTGGAACGCACCTGCGGCCGGAACTGCCGGAAGATGTGTTGGCCGATCCCGACTTGGCACATCCCGATGAAATTGTCTTTGCAGCCCCTGCCGGTAGCGTAATGATTTACAACGCGCACACCTGGCATGGAGGGACACAGAACAGGATCGGTACCCGTCGGAGGGTATTGCACGCACTCTATATCGATCGTGCAGATACCGCTCAGCAAGACCAGCGCCGCTGGCTGAAGAAGGAAACGGCCAGCCGACTGACTCCGGCGCAAAAATGGCTGCTAGATGTGCTTTGAGTATCCGGAGTAGGGGCGCTGCTGCGCCCGTTATATCCGATGTCAGCACCGGATCTGCGAGGCAGCTCTCGTTAATTGTTACGTTAATGTTGCCGTAATGGACTATTGTCTTCTCTTCACTTGCGAACCAGCAATGCGCGTCACGTTTGCCAAAAGCGTGAGCGACACGGAGAGAGAACATGAATCAGCGGGAATTAGAAAGCGCCATCGTCACCGATTTTTCCAAGCGCATGAGCTATGGTGATTACCTGTGCCTGGATCAACTATTGGATTGTCAGCAGCCACTTTCCAACCCGCAGCATCATGATGAGATGCTGTTTGTGGTGCAACATCAGACCTCGGAACTGTGGATGAAACTGATGCTGCATGAACTGCAGGCGGCCAGGACTCTGGTACAGCAGGATAAGCTCAGCCACTGCTTCAAGATCCTGGCCAGAGTGAAGCAGATCCAGCGTCTGATGTTTGAGCAATGGGCGGTGCTGGAAACGCTGACTCCGTCAGAATATGTGGAGTTCCGTGGCGTGCTGGGTAATTCGTCGGGTTTCCAATCTCATCAATATCGTTCGATCGAGTTTTTGTTGGGTAACAAAAATGCCGCCATGCTTGCCGTCTTCAGCGACGATGCGCCAAAACATGCGGCGCTAAAAGCGATCCTCGAAGCCCCGAGCCTGTATGACGAATTCCTCCGCTATCTTTCCCGCCACGGTCTTGCGGTACCTCAGGCATGCATTGAACGAGACTGGACCCAGCCTTACCAGCGCAATCCAGAGCTGTTACCGGTGTTCAAACTGATTTACGATAATCCGCAAACCTACTGGGCGGCCTACGAAATGGCCGAGAAGCTGGTGGATATCGAGGAAAGTTTCCATCTATGGCGTTTTCGCCATATGAAAACGGTCGAGCGGATCATTGGTTTTAAATCGGGTACCGGCGGCTCCAGCGGCGTCAGCTTCTTGAAGAAGGCGTTAGAACTGACATTTTTCCCTGAATTGCTGGATGTACGAACCGAAATTGGCGCTTGACTCTACTGTTCCGGACATAGGCGAGAGGAGTGATGACAATGGCGGTAAGAATTGAGCAAAAACCGATAGAAAAGGCCGTTGGTGTGCGGGTTGTAGGGCCTTATGCGCAATCAGTCCCGCTGGGTTTTCAGCAACTGATGGTCTGGCAACAACGGCAAGGCATTCCCGTTGGGAAATGGCTGGTACTCTATTGGGACGATCCGAACCAGGTCGCAGCGGAAAACCTGCGTGCCGACGTGGTGTTTACCGTTGCCGATGATTTTGTGCTGCCTGCCGGCAGCGAAAACATGGTGATACAAACTCTGCCCGCAGGAGAGTACGCCGTGTACCGGGTGCGGATCACCGATGGGGATTTCGCCACCCCTTGGCGTAATTTTTACCAGCAACTGTTACCCGCCAGCGGCTATCGGCCATCTGAGGGCGTTTGCTATGAACATTATCTCAATGATTGCGTGGCAGATGGTTACTTTGATCTGGAGATTTGCCAGTCGGTAACCAAGATCTGAAAGTTGCGTAAAGGGTTCAGGGCGCGTAGCGCCCTGAACAGAGGATCACTCCTCGGCGACGCGGATAATCAGCTTGCCGAAGTTTTTCCCTTTCAGCAGTCCGAAAAAGGCCTGAGGGGCATTTTCTAACCCGTCGACTACGTCCTCGCGGAATTTGATCTTGCCCTGGCTGACCCATTCCCCCATCTGTTGCAGAAACTCGCCGAAGCTTTCTGCGTAGTCATCGAAGATGATAAAACCCTGCATCTTGATGCGTTTACGCAGGATCAGGCCTTGTAACAACGGCAAGCGATCTGGGCCAGGTGGTAACTCGGTCGCGCTGTAGTGGGCGATAATGCCACAGACGGGGATACGTGCCTTGGTATTGAGCAAAGGAATAACCGCATCAAACACTGCGCCGCCGACGTTTTCATAGTAAATATCGATGCCCTGAGGGCAGGCTGCCGCCAGTTGGGCCGCAAAGTCGTCCGAGCGGTGATCGATACAGGCATCAAATCCCAGTTCTTCCACCACATAGCGGCATTTCTCTGCGCCACCTGCCACGCCCACCACGCGGCATCCTTTCAGCTTGGCAATCTGACCTACCACGGAACCTACGGCTCCGCTGGCTGCCGCGACCACCAAGGTTTCGCCCGCCTGTGGCTTGCCGATATCCAGCAGCCCCATATAGGCGGTAAACCCGGGCATACCTAATACGCCAAGGAGCCGGGAAGGGTGATCCAGTTTGGCGCCCAGATTACGCAGGCCGCTGCCGTCCGACAACGCATGGCTTTGCCACCCATCGTAACCGAGCACCCAATCTCCAACATTAAAGTCTGGATGTTGTGAGGCCTGCACGCGGGATACAGTGCCGCCGACCATCACTTCGCCTATCTGTACCGGGGGGGCATAAGAGGGCGCATCGCTCATACGACCACGCATATAGGGATCTAATGAAAGATAAACCGTGCGCAGCAACAACTGCCCGGCGGCGGGCTGAGGGAGGGGGCTGGTTTCGAGGCGGAAATTGTCTGCCTGCGGTTCCCCGTGAGGGCGTGAAGCTAAAACAAAACGGCGGTTATGCGCTTGCTGAGACATCGATGACTCCTTGGCGACGGTGTTGAACGAAAGGCGTTCAGGTAATGGCTAGTCTAGTTAATCTGGCGCAGTGGAAAATAGCGTTATGTGCGCACTCATGCGATAACGTAAAAAGCGTAGTGTGAACCTTGTTGAAAAATATTGCGTAATAGTTGCGGCGGTGGAATGTTCGTTGAACACATTCTTATATCGCGATGAAAAATAACGACCGAAATCTGGTTGTCAACCACAGGTGATAGTGATATTTGATATTGGGTATATTGATAGGGCTGCGATAATTCCGATATCATATATTGACGATGATGATGATATTCAGGATAAGTTGCAGAATTAACGATGCTTCATTGGCGAGCAGGTATTGCTTACGACTCACTTAATTTATTCGAAGAAAAAAGACTTCCGCCCTGATTAGCCAACGGGAGGTGGTGACTGTGGGTTATAGCGGAACGATTAGCACGTCAATGCTGCTGGTATTGATAAAGCGCGCGGCGGAGCAGGCCACTTTATTCATCATGCTATCGCTATGGTTGCCACAGATGACCAGATCAAAGGGTTGCTTCTGGTTGGCGTAGGCCAGGCAGTCGCCCAACTCGCCGTGAATGATCCGCGTAGCGATATTGGGATAGTTTGCCTGTAGGCACAGTTCTTCCATAAACAGCAGCGTCTCTTCTTCCATCAACGCACGTAGGTCACCCAGCATGGGGGCGGGGAAAATCTCGGCATTGGCAATGATGCTGACTAGCGTGATTTTCCCATCACAAGGGCGCACGATGGAGACGGCTTTCTCTACCAGCCGGTGGCTGTCTGCTGCGACTGCCACCGTAACCAGGACGTTGTGATATCCCATGTTCTACTCCCGTTGGCTGAATGTGTGCTTAAAGGGTAGAGCAATGCCTGTGCAATAAATGTGGTTTATATCACGCGCAACGCTAAACCCCAGGGCAAGGAAGATATTCCGCCATAAAAGATAAAAAGATGCGCGCATAACGGTCTGGGGGACTAAAGCACCTGCGTCCAGAGTGACTTTGGCACCCTACCCAAGTCGAACAGTTTGCCAGAAACCAGTTCCGCACGGCGATGATCCGCAGCACGGTACATGTTGCTCATTTCATTGTCGTCCGTCAGTGAGTAATTCAGTTTGTCGTAGACTTTTTCCAAGCTGTCCAGGCTGGAACATTTGCGAAACGTCATCAGGTAATCGATAGTACTTGTCATAGTTAAAATATAGCCTATTAATAGTATTGAAGCGGAAAGAAAAATCTCACATATTCGCAGAAATCGCCATAAGATGAAGAGATGTCGCCAGGCAAAATAAAAGAAAAGTGAGTAAATGGAATGCGCTTAGCCAAAATACCCTTGTTAGGGGAGAAGGCACCACCGAATGATAATGTGTGACGGGCGTCTGAGCAATATATCTTGACAGATAAACTGTCAATTAGGGGGAATCTTACCTTATTGGCTCAAGGGGCGAAGTTTGCCAGCATAGCTTTGCGTTTCTTTGCCTATTGCAAAGAGAATGATAACGGGAGTGGTTTTGGCGACAACGCCGTAAAGTGGATCCACGATGTATTTGCATGGCGCGCATTCAAAAATTTTGCTGAAGAGATGTAAGGTTCCGGCATAATCTCACTAGCGCTGAAGAAGTAGCCAGACAATAAAGCATGGATGACCTAATGCATTTTTTGATCGCAGTCATGGTGATTAGGAATTTTCCGTGTAATAGATCGGATATCTTAAAATAATAATTCAAGTGCTAAGTAAAAATCAATTTGCTGCTTTCCTTAGCGACCCACGCTAATTGACATTGTTTTTTTGACTCCGCCTGCCGACCGTTCTTCCCGACCACCTCATGACGAAACACATTGTTACCTCTGTTAACTTGTTTAGCCCATAATGCTGCGCCTTTTAACTGCGGGATCCGCTCTGTCGAAAATTGAAACAACCACCCAAGTTAAATCTTACTTTTCAGTCGGCAGGATTATGGCGGGTAATTTTATTCATAAGGAACTGGTTTTAAATGCTAATCAGTATTTTAAGCTGCTCTAGTGGCGGGTGGGCAGATTTTTTCTCTATGATTTGGCTTTGGTTAAGCTTTTGTTCGAATTGATCTAAAAACTGGTATTTTTAGGCTATAAAACCTAGTTTTTAAGACCTTTTCTTACTTTAGTTTGTTTATTGCACAGCTTGGAGATTAATAAATGGTCATATTTTGGCCTTTTTAAGGTGGATATTTTTTATTTTTGTGATGCACGTCACATTGTTTTTAAAATTGCAGGTCGCTTACGTTGTGTGGGCTAAGTGATCGGGGGTAGAGTTGCGCTGTTATTAAGATTAATCTTATTATTTTTGTAAAAATCGTCTTACGAAAAACACACTTTTGAAGCAGGATGCTGTATATCCATACATGCAATTGCATGTATATCAAATACTGAGTAACAACCCGAAATGTGTATAGTCGCGCAGTTGTCGCGGCTGGCGTACAGGGATTTGTTTGCCAACTTTGGGAATGAACCCAGGTCATGGGCGATGATTTATCACCCAGCGTATGTTTTTAAACATAGTCTGTCGGGATGGGAATATGGGTACGTCTGAACTACTTAAACATATTTATGACATTAATTTGTCATATTTGCTTCTGGCACAGCGTCTGATTAACGATGAAAAAGCGTCAGCAATGTTCCGTCTGGGTATTGATAACTCAATGGCGGATGCGCTGTCGCAACTTACGTTGCCACAAATGGTAAAACTGGCAGAAACTAATCAGCTGGTTTGCCACTTCCGGTTCAACGACCACAATACTATCGAGCACCTGACGAAAGAATCTCGCGTGGACGATCTGCAACAGATCCACACCGGCATTTTGCTATCGAGCCATTTACTCAAGGAACTATCGGGTAACGGCGGTAGTGTGACGAAGAAAAGAGCCTGATGATGAGTGAGAAAAGTATTGTTCAGGAAGCCAAGGACATTCAACTCGCCATGGAACTGATCACGCTGGGCGCGCGCTTGCAGATGTTGGAGAGCGAAACGCAGCTTAGCCGTGGGCGATTGATCAAACTGTACAAAGAATTACGCGGCAGTCCGCCGCCCAAAGGGATGTTGCCATTCTCGACCGACTGGTTCATGACCTGGGAGCAAAACATCCACTCGTCGATGTTTTTCAATGCTTATCAGTTCCTGCTCAAATGCGGTCAGTGCCACGGGGTTGAAGCCGTGGTCAAAGCCTATCGACTGTATTTGGAACAGTGTCCGCAGCAGCCAGGCGAGCCCCCGTTGCTGGCGCTAACACGAGCCTGGACGCTGGTGCGTTTTGTCGACAGTGGTATGTTGCAGCTATCCGCCTGCAGCTGTTGTGGTGGCGCTTTTATCACCCATGCGCACCAGCCGCTTAACAGTTTTGTCTGCAGTTTATGCCAACCCCCATCCCGCGCAGTAAAAAGACGTAAACTTTCGCCGCAACTGGCCGATATTATTCCACAACTGCTGGAAGAGCAGGTTAAACGCGCAGTCTGAGCCTGCTTGCAGGCTTATACAGCAACACAGACTGGTGAAACTCAAGGGCTCGGTACTCCGGGCTCTCGGGGTGACCCGTGCTGTTGCCGATTTTCACCCGCGCTGACTCACCTTCCATCCATATTGTGAATTTAAGGAATACGTGTGCTAGTTATCTTGGGTTATCTCGTGGTTCTGGGAACCGTGTTTGGCGGCTATATGATCGTCGGGGGCCACCTCGGTGCACTCTATCAGCCTGCCGAATTTTTGATCATCGGGGGGGCCGGTGTGGGAGCCTTTATCGTCGGCAATAACGGTAAAGCGATCAAATCCACGCTGCGCGCTCTTCCCAAGCTGATGCGTCGCTCAAAATACAACAAAGAACTGTATATGGATCTGATGGCGCTGCTGTATAGGCTAATGGCCAAATCCCGCCAGCAGGGCATGTTGTCGCTTGAGTTTGATATCGATAATCCGCAGGAAAGCGAAATTTTCTCTAATTATCCGCGCATTCTTGCCGATAACCACTTGGTGGAATTCATTACCGACTATTTGCGACTCATGGTGAGCGGCAATATGAACGCCTTTGAGATCGAAGCGTTGATGGATGAAGAAATCGAAACCTTCGAACAGGAGAGCGAGGTACCCGCCGGGAGTCTGGCGATGGTTGGCGATTCGTTACCTGCTTTCGGCATCGTGGCCGCCGTGATGGGGGTAGTGCATGCGCTTGCTTCGGCTGACCGGCCTGCGGCGGAATTGGGGGCACTGATCGCCAATGCGATGGTGGGCACTTTCCTCGGCATTCTGTTGGCCTATGGGTTCATCTCCCCGCTGGCTACTTTGCTGCGTCAGAAGAGTGCCGAAACCACCAAAATGATGCAGTGCATCAAGGTCACCCTGCTGTCGAGTTTGAATGGTTATGCCCCACAGATCGCGGTCGAGTTTGGCCGTAAAACGTTGTACACCACGGAGCGCCCTTCCTTCATTGAGTTGGAAGAGCATGTGCGTAAGGTGAAAGCCCCGGCACAGCAGGCGACGGAAGAGCAGGACGCATGAAACAGAATCACCCGGTTATTCTGGTCAGAAAACGCAAAGCCCATCATGCCGGTCATCACGGCGGCTCCTGGAAAATTGCCTATGCCGATTTTATGACGGCGATGATGGCGTTTTTTCTGGTGATGTGGCTGCTGGCGATTGCCAGCCCACAGGAGCTGACGCAGATAGCCGAATATTTCCGTACCCCACTGAAGGTGGCGCTGACCAGCGGCGACAAGAGCAGTTCGGAAAGCAGCCCAATCCCGGGCGGTGGGGACGATCCAACCCAGCAGCAAGGGTTGGTCAAAAAGCAGATGGATTCACCGGAAAAGCGTGCGGAAGAGCTGCGCCTGAACAAACTGCGCGAGAAACTCGATGAGCTGATTGAGTCGGACCCGCGCCTGAAAGCGCTGCGGCCGCATTTGCTGATCAACATGATGGACGAAGGATTGCGCATTCAAATTATCGATAGCCAGAACCGGCCGATGTTCAAGACCGGTAGCGCGCAGGTGGAAAGCTATATGCGCGATATCCTGCGCGGGATAGCGCCTATCCTCAATGGGTTATCGAACAAAATCAGCCTGTCGGGCCATACTGACGATCTGCCTTATGCGACCGGTGAGCGCTATTACAGCAACTGGGAGCTGTCCGCCGATCGTGCCAATGCCTCGCGGCGTGAACTGATTGCCGGTGGTTTGGCCGAAGGCAAAGTATTGCGGGTGGTTGGGATGGCCTCGACCATGAACCTGAAACAGCACGGCGGTGATGATGCGGTTAACCGGCGGATCACCATTCTGGTGCTGAACAAAGCAACCCAGCAGGGGATAGAACACGAGAATGCGGAGAGCAGCGCTACGGAAATCGATCAGCCAGAAGGCCTGAAGCAGCTGGCTCCCCATGCGACGGCACCGGCCATAGCGACACCGGAATTACCGCCGTCGTCGCCTGCTCCAACCGCCGAACTGCCGGCAGCGCAGGGCACGCCAGAGCAACCTCCGGCAGCGGTGAAAGCCGCAGAAACTGGGCCGACAGCGGCTATTCCGGCGGCACCTTCCGCCACTTCACCGACTAACAGCGACTCACAGCAGAGGTGACCCCGTGAGCATGGACATTAGCGCTTTTTATCAGACCTTTTTTGATGAGGCAGACGAGCTGCTGGCCGATATGGAGCAACATCTGTTGGAGCTGGATCCGCTGGCCCCGGATATTGAACCACTGAACGCGATTTTCCGCGCAGCCCACTCGATCAAGGGCGGGGCGGCCACTTTCGGCTTTAGCGTGCTGCAGGAAACTACCCACCTGCTGGAGAATTTGCTGGACGGTGCCCGGCGTCAGGAAATGAGTCTGAGCACCGAAATTATCAACCTGTTTCTGGAAACCAAAGACATTATGCAGGAGCAACTGGACGCCTATAAAACGTCGCAACAACCTGATAGCGAGAGCTTTGAGTATATTTGTCAGGCGTTGCGGCAGCTGGCTTTGGAAGCGCAACAGCAGGATGCTCCTGCGGCGGCGGTAACGGTAACCTCACCGGTGGTTCATGCTGCTGCTCCGGCTGCGATTGAAGGCGGGATGCGGATCAGGCTGAACGGTCTGAAGCCGAATGAAATTCCGCTGATGCTGGAAGAGTTAGGCAATCTGGGCGAGGTGGAAAACCCGCAGCAGACCGAGACCAGCCTGGAGGTGACTTTACTTACCTCTGCCAGTGAGGAGGATATCAGCGCGGTGCTGTGCTTTGTGCTTGAACCGGAGCAGATTGCCTTTTCCACGCCGCCGAAGGCCGTCGAGAAGATCAGCACGCCGGAATCCATTGCCGTTGTCACCCCTACCGCGCCCGCTACGGTGGCTGAAGCGCCGAAGCCCAAAGCCAAGGCTAGCGAGTCCACCAGCATTCGCGTGGCGGTAGAAAAGGTCGATCAACTGATCAACCTGGTGGGGGAATTGGTGATCACTCAGTCGATGCTGGCCCAACGTTCTGGCTCTCTGGATCCGGTTAACCACGGCGATCTGCTCAACAGCATGAGCCAGTTGGAGCGTAATGCTCGCGACCTGCAGGAGTCGGTGATGTCGATCCGCATGATGCCGATGGAGTACGTTTTCAGCCGTTTCCCGCGTCTGGTGCGCGATCTGGCCAGCAAACTGGACAAGCAGGTGGAGTTGACGCTACGGGGCAGCTCTACCGAACTGGACAAGAGCCTGATTGAACGCATTATCGATCCGTTGACGCACCTGGTGCGTAACAGTCTGGATCACGGTATTGAAGAACCTGCTGCGCGCCTGGCCGCCGGTAAGGCCGAAGTCGGTAATCTGACCCTGTCCGCCGAACATCAGGGCGGCAATATCTGTATTGAAGTCACCGATGATGGTGCCGGTCTCAATCGCCAGAAAATTCTCGCCAAGGCTGCCTCACAGGGGCTGGCGGTGAGTGACAACATGAGCGATGAAGAGGTCGGCATGCTGATTTTTGCCCCGGGTTTCTCCACCGCTGAGCAGGTGACCGACGTCTCTGGGCGCGGAGTGGGCATGGACGTGGTGAAAAGAAATATTCAGGAGATGGGTGGCCATGTCGAAATCCATTTCCAGGCTGGGAAGGGCACCTCAATCCGCATTTTACTGCCGCTGACGCTGGCCATTCTTGACGGCATGTCGGTCAAGGTGAATGAGGAAGTGTTCATTCTGCCATTGAATGCCGTGATGGAGTCATTGCAACCGCAGGCTGAGGATTTGCATCCGCTGGCCGGCGGGGAGCGTGTGCTTCAGGTACGCGGTGAGTACCTGCCTCTGGTCGAGCTGTATCGGGTGTTTGAGGTTGACGGGGCCAAAACCGAGGCCACTCAGGGCATCGTGGTGATTTTGCAAAGTGCAGGCCGCCGCTATGCGCTGCTAGTCGATCAGCTGATCGGTCAGCATCAGGTAGTGGTGAAAAACCTGGAAAGCAATTATCGCAAGGTGCCGGGTATTTCGGCTGCCACCATTCTGGGGGATGGCAGCGTGGCGCTGATTGTAGATGTTTCGGCGCTGCAAACGCTGAACCGGGAAAAGCGTCTGACGGACGCTGCCGCATAATTATTAACCGACTCATTTAAAGGTGATCGAAATGGCAGGACTTGCAGCCGTCAGCAAATTGGCTGGCGAAACGGTAGGTCAGGAGTTCCTGATTTTTACCTTGGGTAACGAAGAGTATGGCATTGATATCCTCAAGGTTCAGGAGATCCGCGGTTACGATCAGGTAACGCGCATCGCCAATACTCCGGCGTTTATCAAGGGTGTGACCAATCTGCGTGGGGTGATCGTGCCGATTATCGATCTGCGCGTGAAGTTTGCCCAGCAGGACGTTTCTTATGATGAAAACACCGTGGTGATCGTGCTGAACTTTGGCCAGCGGGTGGTGGGGATCGTAGTGGATGGCGTGTCTGATGTGCTGTCGTTAACCACGGATCAGATCCGCCCAGCCCCTGAGTTTGCGGTTACGCTGGCGACGGAATATCTCACCGGTTTGGGGTCACTCGGTGAACGCATGCTGATCCTGGTGGATATCGAAAAGCTGCTGAGCAGTGAAGAGATGTCGCTGGTGGACAACGTAGCGAAAAGCGCCTGATTGCCTTAAATGCACCGCAGATTGACTAAGTTGCTGCGTGTGATGGTGTAACAGATGGAGATGATGCAGAACGCCGACACACTGTAAACCCGTCCCTGGGGGCTCGTATCGCGCATCCCTGCGTTCAACGGTCGGCTAACCTGCATCATCCCCACCTGACATAGGCTAGGGTGTTGCGGTATTGAACACCTCAGCTATGGAGTCATGTTGTGACTCATTCAGTTCTTCCTGTTTGATAGGGGATGCAGGTCTTAATTTGTGGCACGTTCCGTCCCCTCTCCCTGTGGGAGAGGGTTAGGGAGAGGGGCCATCCCTTCTCCGAGCTAAAATCTTACCCTCCGCACAATACAAAAAAATAGTTACAGATTTTTCTTAAAGTTCTCTTCTGCCACGCCGATAACCCAGACAGTTAACGTACACAGCGCTTGTCTGTGCGGGCTTCCAAGAAGGG